>JAAUXT010002343.1_pt1 | contig 13840 bp, 11 predicted proteins | sample 7278171 | NCBI WGS metagenome assembly JAAUXT01 (sample SAMN14350112, study PRJNA611818) | marine sediment metagenome | isolation source: surface marine sediment (1.8m) | place: French Polynesia: Moorea | collected 2018-08 | reverse complement strand
CCCCCCCCCCCCCCCCCCCCCCGGGCCGCGCGGGGGCGGGCGGGCGGGGGGGGGGGGCGGCGCCCCCCCCGGGGCGGCGCCCGCGAGCCGGGACGGGGTCCAGCCTTGGGGCAGTGGCAGCTTCCGCGGGCGGGGAGGTGGGCCAGCTTGGGGTTGGGTGGCAGCTCCAGCCTGGGGGCGTAGGGGTGGCTCCAGCCTGAGGCGAGGGGGCTGCAGCCTTGTTGGCAGGGGCTGCAGCCTGGTAATTGGGGGCTACTCCAGTGGGGTGGGTGCAGCCGGGGGAGGGGGAGGCTGGTCCTTTTGTATTGGAAGACCCAAATCTAAGATTGCGCGTGATTTTTCAGGGTGGGGGAGCGCCACGCCACAGATCCGCTCCTGCAAAGCGAATGGATTAGGGGGTGGGGGTTAGGGCTGAGAGGGCAGCACTGATAACCCCACAGAACCTGACATTGGATAACCCGTCGAGATATCCCATTTTACGTGCAATTCTATTGGTCGCAGAACGTCTGGAACACGTGATTGTACGTTAGTACAGAGAACCCCTGACATTGGTTGATAACCCCAATCGTACGTGCGTGCCACAGCAAAAACGGCTGACCCTGACCCTGACCAAGACTTCTTTCTATCATGCTTGCGCTTTTCAATTGGGATCTTGTTCGTTTGTGGGAAGAACTTTTCTCTCATTCACCGTGACACGAATAGGGACTCCACAATTTGCTTCCATTGTTTGCTCGACAGATTTACTGCGGTGGGAAGTTTGGTTGGTGCTCGTGGCTGGTTGTGCAGTCAAAATCATTACAGAATGTCACAGTGCGACGGCGGCCGGGTGTTTTTATTCACGTAAAAATGCCCGCGATCTTGAACGCTTGCCAAAGGTCTCGTTTTGTTGGATTTTAAATGAAAGCGATAGCACTTGGAACGTGACAGTGAGTGCTCGCCAGAACTTATGCAAAACACATGAAAAAGAGCGAGAAAAAAGAGGAGGCACCAAACATCACAGAGCGTTCTGAAGGCAAAGGTTGATTTCACAGTGTCCAATGGTTGATTCTCACTTTCACTCAGACCAAAATCCAGTGTGATTCCTGTCCAGCCATCAGGCCGAGGAATTGATCCGAAGGAATCGATGAGAATCGGAACTCATCGGTGAGAATCGAAAGTCATAAATGAGAATCGGAACTCATCGATGAGAATCGGAACTCATCGGTGAGAATCGGAACTCATCGGTGAGAACCGGGACTCATCGGTGAGAATCGGAACTCATCGGTGAGAATCGAAAGTCATAAATGAGAATCAGAACTCATCCGTGAGAATCGGAACTTATTGGTAAGAATCCTAACTCATTGGTAACTCATTGGTGAGAATTGGGACTCACTGGTGAGAATCAGACATCATCATTGCGAATCGGAACTCATCTGTAAGAATCCGAACTCATTGGTGAGAATTGGGACTCATTGGTGAGAATTGGGACTCATCCATGAGAATTGGAACTTATTGGTGAGAATCGGGACACTCGCGCGGTTCCTGTTCCTTGTCTCAACACTAGATCTATCGATTCGTCTGTGTCACCAGTGTGAGTGATTAACTCTGGCGGTTCCGCTCTTGACACACCCAGATCCGCTTTATTCGAACTCACTTTGTTCGGAATTTCAGCTTGTTCGAACAAACGCGCAACGAACAACGAAACGAGAGTGGTGTCGGTCAATTCTGTTTCTCCTTTTGCTTTTGCGTGCTGCGAAAATGGTGATGGGCCTGGCCTTATGAAAACTGCCCTGATCTCTGTTTTGCCCAAAGCTTTGGGGAGACTTGCCACAATCACCTCAAAACACGCACAATTTCTGCGAGATTTACGAAAGACGGAACTGCTGCCGTCGTGCCATGTTCAGTTTGTTGTTAATCTTGGCACTTTTGCAAATGGTGTTCGAGTTGAATGGAGCCAGATGTGGATCTCGCAAAGGGAGCGCCGTTTCCTGCCAAGAAACGGGCAAAAAGAGGAGTTCGCGTTGAACGAGGAATGCGAGTATGAAAAGAATCTCCACAGGATAAAAGGAGATGTTACGCATATCAGTGGAGTTCAGAGATACCACGTCGTCAACGAGATTTTATTCTCCATGCTTGGCCTAAAAACGCGCAACTTGAAAACTGATATCAAACTGCTCGTAATAGTGTCACTCACAGCACAAGTGTTTTTGTCAAGATTCGTCAAGTGATAAAACTCAGCTGATAATGTTGTGGAACAATTCGCACATTTTTGGTCAAGAATGAACTTGCTGCACGCATTCCAACATGACGATGGCCCTTTTTCCTGGTTTTTGGGAACAAAATTGGGCAATTTTCCTCGTATATCACACAACAAGAGAATGACTGATACTTTGTGGATTGTTCCCCACCCAATGACTCAGTTGGACGATAAGGAACCGACACAATGTGGTGCCAATGATCTCATGATCTGCTCGAGTAAACAACCGCAACAGTGCGTTCCTCAACTGTTCTTGTTTGTTTACAACAGGGCGACGCGCAACCCGGGAATTTCCTCTTTGACACGGGGGTGAAGGTTCTGTGTCGAAGGTCCTGGCCATGGCCCATCACCTCATGCCGCCTCATTTCAACTCACATGTTGATGCCAATTGACACAGGCCACTCGGGGATTGAGGCATGTTTTCTGGCCATTTCACCCTGAACTGAAATTGCCAGACACCCATGTCTCCTCGTTTGAGGTGTCTGATCGTTTCGTTGCACGGTTCATTGGAGCTCTCAGCCTGCCCCACGGTGCAACTTTTCGTGAGGACAGAAGTCAACGGAATCCAACCAGAGCTCTCTTTGCCTCAAGAACTTCCTGTTTTGTCCATCAAAATTCAACCCATTACAACGGATATTTTTTCCCCAACCTGAACCTGAAAGTCTTCACCGTGGAACACATCACAAAAATTGCGGTGATCACAGCTTTGCAGCAGAGCGGTGAAGACAACAAGCTTGCAAATCAAAAACTCACTCGGTTTGCAGACCGAAATTGAACGCACATTGCGCAGGAATTTCGCCCGATTCTGAAGTGTGAGAGACAGTCAACTCCACGGGGATTCTACAACTCTCACAAGGCAAGCAGAGGACAAAGCGAACAGCAGATTAGAAACACGCTGCCAGCACAAACTCACGTGTGCAACTTGAGAAAGAAACTGAAACCCCTTTTGCTCGGAAATTTGCCCCAAGTTGAATCAGGACCCAACAGGTGGAAGGAAATGGGAGGTAGAATCCGCGGCAAAGTCTGTAGCCTGACGTTGGAAGGAAGCAGAGGGCAAAAAGCGAGACGTTGAACGTAGAGAAGTCAGAAAATCTGCTGCAGCAAGAAGGAAGGGGAAAAGACAGCAAGCCCATCCCAACTCCAAAGAGCTTTGTGCCCGACTCAGAACTTCCCATGTTTTGTAAACCAAAAGAAAGTGAACCCACATTCCAGTGAAGTTTTTGCGCAATCCGAACCTGAAAGACACAAAACGTTGGAAGACGTCATGCCCGCCTCGCCCACAGGAAACCTGCAACTAAACGCAGCAGGCAGCATTCCAGGTGCCGTAAGGGGTTTTCACGTTGGTGACGACGTCATGTTTTTTGACGTTGACGGCAATTTTTTTGATGTCAACGTCAACTTTCTTTTCATGTTGAGATTGATGTGGATGTCAACTTCATGAACTGTAAATGTGCAGTGGACGTCAAAAATGTGCTGACAGCGTCAAAAGTGAAGTTGACGTCGAGAAAAATGACGCCGTCAGCGCCCGACTTGAAAGACGCCGTAGATCCACTGAACCCGTGCTCACGACCCCCCGTGTTTTGTGAACGGAGATTGAGTCCATATTGCACGGAAATACAGACCCGACTCCGCATGGCCCATTAACATTGCACAGCGCGAGCTTCCGCCCGGCTCCAACAGTTATTGCAGCGTTTCTCATTGTTATTGCTTGGGCATTGTTGTTGTGTGCTGTGTGCCCTGCTCCGCTGACATGTTGCACTGTCACAGCGTTGACAAGTTGGACTCGTGGAACCAGGTCACGTGACACGTGCTCGTGCGTGCGCGGAGTGACTCGGTGCGCCACAGTGCCGCGAGGGACGTTTCCAAAGACAGTGACGTGAGAGACGTGCGTGTGTGAGTGGAAGTATGCGATGAATGTTGTGTGTGGAGTGATAGGGCCTTGAACATGTCAAGCAGCGTGTGGTCGTAGTTTTGCCGTGGGTGGTGTTCAAACGTGTTGCAAAGTGAAGTCAATTTGTTGCGGTGTCACTGGTCGCAGGCAGGATTGAGATGTACGCAGGTCTGTTTGTCCGGTTTGTCCAGCCCGACACACACACGCTCTTTGACGATCCACCCAAGCCCGACGAGCAGCAGACCTGACACAACACACACACACGCACGCATGCACGCACGCATTCACGGATGCACGGACGCATGCACACACACACACTCACACACGCACGCATGCATGCACACACACACACACCCACACACACCTTCAACATTCTACCCATCACGTCTTGTGGCGAACCAAATTCAGCGTGTGTCAGCACTCCACTTCACACATACACACACACTCTTTCTCTCTCGCTCTCTCTCTCGCTCTCTCTCTCTCTCTCTCTCTACATTCTACCCATCACGTCTTGCCGGCGAACCAAATTCAGCACTCATCTTCACACACTTCCTCCGCACGTCTTCCTTCTTGCAGGCCAAAGAACCTGCACGCTTTTCAGCGCAGCTGAGACAGACCAGCCTTTCACTCTCATTGGACCCAAATTGACCAGAACAATCCTTCCTCATCTCCATTGTTTTACTCCACGTGGGCTGCGTGGTTAATGTTCCAGACTGACCTTGTTGTCGTGTTTTGCAGTGTCGCTGCAGGATATCAACATGCGGAAACCGTTTAAGAGTTCGGTGATGAAGGACCAGCAGGCCATCACCATCGCGACGCGGCCCCAGGCCATCAAGGACACCTACAGAAGCTGTGATGCACCTCCACCGCTGGACAAACTCAACCCCTATAGGTACGTGTGTGTGTGTGTGTGTGTGTGTGTGTGTGTACATGTGTGTGTGTGTGCGTGTGTGTGTGTGTGTGTGGCCCTGTGTCATCAAAGACAAATAGCAAAGCCGTGCTTGCGCAGGCGTGTGTGCTTGTTTGGTCAATTCACTGCGTGTCCAACGAAAGTTTGTTGTTCTCCAATTTGACAGAACAATTCTGGCAAGTTTCGTTCAGTTTTTCTCGTGTGGTTCAACCGTTTTGGAAATGAATCAGTCAGTGAGACATTTCATACCTGAACTTGATGACTCCTATCAAGCCCCTTGTCCAGTTCCCCAAAAGGCCCCCTTTGACCGCAAGGCCCGTGCCTCGGGCAGTCTCCTCAACTGCAGGAACCAAAATGCGCTGCCACAGACCACAGCCTCTCACGTGTGAACACTGGGGCAAAGCCAGTGGGGAAGACGTGTTCTCCGAGTTGACGTGCGGTTTTCTGTTCGCGCAGGGAGGACGGGAAGGACAGTATGAAGTTCTACACAGACCCTACCTACTTCTTCGAGCTGTGGTGCCAGGAGATGCAGAAGGACACGGAGATGCAGAAGAAGGAGCTCAAGAAGCGCAAGGGACGGGTGAGTGCTGCGGGGTCACGTGGTCACGTAGCTGTTCACGTTCACTCACGTTGAGTGTGCGAGACTTGAGTCAGCCAATCACAGAGCACGACACATTTGTATCGCGCTGTGTGATTGGACTCTCAGCAAGTCTCGCTCAGTGTGTCCTCGGCCCAAGCCTCGTCAATGGACGTTCCTGGCACTGAGTCTCTCAGGTCTGAACGCACAAACCAACACAGATTCCTTTTGTTTTACGTTTCTTGGCTCAAATCTGCACATCAATTCTCACTTGCCAGTACAAGGTCTGCTCGCTTTCCTGGTACTCACTGAACTGAGTACTGTGTTGCCAAGCTGTATCATGTGAGCTTGAAACACAAGTGGGAAAGAGGAGACTCACACGTGACCTGAGTCAGGCCGTGTTCCAAGATGGCGCCACTTCTCACGGGAAGCAAAAGGACAAAACGTGATGGCCGAAGGCTTTCTTCTTTCATGTCTGTTTGTTCGTTTTATTGATGTCATCATGCCAAACGGCAAAAGGAAACTTGCAAGAGAAGGAAATTTGTTCACAAAAAAGGTGTTTTTGGACACGTTTTTCGCAGTTGAGTGATTTTCGTCTCGTGTTGATGTGAAGAAAGAGAACAAAAGACAACATGCTGAACTACGTCAGAAGTGGAGCACTTCCAAGATGCTGGGACAACGGGCCGCATTGTCTCTCTTGACCCGTCCCTGCCCAGCCGGGCCATATGGGGTATGCTCTCAGGATACACCCCACCTCCCCCGCCTGGGCACATGGGGTATGCTCTCAGGGTACACCCCACCTCTCCAGCCGGGGCACATGGGGTATGCTCTCAGGGTACACCCTACCTCTCCAGCCGGGGCACATGGGGTATGCTCTCAGGGTACACCCCACCTCTCCAGCCGGGGCACATGGGGTATGCTCCCAGGACACAGACACAACTTATGCTGCAGGGCAAGGTTGCGCACACCCACGCGGACCATGAAAAACGAACGCGTCTGCACCCGTAGGCACAAGGCACGATGAAACGAACGCGTCCATTTTCATAACGGTTCTCCTCTTGTGTTACAGCGACCCAAGACTGGAGCTGGGAGCCACCCGACCAAGGTCCGGGAGATTAAGACTCGGCAGAAGGAGTTCCAGGCCATGGCCATGGGGAAGGAGTTCATCCCAGAGCGGGAACACAGGGACTCCGCCAACTACTCGGACGGTCAGACGCCGTCCCGACCCAGCAGCCTCGAACTGAACCAGCAGTTCATGGCGCAGCAGGGGTACGCAGGGCAGAACTATACAGGGCAGATCCCCAACCAGGGGTACCCTCCTGGGGCGGGGCCCCCGGGGGCGGGGCAGGGCCACCCCCCTCAGCAGGGGCAGTACGCGCACACGAATGGCCCAGTGGCTGCTGGGGGCCAAGTGAACAATTATGGACCCCAGATGGCGCAGCAGCAGCAGCAGTATCAGTACAACAATCACATGGATTACAACGCGCAACAACAGCAGCAGCAGCAACAGCAGTACAACATGGCGCGGCAACAACAAGGGTCGCCGGCGCAGTCGCCGTCGAAGCAGCGCATGTCGTCGTCGCGCTCCGCGGAGAAGATCAACAGTCCTAGGCCGTCGCAGCCGCCGCCGGCGCCGCCGGGGATGGCGCCACGCGACTCGCCGCTAGGGGGCCCTCCCGGCGCCAACAGGGACAGCCTGCCGCCGCCACCGCCCCCGCCTCCGGGGGATGCCCCCGGCCCACAGCAGGCGAGGGGCACCCCGCCCTACGGCTCCTCGGGTCAACCGCTGCACATGAACCACATAAACCACGTTGCCGGGGTGCGGGACTCGCCCATTAGATCGCAGAACCACTCGCCGAGCCCGCAGCACCACACCAAGAGCAGTACTCCGGACTCTATTGACCTCCCGCCGCCCCCGCCGCCGCCCCCTCTGGGTCAGACGCCGGATACGCCCAACAGCATGCCACCGCCCCCGACGCCGCCGCCGCCGGACATGTACCACGCGCACGCCGGGCAGCCGGCTCCAGGCGCCCCGGCACCGCCGCCGCCGCCTCCCCCGCCGTCAGCCGGCGGCCCCGCGCCCCCAGCCGGCGGGAGGATGCCCAACGGGAACATCCCCGGCGCCGGCGGCGTCGGGCACCTGGCGCCCCACCTGCAGCAGCCGGACGCGGCGTCGCTGGCGTCGAGCGCCTCGACGCGATCCGACCAGGAGCCGAAACAACCCGAACCGGTCAAGGACGAGCGCAGCGACCTGCTCGCCGCCATCAGACAGGGTACGCACGCACACACACACGCACACGCATACACCTGTGTGCTCACTCCTACCAAAGCACGTGCGCAATCCGGTGTACACACCGTGACACAGACATGTACACACACACACACACACACACACACACACACACACACACACACACACACACTACTCACAAGGTACGTGCGGGGGGCGGGGGTGGGATTGAAACTGACAACACTTTTGATTAAACCAACGTATCTCACCAACAAACCAGAGTTCCTTTCCCTGATCACAGGGTTCTAGCTGTGGAAGGTGCACATCACACAAACCCCACTCACACACAAACACACACACACACACACACACACACACACACACACACACACACACACACTGCGTGCGTTGAGAAACACTTTGCATCGCACCAACTAAACACTCTCTCTCCACTGGGACTCGGCTGCGGAAACTCACCCCCAATCCACACCAAGCGCATCCACACATACACACACCAAGGTCACAACTCACCAAAAATAGGCACCACAAATGCGAAGGGAAGTAAATGGGCAGTGAGTAGTTGTGTTCACACAGACAGTTCCACAAGTCACCTCAATTACAAATAGGTCTCAACCCATTCGCGTGCGGAATGTTGTAAAAGCGGGTGCGTCGTGCGATGTGGATTGGGGGTCACGGCAAGAAATTTCCACCGCAAACGTAAGTCTGAACCGTCCATCATGGGGCCACAGCATTGACGTGTTTGTCGTCGCGTGTTGCAGGGATCCAGCTGCGGAAAGTGGAGGAAAAGCGGGTCAAGGAGGAGAAGAAGAAGCACTCGGTGAGCGGTCTCGACGTGCAGTCCATCATGGAGGCGGCGTTCGAGATGCGACGCAAGGCGCTCGAGGCGAACGAAGACGAGGACGAGGTGGAGGAGGCCGACTCGGATGTGGCGTGGGACAGCGACGAGGCGGAGTGCTGAGGGCGGCCACCAGGGGGCAGGGTGGGGCGGGAGTGGGCGGGGCGCTGAGGGCAGCCACCAGGGGGCAGGGTGGGGCGGGAGTGGGTGGGGCGCTGAGGGCGGCCACCAGGGCGGGGCGTGGAGAGGGGTGGGGGACAGAGCATATTGTGTGCGTGAGGGGACAGAGGCAACCAGCCCAATATGATCTTGTGTACGAGGATTGGGGGGGGGGGCGAGGGATTGAGTGGGGTGCCGGGGCGGGGGGGGGAGAGATTTGGGTGGAATAGTTTTGTGACTCAGTTCTGAACGACAGGTTTGAGCAGGACTTTCCTTTCGTGACGTCCCAGGCACAGCCATCCGCGATGCAAGGGTAGAACTCCGATTTGGATTTGTTTTCAAGGGGTTTGACCACTCGACTGAGGAAAGGTGAGGGTTTGCTCTTGAGCTGAGGGGCTGTGTGTGTTGGGGGGTTTGGGAGACGGTGCTTCGTGCTCAGGGTGTGAGTGTCGAGAGGTCGCCACTGAGGGGGCGCCACTGGGCGTGTCCGTTTTGACGCACCGCTGAATTCAGGACGCTCCGTTGTTCTAGCGCTACCAGTGCGCCAAATCGAACAAGCCCATCCTGGGGAGAGTGGGCAAAAGTCCATTCCTTTCTACCCCGTATTCTGGTGAATTTTTTTGGGTGGTGGGAACAGTGAAGCAAGGAATGATTGCAGAATTGAAATTGCATTGGGGATGTCGGGCACCGCACGAGATTAGCACCAATGCGCTGCGAGGACCAAATCTTTTTCTGACACGCATCTTTCGCACCGGAAGTTTCAGGGCACTGCGTTTAAATTTTTGGCCACGTTCGATGTGCTGACCACGAGCCTGAGTGAGAGTTCTCTTCGTCTGTTGGCTGGCAACGCGCCAGGACCAATCAAAGCCAGATTTTTTTCTGGTTCGTGAGGCGTGTGGTCTGTGAATCGAACACGGCCTTCCACTCACCAGTCAACCCACCCACCCACCCACCGCTTTCTAATTTTGGAGTAAGATGTACTAACCTGACGGTTCTTGAATGAGGTTTTCGAATGCCCGATGGATGCAAGATGGGCTTTATCAGAGGAAGGGGGGATACAAAGGCAGAGAGTAGAACCCTACCTTAGTCTATTTATGGACCAAAGTAGGGGCGTACTGTCTGAAAGGTCTGGTCTCCTGCGTTTGTGCAGTAGCAGCAGCAGGAGGTGTGTGTGTTGAACAGTTCCCAGTGCGGATGACACGTCTAGCCATCGAAGGTTCTTTCCAGTAATTGATAATCTAGTCAATGAAGCAGGTACTCTGTAACTGTACCCACCTTGGCTAGGTTTACGCGCGCAATGCTACTAATTTTTCTGAAGCACACAGACACACAGCTATGGCCACAATCATCAGTTGACAGCCTTGCAGCAGCTTGACTCACAGGCAAAAGATTTACTGACGGAAGTTGATGTTGCGCATGCGCAGAGAACAATGAGGCCAGCTCAAGGACCCCCGTCAAGTGCCCGGTTTTGTTCAAGTGTGTTTTACTTGCCGTATTCACCCCTGTTTATGCGCACTTTGTTCCTTCAAAATTACAATCAGGGTGCCACAATAGATCGCGCATAGGAGTTCACAACTGAAACCAAGGGTAAATTTTGGGGTACGTCGTGTTCAGAGAAGACGAGTGCGCGTCACACATGAGTGATTACGGCAGGTTTTGAATGCGCATGTCCGCTTCCAATCAAGCCCGATTCCAGAAGAGCTGGTCACGTGATGACGTCAAGTGATGACGTCACGTGGCGGGGCCGTCGAGTCTCGTGAAGTCTCGTTATCTTCCACATGTCCATGACTGTACAGGTTTTTTCTCCATCGCTTCAACTCACCCCAGGTTCACGTCATGTCCGCGGGCGACACGTGTTTCCGCCACTTCCGTCACAGTGCGTGCCACACCCAGTAGAGGTCGCGTCAGGCGAACGTGACCTTGGCTTCCTGTCGAGTGGACAAGCTGTGGACACGCATGCGCACGCGTTGTGAATTGAGGTTGACTTCAAGGGTGGGGGTGAACCTGACCCGGGGAGGGGACAGCAGCTGAGAAAACAGGAGTGAAAACGGAACTGATTTTCGGAAGGGGTTCAGGAGGGGAGGGTCAAGGGGGCCCCTGGATCCGGATGTGGGATTGTGGCAGACTGTGACGTCACGGATGCAGTTGTGACGTCATACGTGCGTCTCGGAGGTGACGTGAACCTGGCTGATCATCCCAGCTCTGTGCAGTGCACGTGATGTTGGGTCCATCTCTCGACTGTGAATACCATCCAAGTGTCCAACTGTGTCGCCACTATAGCTGATCCTTATACCGCTTCGAAGTCAGGTTCTATCAATTTTGTAAAATTGTGTATGATATCATCGCTGTACCTTAAGATGACACTGATACGTGTGTATCCATCTTGGCAACTTGTGTTGTCAAGGATCCAGAGAAAACCCCCCGGAGTCATTGGTGTGGATTTCTCTATCGTCGCGAAGACGAATCTATTTTGCGCCCGTAGGATGATAAACATGTACAGTGTACAGTCACAGCCAACGGCAACGTTTTTGCAGTCACTGACAAAACGTTTTGTACATAGTTTGTGGAACTTGTGAAGTGAGTGAGTGAGAGAACGGTTTCGTGTGTGTTGCGCTGTTTGCGTTTTCTTCGTTTCTGCGCTGCACGTCACTGCGCGTTCGCTTCAACTTTTGTGACGTTTTCGTGTCGCCAGGTTTTGCGTCGTGAGTTTTGGACGCGGACGCGAAAAGTCCCACGCGTCGCGTTTTTCCCACGCGTTGTCAGTTTCTCACGCTTCAACGTTTGAAAATGAAGACGCACGGAGTTTGAATTTGTCCCCACTTTTCTAGTTTCAGGGAGCGGTGGCACTGGAGGGGGGGGGGAGGGACCATAACTTGCAAAGAGGGAGGGGGCGTTCAAGAAGGGGGATGAAAATGAAGGCTTGACTTGTGTCCAAAGCTCATGACCCCAACAACATGTGATAAACTCAGAGAGAAAAGTAAAACGAGAATTTACTTCTTGTCGCGAATCATAATGAGAAAATTCTGCCTTTGTGTGTGCCACGAATTGCAAGAAACGCGACGTTTTGTTCGTGACTAACAGACACAATGGAGTTTCTCAGTTTGCCAATGCTTTTGCAAACACTCCTGGCAACGGGAGTGACGATGTGTAAATATCTGCGCTGCCTGGCTACGCGTGCGTCGCGACAGTGCGAGGCAGCGACGAGTGTGATTCTTTTTGTAATTCGTGTGTTCCGTGCCAAGTTTGTAACTTTATGCTGTAGCGTTACAGTGTCGTCGTCTGGTTTCTGTATTTTTTTGCGTCTTTGTGGAAAGAAGGAAGCACGTTGGTGAGTTTCTTTGTGGCATAGATTGAAGTTAATTCCGGAGTTGTTTCCTGTTTCGCTGTGAGTTTTTCTTTTTCTGTCATTGTTGATTGACGCTTTGAAGATTTTCCAAAATAACAAAACAACACAAGTTGAAAGGGAAATAATTGAAAAGCCACAAAGTAATTACCAACGTGGGTGCTGCAGAAGCCGATGCAGCGGCTGTTCTGAAGGATGCAACATTTGTCTCGTGTCTGTGAGAAGCTGATGAGCTCCCCTGTCGCTGGAGCATTGTTCGCAACGCAAGAGACGCACGCTAAAGAACGAAAACCGCTTTTCCAACATTCAGCGAACAAACTGCGCTGACTTGAAACGAGTTGTAAATATTTTTTGGAGCTGTTGCGTTTGAAATTGTCATCACTGCAAGAACCACCTGCTTCTCGTGATGTCACGCTGGAACGAGATTTTGTGCATAATTTCCCACACTGCATTGCGTGTTACGATGATTCGAATTCAGGAATTACGTCCGTTACGTTCACGTCAAAGTTGAATGAATTTCACACAGTTTATGCGAAGGAAAATCATGTTTTGCCCAAACTGCCACTTTGCTAAAACCACGGTCCGTCTGGGCTGGAGAGAACTTAGTTGTGAGGCAGGTATTAGTGAAGTTGAGCTTCCAATGGTCGTCTGCTTTACTGAGCGATAAACGGGGCTTCACTCGCGTCGTGGGCAACACGCGGGTTCCTGTTGCGCAGGTGTGCGCAGTGAAGCTGTGTTCGTGCGCACGCGCAGAGTGTTTGCCCGCGCGTGCAGCTGCGTTCACTGCGCACGCGCTTCCCATGTTGCGCAGCTGTGCGCGTGCGTCCAGCTTCCCACGGGAGCGCCCACGCGTGAAAAGAGATGCAAGATTGACTCTGTCCATTTCACTTTCATTTTGAAGTTTATCTTTTTGTTTGCAAGTTGTCGCTAACGCGTTGACAGTCCGTTCGTTTTGCAGTTCAAAGTTGTTTGGTCTTGGGGCTACAGGAGGCGTTTGCTGACGCTTTGCGTTTTGCCAGCTGCAAGTGTGGAGACGCCACGCGGGCGTCTAAAGCTCGAGTCAATTTTTGATTTGCAGCCGTCTGTGTTGTTCGCCTGTGCTTAGTCGGTTCACACTGGATGCGCATGCGCTGCGTCGCCCTTAGCTGCGTCGGGGACGCAACTCACGACGCACCCAGTGCGCACCCCGCCTCCATTTACTACCAAAAACCGTAGCGAAAGAGACGCCGCTAACTTTTTGCGACATTCGAATTTGCTGTACATAGTGATTGTGAATGATGAGTTTAACACGATGTACATTACTTCTCCCCAAAACTTGTCATCAATCAGACATCCCGAAGACCTATTAGCAATAAAATGGCTAAAAATCCACTTCCGGTTTGCCTTGTTGTTTCGGGAGACCAGGGACCTTGTTGCAGGCGCGTCCTTCGAATTGAAACGCACTGGGAATCAGTGGAGGCAGTGGCGATCGCCCTGTTCACTGCTGGGGGGGGGGGGAGACAGCGTGGGAGACCCACTGGGAATTTCTCAGGGGGGTGTTTTTCCAAAACGGTGGTAACTTGGCTGTCAGTGATAAAGTTACCAGCAAAAAACACTGGCACCCATCAGTGTTTTTGTCAGAAAATGTCAGTGATATCT
>JAAUXT010127963.1_pt1 | contig 13841 bp, 11 predicted proteins | sample 7278171 | NCBI WGS metagenome assembly JAAUXT01 (sample SAMN14350112, study PRJNA611818) | marine sediment metagenome | isolation source: surface marine sediment (1.8m) | place: French Polynesia: Moorea | collected 2018-08 | reverse complement strand
GTGAGCCAAATCAGAGTGAGCCAAATCAGAGTGAGCCAAATCAGAGCAAGCCAAATCAGAGTGAGCCAAATCAGAGTAAGCCAAATCAGAGCAACTGAAATTTCCTCAAATGACCGCGAGCTCCATGGAGCTATTTTTGTTGTAGAGTCTAGAGTCCAGACATGTATCTTGTTTTATTTTCTTCAGGATTCGTTTCTGTCTCCAAGTGCTGTTGCATTTGGAATTGGACAACGTGCAGACTAGATCTAGACCAGACCTGGCTAGATCTAGACTATAGACTTGTCCCGAGACCGATCTGGAGTCTGGACAACGCTGTACATAATTTTGGCGCGTAGATCTAGATCTATCTTGCTGTCCGAATCAAGAACAACCTGTGGCATGTGGATCCACTCATCGTTCGTGTTTTCGTGGATTCGCAGTGTTCGCTTCTTTTTGTTCCGGGTCAATGGGGGAAGAAACAGCAATGGTTCTGTTGCGCGTGTGTCAAAGTTTTCAAGTTTGTTGGTGCCATGTCGCAACGTCGCGCGTGACGTCATAAAACCCATGGCGACTCCTCATTCTCGTAAAAGACCCAAAATTTTACGTACATCTATTGCGCAACGAACGCGCAACAGACTTTCAGTCTGTTTAACTCGCTTTGGCTTTTTGTTTCTTGTTGATTTTCTCCCTGTGGACAAAACAAATCGCGAACGTCCTCAGGAGATGATTTCTTCTTGTTCGTCGTGAACTTGCCCTGACACTGTGAAAGATAGAATCTATTGGTAGGGAAGCCGAATACATGCGCTTTTTCTGAAGTGCGCACAGTTCAAACACATTTCGGACAGACACTGAACGCTGAACGTCTCTGTACAGACTGAGTTTCCCCGAAGCAGGTCCAAGGAGCTGTCAGCTGATCCAGTGTGTACGTGCAAGCACGCCATTGAAGCCGCTTTCATTCATAACTTGTCACGTGTGCGATTGCGGCCTTTGTGATTGGGTGCGCGTTGCTCTGCCTGCAGATCCAGTTCTCTTTCACAGAAAGTCAACCAATCACGCGGAAGTATTTTTCGCAGAAACATCTGGAAGGGGAAGTAAATTCCCCAAATATGGCCAAAAAGGAGTGGCGTGGAAGCGAGTGATGATCACTCTAAAAATAGTGGCAAGATTCAAGCTGGGCATTCCCCATTGATCCAAAGGGTTCGCCTCCTGGCGAATCGAATTGCAGCTGCAAACTGTCACAACAAAATCGAACGCACGCGCACGTGGTTCTTTCACGATGACATCATTGGTGCATAAAACAGAGTCCGTGTCCCGAGCGTGGTCAGAAACTGCAGCCAACTTGAGAAAGAACGAACGTCAACTCACCGTTTCAAGCAAAACCTTGCCAAACAATCAGACGCCACAAGTTCGAGGAGAAAAGAAGGAAACTGACGCAAACACGACAGAATCTCAACTGAAAAAGATTGTTCACAGCCATTTTAACTGGTGAGTTTTACTATCAAAACGGTTTCGTGCTTGCCTGATCGATTCAAGGTGGTTTGTGCCTGTTGGTTTTCTCTTCAGAAATACAACTTGACCACGGGTGAAAGTTTGACTTGATTCAGTGAATTTGTGTGCGGAGCAAATTGCGAAGGTGGTTGTTGTGCACGACTGATTTGTACGAGTGTCCCTGCACGAGGAGTGTGAAATGAAATCAGCGAAGACCTGCAGGCACTGAGGTGACAGTACTTTTGTGTGATCGTGATTACTTCTGGGCACTTGGTTCATCGTGGAGGCGAGGCACATTTTTGTTCCACTGATACCAACACACACGATGCAACTGTCAAGGTAGTTCCGGGGACGGGGTGACAAATTCGTGGAGGTACTGCCAAAAATATCGACCGGAAAAGCTCACTTGCACGATTTGACAAGATTTGACCAACCTGAACCCAAATCACGCTTTGGAATGTGAAGGTGGAGACTCCGGTGTTGAGAGGCGTGCGTAGTTCTTGGCTGTGACCATCACATCGATATGTCAGGCATTTGAGGTATTCTGGGCAGCACAATTTCTTTGTCAATCAGGGTTATCGTTCCAACCACAGAGTGAACTGTGTACTTCCACGGGAGGTAACTTTGCACTATCAACTACAAACCTGCTGATGGATTCGCAACCACTTCCTTTTTCATTTGATTACACGAAGGCCACACTTTTCCTGTTGACAGAGCAAAACAAAGTGAACCATTGCGGCAACGGCTCACGCCTTGAAACCACATACTCGCAATTCTATTTGACAAGTGCGAGTCGATCTCGATCCCGCGTTTTTGCGCCACCTGGATCTTGCCTCGTTCATTGGACAAAGAAAACCCGCAAGAACAGTGAGGACAAGCATTTTTTGTCATACAGATTTGTTTTTTGCATCAACGGATGTGAAAAATGGCCGAGGACGACAGGAGGGGCTCGTCTGATGTTCCACATCGAATTTGTTGGGTCTGTCTGGAAATAGCGCCTGAGAACACGTTTGTGCACTTGTGCATCTTTGATGTTACGTGCTCTGACAATACTGGCACCTGAGGATTTTGACACCTCGGAAGCACAAAAAAGTGACATAGGAACAAACTCTCGGGCTGAAGGAAGTAGCCTGGAGGACAAGTGAATGACTGTGAACAGGCCGTTGGTGACATCCCCCGATTTCCTGTGTTAGTCATTCACGATCTCAGATTTGTAACAGGTCCGAGCTGTGCACATGTCATTTGGCATTGCACAGTTGCACACACTGGATGCAGTCTGTTCGGTTTCCATGGAGATTTCTTCAAACAGGTTGATATGCCGAGAATTTAGTCGTGTCGCAAATTGCAGAGAAAGTTCGGGGAAGTTTGCTTGTCACTCTCAATGTCTGTGTACATTTCCATGCATCCATGGCATAGCGTCATTATTTTCTGATGGAAAGTTGCAACAATTTGCTTCAGATAATATGTTTGAGTACACAACACTCAAATACTGTAGATTAGAGTTGCTGAATTCCAGCGGACTAACTACAGCACAGACATGGCATGAGCGTCGTCTGTCTGCAAGGCAAAAAGTACTGGCGTTCGGCTGACGCAAATGTAAATCTATGGATAACAATAATTTTGATTGCACTACAAATGTCTTTGCACTCAACGGACTTTCTTGAGGAGGGCTTCAGTGCGGAGACTTGGTGAGTTTCAGTTGTTCTTGTTGATTGTGCACTGACGATATTCTTTGCAGACGAATCGCGCTAAGAATGGACACGTTGCAAGCTTGCTTCCTCCTGATGCTGTACTGCTCCCTGAGGTTGACAGCGGCTGCGCCAGTGCCCGACCCTGACCCTGCCAGAGCGCTCGCCGAAGCTACCTCAGCTGAATTGACCATGATGGGTGTCACGTCTACAGAATCGAGTCAGGTAAGTCTATTTTCCAGCAATTTCCTTTGAGGAAGTTGCAAACAACATGTCTTTAAAATAAACAAGTGTGAAAGACCGGCGAGACAGGGTGTTGTGTCCACACCAATGTATTTTTCAATGTCACTGGAACAGTTGCCACAAAGCTGTTCCCCCAGCTCGCTGTAGAGAGAGATAAAGTCACAAGGGGTCTCCGCAAGCGGAGCAGGTCTGCTTGCTTGTGTGCGTGTGTGTGTTGCCATGGGCTTTATTTTGGAACATAAAAGCTTTCGTCAGTGACCCAACTGAATCTTCTCAGTATATTTCACAAGGCTCACCAAATTGTCAGGCGTGAATTCAGACCCACCTGTAGACACGCACACACACAGACGCGCGCACGCACACACACACACAGACACACGCACACACTGTGTTTCAGACTGCAACCAAGTATCATTTTGTTGCGAACTTTGATGTTGACTGAAGAGAAGATTGTAAAGTTGGAGGGGGAAAGGGGATTGGACGACGGTTGCATTGAAGCAAATGTGATTTGTGCATCTGATCAAATTTCAAAAGAATGTTTTTGGGTTTGCAGAATGTGGAAAATCCGTCGTCGACAGTGCCGTCGACGGGTCCACTGCGCTGGCACACACCGTGCCTCGGCGGAGAACCGGCCTACAGGCTGCAAGAAGGAACATTCACTGCGGCTCCCACCCGGGGCTATCTCCACAACATCAAAACTCTGCTGCAAAAGGCCGCGCAAGGCCAGGAGAAACTGAGGGATCTGGAGGACACATATGTGAGTAAATTTCGTCCTTTTCCGTTTTCTCATTGTCGACAAATTTCTTTTTTGCGTCGGCTAATATTCAGGTATTCTGGAGAAGATGCGTTTCTTGTCGACAGCTTTGCATCACATGTTCAGTTGGAACGTTCACTTCATTTGTTTCTTTGGCGTTTTGGTTTGAATGGGACCTTGGTTGTTGATGGTGATCCTTGTCGGCACTGTCATACTTGGCCAGGGGTTATTCACATATTTGCTTGCAATAATCTTTGGCGCTTCTCCACAATTTGCCTTCTTTGTCTAAAAATAGACTTCCGTTTACATGTTGGCACATTTGTTGAGAGGAAGTACACATATGAAGGTCTTGTTGAAATTTTTTCTTCTGTGGACTGATTTAGCTGAGATCTACTTCCTCACCCCTTCAGCTCGTTGAGAGACCCCAACGCATTTGACGAAACTCGTTTCGTTTCGTCTCAGTGTTCTTTCCTTTTTCTTCTTAAGTTTTTGCGTGCACGAAAGTGTCATGGGAAGGTTCAGGTCACAAATCACAATGAAATTTAGTGTGTTTGGAAAGATTACTGTTCTTTAATGAGGTGTTTTTACAAAGCGAGTTATTTGTCATCGTGTGCGTGTTGGCCAAACAAGCAACACTGAAGAAGCGCAAAACACCTGATTCACCGACAACTCAACAATCTGCCTCACACGACGACCAAATAGTCTGAAAAAGAACCAGAACAAATCAGAATTGTGCAGGGCGGGAAGGGAAAAAACAACTGAAAAGAAAAGGATTAGATGCGCACAGTGCCCGCGAACGTCTTGGTTTCGGTTCACACAACTTTCATGTTGAGTTCACACACGTTCTGTGACGGCGCTCGAAAACTTACATAATTTTGATCAAATTGGTTCAGATGCACAAAAGTCGCCTCAGACAGTTTCTCAGATGGCAGTTTTACACCTGATTTCTGCGTAGTACGATTTGCGCAGCGTCAGTCTGATGCAATCTCAAAATCTGTTTCCCTTCCGCATTGCTTTGCTCGTGAGTAATTTCGAGCTCCTGTCACCGGAGTCTTCCTGATCAATACCATCCCTGAAGCAGGTTTTGAGCTGCTGAAGCTGCCTTGTGCAGACGAAACGTGGATTTTACCTTGCTGCTGATACAGAGCAGCCAGAAAAAGCAGGTTTTCCACTTGAATGTCACGCAGTGCATTGCAGCAAAAAGAGTTGTCTGGGAAATTTTGGTGCTTTATGGGAAATGTTATGTGCTCACGTCCGATGTTTTTGTGTGTTTCAGATAAGGGAAAGATTTAACGGGAGACACGACACCGTGAGAATGATCGAGGGCTTCGATCTGAACGGCATGCCGTCCACAAACCAGACGTTCGCTGCGCTCGAGGCATCTGTGACGGTAAGTTCCCGTTCGTGTTGTAGAAAATGCAAACAGAGAGCTGGAATAAAACGAAAGTATAAGAATGAGCGTGAAGGCAACAGAACTGCAAAGAATACGAAAGACGACACTGACGGTGGAGGTCGCTTCTGAGAAATTGTGAGACGTTCACGTGACTCACTGGACTCTTGTCAAATCTGTTCCGATTGGAACTGTTTTCCAGTCTGTCTGCAGTTACTGATTGATTTCTGTTGGAATTCTTGCGAGCGCCTTTTGAGCTGCTCTTGTGGAGGGGAAATTGAGAGATCTTATCAATAGAGGTGGAAATGTGTCAGTCTGGAGTGGTCGTGCATTGAAAAAGGAAATCCTGTTCGACCTTGGCGCCAGCTCAACTGATAAATGGTGTTAATAGCCATAGCACTAGTAGACCTTTCTGCAAAACCCTTGGCCAGACAAATGACCAGAGAGATTGTTTCTTCTACACAGCAGGATATTTACAGGACGAAACATCTGTTAAATGGAAGGGATATTCCAGATTGCGTGTCAATCACTCGCAAATGCTCTGAGTCACAAGGCGGGTGGAACAATAACAACGGGCTAATGAGGGCACTGCCGTGTCATCGTGAGCAAGCCCATTTCAGCCATTGGGTCAATTGCTTTGAATCCAGCGTTTAGGGATCATTCAGTCACGTGCCTTGAGACTTTTGGTGTGCAAAGGGTGGCCAATTTCCAAGTGCGCGCTGCCATGAAATCCGGAACTTTCCGTTGACAAATCACACCAGTTGTTTCTCTGCTCCAGAGTCTCGTGTGATTTTGGTTCTTCATCCTGATGCAGGGACAGTAAACAAATTTTTGTCTGCAGTACGCTCCGGGCTCACAAACCACCATGGTGTGGAAATGTAGCAACAGTGCGTTTTCCAATCATTCGATAAACGATGTCAAAACTAAACTGCAAAATTCTATTCAGAGCTGCTTCTGTCAAAAGGAGAAAATTGCGTAGAAAAGAGTTGTGTAAATTTCGTTCGAGAAAGGCAAGCAGTTTCGATCCTTGTGATAGAAGTTTTAAAAATTTCCAAAAGTCGGTGCTCTAAAAACGTGAACATTTGTGTTTTGCAGGAGCTTGAGGCAGCCGAACGCGCTTACGAGGACTTGGCGCGCCTAGCGGTGTTCATGGAGCAGACGCGGCACGATGAGCGTCAGTACGAGAGCTCCGCGTACGAAGATCTCTACCAGTGGATCGAGGAGCACGCGCTGTACGCGCTGCTGTGTCAGCTCAAGTATTTCATCCGCGACATGGGGCACCAAGTGAGCGTGAGAGTCACGCGCAGCGTGATGACCATGGATCAGCGCACCATACCCAACCGCGCCCTCCGCCACCTCAGGGACTACATCGTCATTCGCAACAGTTTGCGCGTCCTGGAGAACTTGCACCAGAAATTTGACCTTTTGAAGCAAAGGTTGGAGGCTGAAGTGGAGAGCAGTTAATGAACATGTTTCAGTTGGGGTTTTGCATGCGCAAAAGGAATGAACTGTGAGTGAGATGTCAGTGTCCATGACTGCGACGTGGAACTCCAACGGGAGAGAGATGAAGATCTCAGATTCTAGTCACAACCGTTACCTCTCTTGTCCAGTTTGGACAGTAAGAATGGGGCTTTGCCCGAGGTACAGCGCTGTCTTGGTACGACTTGTTCTGTTTTCACGCACACCACGCAAAAATTATGTCTTGTTTTACAGAGAGGTGTTTTCTTGGCCGCAACTTTCGGCCGTTGACAACTTTGTAAAATTTCCGATGTGTATTCTCGGTGTAGATCTGTCCCCTTGTGTGTTTGAGTTTTGCACATTTGTGGTGCAATGTCCTGTGATATATGTGCAGACCGATGATCGTTTTCCGAAAATGTTTTTGTCTCGTAATCGTTCACTTCCTGTCTGATATACGCAAGCCGCTGATAGACAATATGTTTTTTGACAAAGAGATCCTTTGAGTATCTCTGATTTAGACTGGCTTCTCCAGAGCACACATGTATACTGACAGTGGATGCTCCCTGACATCAGTTTGTGGAGTCGAACAAAAGGAGGACAAGTTGAAGTGTCCGGGAAACTTGAAAATGGAAGCTGCTTCCATTCGGATTCACTTGCTGTTACGCCAGCGGGCCTGGCAACAAACTTTGGAAGTTGCGATCTGCTATACGAGTCTTTGAATGTGAGCGAGATTCACTATGGCCGTGCTTTGCAGCCCCTTTGTGAACTCAAAAACAGAAGCCTGAATTTCACAACGCGTGTCCTTGTGTCCAGATGCCAAATGTTATTTTCCTTTGTATCCTTCAAGAGGATTTTGTTCAAGTGAATCCGGATATCGCGTGGAAGACTGGCTTCAAAGTGCCAAGTTACAGGATCTCGTGTGCTCCATGTTGTTTTTGGCACAGGCAAAGTCAGCGTTATTGTTTCCAGTGTCAAGTATTGACAACGTCGCGGTACATGTTTGAACACACCGTAGTCCCTGCTGATCTTTGTTTGGTGCCTGGAGACGCAAGAACTTACAAGTGCTGCGTGGAAAAATGAAACAAGTGAAAACTATTTATTGTGTGAAAGTCACGAATAAGAGACGCTTTGAATGGTGGACGAAACATTGTCATGAATAGATGTTATTTATCTGCAAATAAATGATATTTTTGCATAAAATGGGTTTTGACTTTCAACTGCTCGTTTCATGACTGCTGGAGTGGTCCGTTGTGGCAAACGCAATATGTTTTTACTCGTGAAACACAGACCTGACAGCAGAAGTTGGGTCTGTCCTGTTCCGGAACCGTGGTGAACAGAAAAGTGTCTTTGGACACTACTTTATGCGGTGCACCAGCGACTCCAACAAGGAAGTCCCGTGCAGTGGGAATTGATTGATCCCACAAGCAACTTAACAGTAAGAAGAGAAAAATAATCGATTACAATTTCTGAATGTTGCTCATTGGAAAGTCCCCAAAAATTTCTGTCGTTATCCGGAGGAAAACAACCTTCTTTGGAGACTTTCTTGTGTGTAGTCTGATTCAAAAGCAGCCCAAAGTGATCCTGGTTGGTGAACTTTCCATGTGGAGTGCACCCCGGCCGAAACACAAACACGTTGCTGCAGGAGCCACGGAGGAATAGACTTTGATTAGTCTGGAGCCCTTCTTGATGGCTGCACTTCCGGAACCCGTGTGACTTGCACGAATCTCCGTGAAATTCCTGTACAAAACGATCTCCAGTAATGCTTGCAATGGGCGTCAACTTGAAGGAGAAATAACTGGCTGACAAGTACGTAGCAGCAGAACGAATTTTGTGTTTGGCAATTTCTTCGAAACTACGCCGAAAATATCGAGAATTGTTCAGTTGTTGGACGCCACGTCTTGCAAAAGCGAGTTGTACATATGAACTCCAGACTTCTGCAAAACGACAGATTCTGTCATGCAAATTTACGGACGGGCAATCCATCGATTAGGCAGATGAAGGTGAATCATGTCCTGGTTTCTCCACATTCCACATTTCTCCACATTCGGCAAAAGCTGTCTGCGTGGGTCATGCTTTCGAAGGAACTTCTCTGCATTGCTGAGCAGATTGGTGAGCAAAGCAGCCCTGCAGATGAACCGAATGACAGGCGTGTGTGACAAATTTTATCTGGTGTGCGTGCGTGCGTGCACCTGTGTCTGTGCGTGCTTGTGTGTGTGCGATAGGGTGACTGTGCAGTGTACACAGACAAAAATACACAGTTTACAAGTTTTGATGAAGACGTTTGTGTGTGACAAGAAAATTGTCCACGAGCTCACCAAAATTTGGACTCAGCAACAAGTGTTTCGTGTGTCACTGAAAACCAAAGCAAAGAAATTTAAGAGAAGATATTATCTGAAATCAATTGACTGTGAAAGTTTCCAGGGTAAGGCTTCACGAGAAAGGCTTGCCTGGCTGTTTCTGGGAAGCTGCACTGGTGAGTTATGAGGGTTTACTCAGAGTAAGCGGGGAAACGAGCTGCCGATTTGCAAAAGCGGTCTTGGCGAATGCATCGATCCAGTGTCAGATCCTATAGCTTCACACGGCACAAAATCCAAACAACATCATGTTTCGTTGAAAAAATTTGAAATTAAAACAAAACATGAGACGACAGCTGTCACGCAAGATCCAGACGGCAAATGCCTGAGAATAACGCTGTGACGGATAAGAACTTTGGCGACAAGGTCACTGTGCACTGTTTTGGCATGCACGCACGCGCATGTGTGCGTGTGCGTGTGCATGCATGTGCATGCGTGTGAATGTCTACACGGGTGTGTTTGTGTGCACCCATTCCCACTCGTTGAATTGATGAGTACCAACGACGGAATCTCACGCGGCAGAAAAGCAACACATCCAAGCTTGCGGTTGGTTCCAATGCGCTGTTGAAGTTGATCTTCAGGTGGTTTGCTATCTTTATGGTCGACAACTGCAGATTTCAGGTCACACCAGGTGTCCACTGGTGAGGGCTGAGCCGCTTCTGACCCCTCGGGAATTTACAGGAAGCAGTCCTGTGTGAAACTTGCATGAGGTAGTTCAAGAAAGGATTGAGGTTTGGACGAACTCTGAGGAAACATCTAAACCCAGAAAGTTCGGGTCAGTTTGTCACTCCGGACTGATGTGTATGTTTGGTGTTCGGTTTGTGGCAATGATCGTTTGTGGTCAGTGTCTCGCAGTCAGTGGCAGGTTTCTTGTGGTCAACAGTCAGAGCCTCGACCTCAAGGACGGTACTCGTATCTCATGGTTGGTATCCCAGTGCACAGTAAGTGTCTCCACAGGAGGGGGACTCTAGTGGTGTGTTTTTGTGTGATTACAGCTTTTGTATTGTTTCCCGTTTTTCCTATTGGATATATCCTTCCGTAAACCAACTGCAAACTTATTTTCAGATGTTGCTTTAGAGGATATTTCCCCAAAAGTGGAAGAGATGATCACGCAATTCAAACGAACGACGTTTCTCTTGATTGTGAAACTCAAAATGCATCTTGACAATTTTCAGACCTTTGAAGACAAACAGACAGACAGACAGACAGACAGACAGACAGACAGACAGACAGACAGACAGACAGAGTTTTAATGCTCTCGCATGTGCAGCTTCTCGCCGCAAGGAGTGAAGAGCTGAGAAGCCAAAGCTTTATTGTGTTATGACTTGTGCGTGGGAGGCAAATTCGCCCAGGAGCAGTGCACGGGAACTTGGGACCTAAATTATGCTCCTTTATAGTTCGAAGCTGAGTTCCTTGCAACTGGGAATTACATTACCATTTCCGGTAGAAAGCGTCCCGAAAAAAGGACAACAGACTGTCTATCGATTATTGACAAGTCGCCCCTTGGATGGAGGAAGATCCGGAAGCTCGAGGTTCCACGCCTCGGGCCGCGGAAGAGCGACGCTCGTGCACCACGCCAGGGAAAACGACAAAGGAGTGCATGTTGAAGACATTCAGAACCCCGTCGCCAAAACTGCTGAACAATGTCATTCCGAATTGCATTTGCAGAGTTCTTTTGTGTCAAGTTTTGTCAGGAACCGGTCTGACACAATATCAGAGGTAACTGACGATGATGGACAAACCTCCGTGAGCACACACACGAGGTTTTGTTCTTCAAACCAGCAACAAATTGTTTCTGTCTTGGAATTTCATCTGTCTCTTTCAATTTGTTTGCAAAAGGAGATCTTGCAACAAGGGTCTTGTTTCTTATACAAGTGTAAATGAAGCGTGACACGGGCACATTGCAATTGTTCCTTGGTCTTGTCATGTCCTCACAATTTGTGCCGTCACATAAGAAGAAACATGTCGGCAAACACAATCACACAAGATCTTGTTGTCCACTGAGCAACCACACAAGCATCACTGACCGCTTCCTGACCTTGGTCCTTCGCCTCAAAAAAGGAACCAGACCTTCTTCAACAAAGAATGGTCGTTGCAACTTCGTGGATGCGACCGTTCCCCAGTTGACACCACACCAAACAACAACGTTGGGAGGTTGATTTTGTCACCCTGTTCGTCACTGTGGAGATCGTGTTGGTCCTCGCTCTGCAGGGTCAGAGGCAAAGGTTTGACACAACCCTGTTTGCCAGCGCACATGGTGCACAAGGGTCTCAACTCTGAAATCCGTTTACTGAAATTGTTGAAAAAGGAGAAGAATGATCTTTCTATTGGCCAAGGTCAAGTGAATAGATGAAAGATTTGTTCTCACAATTCTTTTGTTCACCTTCCCTTCCAAGGCTTTGTTTCTTGGGACTGAACTTGAAATTGGACGTCGTCCAGGGTTTCTGAATTGAACGCACAAGGGACAACATGTCTTTTTCGAGGACGATGTCAAAAGTGACAGCTGCAATGCATTTGAGGCGGTGTTTACATGAAGGTGAACACGATGACAATATCCACCTGTTCACAGGTAAGATCAAGATCAGACAGTCAGGTTGGTGGCTCATTTACACAATGCAGAAACATCAAATTTTTGACTGCACAAGGAGAGAAACCAGAGGTCCAATCCACATTTGGAAGGCTTTGAAAAATGTGTGTGGAGATGATCCTCATGAAGACAAGTCAGAATGTGGCATCGCAGGTTTCCGAACTCCTTTGAAAGACAAGTCTGCAGAAGTGCTTGCCCAAAATTTCACTGATCTCCAAAGACTAAACAATAAAAATCTAAGTTCTCCAGAATCTGCTTGCAGCTGATCGCAGGAAGAGAAGAGTGCAAACGGCAGTGTGCGATGAAAGTGGATTTCTGCAAACAAGGTGACCAGAGGGACAAGCACCAAACATCGCCGTGGGGTTGGCAGCCGAAAAAAAGACAACACGCCAAAGTTCTGAAGTTGCATCCACGAAAGGCAACAAGGCCAGGCTCCAAAAGGGAATGGTTGGTCTCTTTTGAACAACAGTCAACGTTGCTGATCATAACTGTTCATGACTTCAAGTCTGAATGGCAACAAACGAGACTCGCACTTGTATGGAAATGAGGGCGGTTTACCACAAACACTTGAAAGCCGTATTGTGCACATGTAGCTCACGACAAAAACAGGCAATGGTGACTTTGTATCCATTACCAGAGCGTGAACACAAACAGGCTGACAAAATCTCCCATCAACAGTGTTGTGTGTTGTAAAGGACCACACGGATCAGGAATATCAATTTTTGATGTGGAGATTTCATTGCAGCCGCAGAAATGTGGGTCAGTTGCGCGCTTGTCAATAAATTTTTATACTGCAGGCGTGCAATATTCATGGATTTTTCTGCTAAGCATGCTTTCAACATGTGAGAAATGCTGTTCTAAAGCTGAATTCACAGCTGTGACCCTCAGCAAAAATCTAACGAGAAGCAATGCAACGTATCCGACGACTTTGCTCTTGGGACACCTGAGGAAAGAAGTGGACGGACAGTTGGCATGGCTAATTCCGAGGTGCAAAGAGACACAGGGTTCGCATGGGTGGTGCTGGCCGCCAGCTTCATGGGGCATTTCTTCCAGTACGGCACCGTGTGGACTGTAGGATACTTTTATGTCGTGTTTCTGGAGCACTTCAACTCCAGTAAAGCGGTGGTGGCTCTTATTGCGTCACTGAACACAGCTTCGTACTACTGCATAGGTAAACTATGATTGATCAAAGATCTTCAAGACTCCATGCATACAGATTAAAATAATTTACACGATTGTTTGTGCAACACAAAAGGGAGCTGATTTGACAAAATCGAAAGTCAAGACTCTTCGTAACGCCAAACCAATTCAACGAACTGATAGCAAATATCAGGCACACTTCAGAGGTACAGCTGCACTCTGGTTTGCAACTCCTGAAGTGTTGTGTATCTCATTTCAGGTCCATTCGCTGGGTTTCTGATAAACCTGTTCGGCTGCAGAAAAGTGGCCTTTGTTGGAAGTGTCATTGGAGCCATGGGTCTCGTCTTCAGTTCCTTCGCCACCTCTTTGTATCATCTGTACTTTACCTTTGGAATCATGACGGGTATTTGAAGGGCAGAAATGAAAAATTGATTGTTCACTTTGATGCAGTTCAGTGATTGTGCGATGTCCCTTTAGGGAAGAGCACTTAGCGGTGTGCCAAAAATTTTTTTTGTACACATGCCACTTTGGGGAAGATGTCCCATCACATCATGTCATGTCACGTCATGTCACGTCATGTCACATCATGTCCCCCCTATGGGGGCTATTGGTGGCTATTGGTACTGGCCTGGGACAAATGGTTTGCTCAAATGGTCCACCAATGTACAAAAGTATATGGCATCTAGGCCAAGATGTCCCATCACGTCATGTCATGTCATGTCATGTCATGTCATGTCATGTCACGTCATGTCATGTCCCC
>JAAUXT010101137.1_pt1 | contig 13842 bp, 11 predicted proteins | sample 7278171 | NCBI WGS metagenome assembly JAAUXT01 (sample SAMN14350112, study PRJNA611818) | marine sediment metagenome | isolation source: surface marine sediment (1.8m) | place: French Polynesia: Moorea | collected 2018-08 | reverse complement strand
GGTTGTTGATGGCAAGAAGCTGTCTGAGGAAAAAGTTTGTGTTTCAACGTTCATCTCAGATCTGGAGCGGTCTGGCTGTTGCACCAATGAGGGGTTCCAAACACGCGGGCGGTGCCCAATCGCCAGATCCTTGGCACAGAAACCAAATCACGAAATAGATCTACCTAATTTGGCTTTCACCAATGGTTGTTCTCTGGACATTTGGTTCTCTGTGCCGCTCATGAGGCAATTCGGGCAGTTGACAGAGACTGGATGGACCCGCAAAACCTGAACCTGATCAGTGTTTGTGACATGCATTTTCTTTCTGTTTTTCAGTTGCACATGCTGGTCATTGTTTTGGCACACCTTCACACTGTCAACTGCAAATGGACATTGAACCCACTTTCATTCGTGTTCAACAACAAAGTGGTCAACCGCAGCGGGGCATTTTGATGATTGACCCCATGCTTGAATGACCTTCAGATACTCTCACTCAAAAGCGCGGTGTGAATGACCCTTACTTCGCCCACGGCGCATTGGGATCCATTCACTCCAATTTCACAGAGTGAACCATGTTGCACGTTCTTTCAAGCGCGCCCGAACAAAGCGATTCAACCAATTGAGGTATCGAATTTGGGGACAAGAAACGTGCGTGACAGGTGGGTCACAAAGACGGATTTATCCAGTGTCAGCGCGGGCGTGGGCGTGGGCATCTTCTTTCACCAGTGTTCGAACGGGATCCCTGACTGAAGGTGGCCCGAGCTGAGTTCTTCTCTGAAGCCAAGACACTCTCTTGTCGTGCGAGTTTCTTCAATTCATGACTGCTGCATTTGGAACACGCAGTCAACAAAACGTTTCTCTCAATAAAGGGATTTGTCGAGCGAGAAGGGATTCAGATCCAACGCATTTTCAAACGCCGCATGGTTCGGGGGAGACGTGGAGATTGTGTTTCTTTATGTTGTTCTGTCTTCTTTGTTTCATCAAAGTCGTGCAGCTGATCTTGGCCACTATTCCCAAGAGTCGTCGTCGAGGGCGATCCGGTTGTGCCCGCGCGCGTTGCCGCCGCCGCCGCCGCCGCCGCCCCGTGTCCAGGGCCGCTGCGCGCTGCAGCCGCCGCTCCTCCCGCCGGGGCTCGGGACGCACTGGTTTCGGCGGGTCAGGGCGGAGAACAGGCAGCATTGCTCATCAGGACAGTCGGCGTCCACGTAACAATCCGTCTGCAAGAATACAATTTCAAACGAGATCAAACCAAAACTCAGGAGGGGGGGGCAGAGGTTGGCAACTTGGGTGGCACCTTGGGTGCCTGAGTTCGTCTTGGGAAACAGCCCCACAGAACCCGATTCCGACACTGAAAACTTTCAGTTCCAACCTGTTCAAATGGAGGACAGACCACGAGGAGTCGGACCTGAGGATACTCCGGGTACCGTGAGGACATATGTGCGAGAACCATGCCCCCAAACCCAGTGAGACATTGTTTTTGTCACAGCGTTTGCATGTCAACCGCTTTTTGGGCCGTTTTTGTCAACCGCGTTTGTTGATGCTCAGAGCGTTTTTGCACTCACGCACTACATCACAAGAATGGCAACAGTGTCGCCCCAATCTCTTGTCCTTTCACCTGGATGTGTCTCGTTTCTCATCTGAACAACCTCGAGCAAGTTGACAAAACGACACACGTCGCTGTCTAACATGCGATCAGTGGGGACGTCCGTGCAGAATAAGCAGGTTCAGCAGTCTGGGGCATTCTTGCAGGATTGGTGGCCTAATTGCATTAATCAGTGTCCTTCAGAAACAAAGCTTCTTCCGATCGGATCACTGAAAGCCCTGATGTTCCTTTTCTCCAGCATTAGCCAGAAGAAATGTGTGAACCAAGGTGCCGGCTTTGAGACTGAAAGTGTCAGACTCTGTTGTTCGCAGATTGCGGACCCACCAAGTTTTGTCATCCTCAACACTTTCTGGAGCCTTGCCTTTCTTGGACTCTGTGAACTGTCTTTCCCGACGAAACAGTAGATCCAGACGTCTAATCCTTCTTCAAATTGAAACGTCGTTCAGTGCAAACAGTCGCTGTCATAAAGTCCAGGCTCATCAACACAAATGCGGGAAAAGGACTCATTTTACAGCTTTTGCTGCTTGTTCGGTGTGATAAATGGAGTAAGAGTTAATCAATCACGTTCACACGACAAACTTTACGAGTTTCCGGCTCATAATAACGCAGTTGATTGGGGTCTCCTTCTGACAAGCCCGTGGGTGTTTGAGGTGGGTCTGGGTCCTGTGTGAACCCTGAGCCTGAGTGTGCGTGGGTGTGTCTTGCAGATTTCTTTGTCTGACTGAAGGAGCACGGAGGACAGTGCCTTGAACTGCCAGCAAAAACAACAACAAAAAAAAAAAAAACAACCCGCTAAAACTTTTGACTTTGTGATTGGGCTTCTCCCTGGGGTTGGGATCTCTCACCAAATCCCTCATTATCTCACAAAAGTACCCCTCTGAGACAAACGGCAAAGCAGCAAAACATCGAAGGACATGCACCTGAAACTCGGTTCTTTCGATGAGCAGTTCCAGCTCAACACGTTTTCAAATGCAACACAAAAAGCCGAATTTTCAGCCTGCTGCTTCGGACCGCAAAGTCCCATCTCGGCAGAGGCTGTGCTCTTCTGTGGTCAACAGGCTGGCCGTCTGTCTGTCAAAATTTACGTGGCTTGAGCTTGTGGGATTTCTCCGGTTTCGGGCAGACCTGCCAAAATTGGAAGCTGACGTTCGATGAGCAGGCGTGAAAAAGACGATACAGAATTTTCCAGGAAGATTTTGACCTTGATGAAATTGAGCCTCTTCCAAGCGATGCAACAAAGTGTTTTTCCACACGAACCTGGATGCAGAGTTTTTGTCGGGCTCGTCAAAAAAGTTTCCTCGTGATGATGTTGCCGTGCAGTCAACGACTACTGACGGTAGTCATGAAAAGATGGACTCGAATTGCTTCTTTCTTGAAGCGAGTGACCGGCTCGTGTGAAGAAAAACAGATTCTTCGAGACACCTCAAATCCACAAAATCCGAGCTGTCAGTATCAGCTACCTTTGCACGGTTGAATTGACAAATCATTCCGACATCGTCTTTTATCAACAGAAAACACCACAGTGTTGCAATGTTCACTTGTATCTCTTTTTGCGAAACAATTCATTATTCAAAATCTGATTTGGTGAGTGGAGGCGTGCATCAAATGTCTTGAACACGAGCCCACTGCAGGAATCTGAGCGTAGTGTGTCAGGTGTGTTGTTCAGAGTTGGAATTACAGACGTGGGCTGCGGAATGTCCACACGATTGATTCCTGTCTGAGCGGAAAGGGACTCTTGTACTTTCATGATTACCCCTGAGCCATTTTCTCGCAAAGGAAGTGAGACCCTTGTGTACAATGCAAGATGAACTGGAGGTGGAGGAACAGGAATTGTTCACAGCCCTGTTGTTTGTTGCATTGTTGTCGTGTTTGTTCTCTTTCTGGGGACGACCAAACAACACAAACGAGTGCCATGAGTGGACAATTGGGGTTTCGGGATCAATCAGTGTCCAGATACACGTGTTTGCGGCCGAGAGACTGATCTCTTCGGGTTTGCTCGTCAAGTGAGATTGTGAACACCTGATTGCCAGTGAGTACACAGAAGGCAATAGTCTGTTTCATGGTAATTTGTCTTGAAGCAGCTTGGGCAAATACCAAACGGCTGCGTGAACTGTGCCACTGCGAAGCTCGAGAGTCAGGCTCATCACAAATTCTGCATGGAATCATCTGTCAACACGAGAACATCTCCTGGTTTGTGGAGTGTGCGGAAGCGCCCGTAAATTGCGCCAACTCGTTTCTTGAACAAGACCTCTCACTTCAATGTCCAGCGCTTGAGCACAATGGCGATGCCCAGTTATGAGAGAATGCGTGCTCGGAATCCGCAGGCAGTTGGCTGACGAGAAACTTTTATTCATTGTGTCGCCCACTCTGTCCTGATGACGATACTTGTGCTTTTGTTCGCGAAACGCTTGTGTATCGAGTTTCCTTGCAAAACTTTGGAGAATGGGCACTTGGAACAAAAGCAAGATGCGCAAAAAGAACCGCAGCCAAACCCCACCATTGGACAATAGAAATTGTTCGGCAGAAGAACACCCACAGGCACCGGATCCAGGAGGGGGAGGCCCCCCAACCTCTCGTTTCTAGAGTCCGGAGGCATTTTCGAGAGGAGGTCTGCTTCTGGGAGTGAGAAAAATCATTTCATGTATTTCTGTTTGTGATCAATGGAGCACGACTCACACTGCGACGTTTGGAACTCTCATCGTTCAGGCGTGCCAGGTGTATTTTGAGGACGATGCCCTGCACACAATATCGATCTGCAAGATGGCGTTTTTCACCCCTGACTTAATCCCGTTTGGAATCTGGCAAGGACAACGCTTGACTCCGCTGTTCCGTGAACTCTCTTTCCCACATTCTTTTTTGTTTTGAAAATTTTGGCGTGAGGTGCGACACAATGGGAACGGGTGGGGAAGCACGAGTTTTCAATTTCAGGTGGCAAAGCTAACATGGGCAGGCGCTTGTTTTCAGTTCCAGGCTTTCAGGTCCAACGTGAATAGCTGGGCACCCCCTGAAATAATGAAGCACCGGTCTCCTGTTGTCTGGGGCTCTTCGAAGCTTTGTTTGGGATCCTCTGAGTTTTTCTTGCTGCTCTGAGGCTTTATGAGGCAAAGCTTTTTTGGAGACGCACGTCTGGCCATATCAGGAGGGTGTCTGGTCACTTTGGGTTCCGAACTGGAATGCGCAGACACACGTGTCTCTTCGTTCAGGGTGTTTACCATGAAGCAGCAAGAAGTCACTAACTCAGACCCCTGCTCGAACCATCATGTACACCATCTTGCCAAGATTCTGTGACACGCCAAACAAAGGGCGAAGCCAGAATTTTTTTCAGGCTTCTGTGTGCAACAATTGATTTGTTACAGCTAACAAACGAACATCACGGCAGATAAATCTCATGTGTGTGGTTTCTGCCAACATGAATCTTCTCCAGATAGAAATCGAAATCAGGCAAATGATTTGAAGACAATGGCCCAACCGCTTGAAAGTGGATTCTGCTGCCGTGCTAACAAATGCAATGAACGTCTGCCTACGCTTGTGTGTTGTGGCGACAAATGGAAGGAAATAGCACCGAAATAACGGCCAGGCTTACCTCATTGCTTTTAGGTAAATCCCGCGTACTAGAAGTGTCTTCGTTCCTCCCAAATGAAGATATTCCAGTCCCCTTAAAGATCGGATCTTCTCGTTTTCCCAAAAACACCGGTGCAAGTTTTCGTTTTCCCAGGAACAATGGGACATCTTTCTTTCCAATAAACAGTGGCTTCGCCTTTTTGCCAAACACAACAGATGAGGACATTTTTCTTCCGTAGAACATGCTCGGCAGTCTTTTTCCCAACAGATAGTTCAGTCTTTCTCGGCCCAAAAACAGCATTGGTGATGCCAAAAGTCTTTTCCCGATGAATATGGGTCTTCTGCGGGCCACTATGTGACGGGAGGCTTTGAACCCCGCCGTTGTGTGCAGCAGTTCCAAAAAACACATCCCTGCTAAGAATGAGATCAACAATCTTCCTCTCATGTTTGATGCGATTGGGAAGTTTCTTCTTGAACGCAACCTGTTGCTTGATAAAAAGAGAGAAACCAAGAGAATCCTTGAACGGTGAAAGTTTCTGAAAAAAGTATCAAGTCTCAGGATGAGTAACGTGCGTCTTTACTGCTCATGAGCACGAGCGTTGACATGACTCCATCCAACTCTTTGGTGTTTTCTCGTTGACTGTTCAATTAGAACTTCATGTCTCGGCGTCTTGCTTTTGCTGTCCCATCACTAACAAGCAGTGAACAACTTGTTTCTGAAAGAAAGTCCTCAGCCCTCACTGGGAAGTTCACCATTGATGCATCGCCTGTTGTGATAGGTCTTGAGGCGCCTCTCTGGGTGGCATGATCTGAAGAGAGTTCAAACGTACATGTTCATTATGAAAATAAATTGAGAAGCATGTGCAAGAATACATCCAGATACGACCATCTTTTGTCATCACAACGGGTGACAAGCATGAAAAGGACGACACTGATGGCTCACTGAAACGGGCACTTTGGTTCTTTGTTGCATCCAACGAACAAAACGGCCGGTGTGAAATTTTCAATCAAACTGGAGATGCATGCACGAGACCAAAGCGTTGTACCTCACACACGTTGGGGAAAACGACGCCAATTTTCAATTGGACAAAGCTCAGAAGCTCACTTGTTCGTCCGCTCTGGGGTTCTGACCCTGTCGATTGTTTTCTTGCGCACACAGGGTTTTCTCAACTTGATGGAGATTCAATCGCGTACCAATACACAGCGAGAAATACGAGCGGAATTGTGTGAAATTTTCAAAGCTGAATGTTCAAGAATATTACGTACCTTTGTCACAAAGCCTGGGAATGGGTTTGTCCTGCTCGGTTCACTTTTGATGCATGTGGGGATTGCGTGGTTCACCGCGTGCCTTTATGCGTTTTGCTGCGTTACCGCTACACGTGAAGCTGCGAGCCTTTCCGCTCAGGTGACCAGCTAGAAATGGTGGAGCGACACAGTCACACAACACACAGCAGAACAGAAGAACACGTTCACAAGGGTTCGAACGACGTCGCAGTTGGTTCCCATCTCACCGACGTCTCTTCACTGTGCCGAGTGTCCGTCCACGCTGCCTGTTCCCACGAGGAAACCCGTGTGTGACTGCAACATCAGAAGTGCTTTCCTTTGTTTGTTCACCTCTCCACGCAAAACTCGCGACGGTCTTTCTTTGCGAACAGCAAGTCATCAAAAAATAACAAATTGACTGAAAACCTGCACTAATTGGTGTTTCACCAACAATAGCAATCAAGAAATACAGGGGGAAATGCGAAATGTCACTTTTTTGTGCGCTGAATGAAGAAAAAAGTTGCGTGGTATCAAATGTCGTGCGGTGAAAATGACTTGATAGAAGTTATGTTCGGCAGTTCAGCGTCCAGAATCGCGGAGAGGTGGAAACTTGAAGAAGCGGGATGACAATTTGTCCGCTGGGCCGAAGGACCACCTGCTGAGGTTCTCACTGTTCTTCTCTCTGAAACTCCCGCACACTGATCCGTGCTCCTCTTGCAGCCAAAGAAAACATCTGAGACCCAAGTTCTCCAATTAAATCTGACAAGCACTTCGTTCTCTATCCCCCCGACATGTTTTGTGGTTCTGTTCGGATGCAGCAGTCCTTTGAAGATCTGACGTCAAATTTGTCTCTTTTGTTCGGTGAAAGTAAATCACACGCACACTCGCAGAAACATGCACACCGCATCCGGATCGGTGGGGGCTGGAGAATCAGACAAACAATGCGCGTATCCTGGTTGTACACGAAACCGTGTCAACAACACTGGAACATCCAGCTTTAGAATCCAGAGGCCTTTTTGTTGGAGACAAGTCTGCGTGCTGTTGAACACACACCTGCACCCGGTCCCCGTTCTGGTATCTGTGTTCTCCGAATAATGAAAGGAATCCTTTGTTCAGACACATGAAGATGGCCTGGACTTCACGCTGTCAGGACCATGGATGTCGAAAGAGCACAACGAAAATGTCTCAAGTGGAGATCATCCGTAAAGCCTGGAGGACTCGTGGCCAGGGCGAACAGAATGAACAGATGTGCGTCCAATGTCCTGTGCCGATTTGAGAAGCACACGCAGGAGACAGCAACACGCCCAGGAAGAGCTGAGGGCTCCTGCTGGGAAAACTCAGCCGCAATCTCAAGAACTCGAGGCGCGTTGTTCTTCTGGCCTTTCTGGTTGAGATTCTTGGCACTCTCGCTGTCTCTGTCTCTCTCTATCTCTCGCTTTCTCTGCAGAAACAGTAACTTTTTTCTTGAAAGATTCTGACAACTTGTCAGTTCCGAGCAACCTGCGTTTGAACAGTCTGTGCGATCACCAGACACGAAAACGATGAGAACAAAAATGTGTAGTGTTGGAGTTGAATGTCACCGTACAATTTTGAGTCAGAGAGCAACGTAAGATCTGTTGAAGTCGGAAATGAATCGGAAACGTGTGACCTCCCAGAAGAATGAGCTCGGCAGATCTGCTCCACAAAGCAATCTCGTTGCGCGTCATTGTTGTTTGCACATTACGGGCGAAAAGAATGGGAGCGCAAAGGTCGGACTTTTTCTCAGATTGAACTTGTGATGCGTAAAACAGAATGCCAAAAAAGCAATCATCAACAGCTTGAACCCTTTTTCTGCAGCAGAATGAAAGCTTGAAATGCAATTTTCGTTCAGACCTGTCCCTATTTGCACGCTAAAATTCAAATCTGGGTCCTCACAAGAAATTGCCTTCGACGGACTGAATCCCAAATCTGTGACAAGTTTCTTGGGTCACAAATGCGGGTTGGGGTGGTCTGAGCAAAGGTTCCTGGAATTGATTGACCAGGCACCCTTTTGTGCATGGAGTGAAAACCTTCTACAACGAGATCACGTATGTCAGGGCTTTGTCTGAAAACTTGTGGAATCATCCACACTGTTCGCGCTGAGTCTCTCACCAAAAACTGACGGGTGCACAGTAATGTATGACTGAGTGCATGACTCTATTCATCCCTCGAATAAAGCTTGATTTTGAAGCTGATGATGCGAAACAAATTCTGCATTAGATTGATGAAATCTTCCTCGCACGAACCCGATTTTCAATCGGAAATGTCACTTGTTTGATCATTTGGGAATTGTTGTGTTTGTTTTCCCCAAACCTCGTTTGATTTAGGCAGGTTAATGGGTGCACACATCTGTGTTGGACCTGCAGATGGGATTCCTACACGCACCACAAATTCACGTGTATGCACTGCATAATTTGATGGATGTTACCAGGTCTCTACCGGAGGCAAACGAACTTGGAGCATCCGCCAGATTCTCTCTTTGCTGTATCTCTGCTTTTCTTTGTGATCACCGTAGTATGGTAATGTCTGTGTCAGCTTTGTGGTGTTTTGCTCCAAAGAAAACAAGAATCAGGCAAAGGGCAAAGCGATGACGCTGCAAGATATCTTCGGATCAACCCACAGCGCGATTCTCGACATGAAAACGAATGCCAAGCCCCTTGTCACGCACTGACATCTTGCGACCTTGCGTCCAGATAAAATGTTAGATCTGGTCAACCAGAACTTAGCGTAGATTTCAGTGGACGTCACTCGACACGAACTGTGAGACGCGGCTCCTCACACAGAACAAGCTCCCCCCCTTCCCGGCCGCCGATCAGATCCAAACACAAACCACGAACAATGCGTGTCAGAACCTGTGAACCCCGAACCCTTTTCTCCCGTCTCTCCTTTCTGTCTGTCTCTCTGTCTCTGTCTCTCTCTGTCTCTGTCTCTTTCTCACGCTCTCTCTCTCTCTCTCTCTCTCTCTCTCTTTCTCTGCCGTCGCGAGTTTCATGTCTCCAAACGGAATGAAGAATCAAGCCTGATTGCTTTCTTCCACTTCTCGCCTGCTGCATGCCGTGTTTTCAGCTTGGTGTGCCTCTGGCAGAACACTATATACCACTGTGGAGAACGGACTACAATGTTCCGATGTCATCTTAATGTTGATCCTCCCGAAACATCGACCTCTCTTTTGCTCAGTAAAGACACCAAAGACGAAGAGCGCGAGCACGCACGTCATCATCGTCAAATTTCCTTGCCCTCAGCTCTCGTTTACGAACAATGAATTTTTTGCATGATGCTCCGAATTCGTGTGTGAGACCGATGAAAGGTGTCAGGGTTTCTTGCTATGCTGCTCTGTGAAACACTAATTCCTCTTCCAATTCCTGTGCGTCTCATGTACTTTCAACTTTCCCGAGATTACCAACACCTGAGCCTTTGTGGAGTAATGTTCGTCATTTTTAGCGTGATTAATTGATGCTCGTATCGACGCGGATGAAGAAGATCCACTGCCACTTCAGCCTCACGAAGGCAAAACGCGACATGCACGGCCTTTCTTTTTTGATCGGAGGCCCGAACTCTTTGGTGATCTGGGAGGGCCGCAAGCTGACAGCAGGGTCCTGGCGATTGGCAGATGTCACAGCAGTCAGGCTTCCCACTTCAGTTGGTGTTTGGTGCTGGATATCCAGATCCATGTTGTATCGTGAGACTCTGGCGTGTCTCGTCAATCCCAACCCACGACCTTGTTGACAGCATCGATCTCAGAACCTCAAGTATGTAGAGCACGTCGTGATATGGGAATCAAGCAGGACAGTAAAGTCTATTTTACCTGACAGGAGTTTCGCAAATATGAGCGCCAAAATGCTGGATTTATGACTGGAAACACCCACACGTACTATCACATCACAAGGAAAGTGGACGTGTGAAACGTTGATGACACAAGAGTGGAAAGTTGAGCCTTCAATATGAAGAAAACCTGCTTGGCTGTTTGTGATTTCGTCAACATTTCAAACGGAAAAACCAACTGGAAGAGGTGCTAAACATCATTCACAAAATAAAGTTATTTTTTTTGGTGGTTAATTACGCGAAAATGGCAGATTTTGCAGGCTCACCACCAAATATGGCCACTTCGAGTTTTCACCAGTGCCAAGGAATTTGGCAAAAAATGCACTGGGCATGTCAAGATTTTGTGCTGACCATGCACGTCGTTTGTGAACTGCTTTCATTCTTGTTTGCCACTGGGACACTGTGTGAAGGACCAAGGCACCACTCCCTCTCACTACGATGTGCGTCCTCAGTCGAATACAAAGACAGTCTTTCGACTCTCTTCCAGTCCTGACCTGACAAGGAAAGTCATTCCAACGTTAAATACTTTTCACCTCGGCATTCAGACATCAAAGATGTACAGAATCCAAGTGGTCTGCTTTTCTTGACCAAAAACCAACCCCTTTCACAGAGGAATCTGTGTCGACGTTTGCTACATCCCTTTATTCAGCCGTCCCACCACTCGGATTTCCAGTGGCGCCCACACATGTCCAAAACGACACGCAAAATCCTGCCACAGACTGTCCACGAGATGTCTGTTGTACGTGCAGCTTCCGTGCGGTCGGCGGGATATCGTACTCGACACACACAAATCACTGACCAAAGGTCTTTGTTGACAGCTTAGTTCATCATTGTTTCTTGGTCGGTATGCTTTCTCTACTCACCACAAGTGTGTCTTTACGATCCAGTTTGCTCACGGTGATCTCAACGAAAACGACAGTCGAAAAGCTCCTGTGTCTTCCAGGGTTTTCCGATTTTTCAACAGAATATGCTTGGATCAATGGGTTTTCGAGCCTGAACCTCCCACTTTGAGAACATGCACGTGATTTGAATACAAAAGTACCAAGAACAGTTTCAAATAGGGAACCATTGGTTCGCTGAGCGTCTTTGGTTTTCAAAGACAGCAGAATCCTCCAAACAAACAGAATGAAAGAACATGTTGGACAAGGTTTGAATGTCTTAGCACAAATCAAATCGAAATAGGAAAGACGTGGTGTATGCAAAACTGCATGATCACAGGTGTTTCAAGAAAAGAATCCTCTTTACTGGATACTGGAGATCATTTTGCGATGAAGAATTCCGAATCTGTGACCCAATGGCACGCACACAACAAACCCTTTTGTATCGAGAAGCCAAACTCTAGGACGCGTCCGCCTCAAGCGTTTTGTTGCTGCAGCGAATCAGAGCGGGATGTGGTCCCTGCAGCTCATCCAGATGGCCTGCGGCGTGTCGAGCGCGCCGTCGAAGATCTTGCTCATGTCGGGCAGCATGTGCCAGTCGGCCCACGTCTCGAACCAGCGCACGTCCTCGCCGCCGATGTCGGAGCCGCAGCGGTGACTCGCCTTGTTGTAGCACGACCAGAACTTGCCTCGAATCTTGTTGAACTCACTGTTGGGACACGGAAGCAACAAAAGTCACAATGTCTCAATCATTTTGGTGCCACAGGGCTGACTGGGAATCCGGTGAAAGTCGTGGCTTGTCACTGACACAGGCCACTCGGAGCCTGATGAATGTCCAGTCATTTCAGGGGTGTCTGGTCAGTTTTTATACCGGCAAAACCTGAATCAAAACAGGAATCATCAAAACCAACGCATTCATCAGGAGGTTGACAGGGACACTTGCCATGGATCCTGTTGTGCAGAAACACAAGGAGCGACCGGGACAGTGTTTCCGTGGTGAAGATGAACAGGGATCTCAACACTGCAGACAAACCAGGTGCGAGCGGAAATTTCTTATTTCTCGTTTTCGCGCACTCACTATGCGCTCTTCCACAACACGAAGCAAAGGTGCGAGTTCCCTGCACTCACATGCACATGCGCTCGTGCGACCAGCCGAGCGCCTTGGACGTGGACGTGACGTTCTCGACGCGCTTCTCGTGCGCGACGGCGCAGACGGCGGCGAACCACTCGTCGCACCACATGGACGGGTCCGCCTCCGCCTCCTTCTCCATCTCTGCAACCACAGGTTCTGAGCAACACTCAACTCAGGTTTGGTCCAGTGTGTGAAGCCATGGAACTGGTCTGATGGTGTGAAAACAGGGAAGTAGGAAACTTCACAACTTGCACCCAAAAAGACAGGATTCTTGCGTCAAGCTGCTCATGATCGGAAACAGGCTCACACAGTTGATTTGGAAAAGAAACTTGGAGCAACACGGATTTTGAGACCCTGATCCAGCCAGTGACAAGGCCAACAGGACACACGAAGGACGTAATTTGCAAAAGACCGGTGAATTCTCGTCAGAGTGGATTTTTGACTTGTTTTGGGCAACGGAACACTTACTTTCTATCCTCGCTGGAGTAATCTTTGTTCGGTAGAACTTGTGATCAAGTTTTAATTGGCAGTGCACGAATGCAAACAGAACAGCTGCAAAACAAAATAATGCACCTGCAGTCCGGGTAACACAAATCGCGAACAATGATTTTTCCTGAATCATTGTAGTTCTGACTTGTTGCCTTCAAATTTCTGCATTTTGATGGTGGCCTGTCCTCCCTAAATTCCATTTTCAAGATTTTCGATTCCATTGTGAAACATGCAGAAAGATGTTATCTTTGAAGCTGACGTTGCTTTTGTCGCGAATTTGTCAAATTTCTATAAAACGTCCGGTTCAGTTGTTTGATTGGAGGTCATGACCACGATATTTTAAACTGAAAAGTATAAATTGAGAACTTTGTCTCACCTGAAGTGGTGATGAACAACACTGTAGAAGGAGCCATGTTGAATTCGCAATGACGAAGGATCGAATAGCGCACCGCGCCCTGAAAGTCGTGACAACCGCGAACACCGTGGAGCTTCGGCTGGCTTCTCACTCCAGAAACAACACAAAAGTTTGTCGTCTTCAAATCGGGCATCAGAAACGCGTTTGAGGACCAAGGCTCCCCAAAGAACCAGATATATTTCAACGAGACTTGATACGTCCAGGCTCCTTTTGGGCTTGTCGCTTCAACAAGGTGCTAGAGCGTGGAACCAGGCGCTGAAGAAACGTGGTTGGTTCTGGGTCCTGAGTCTTAGGTCTTTGGTCTTGGGTCTTCAGTCATGGGCCCTGAGTCCTGAGATCTGGAGCCTCAGGCCTGGCACCAAGTGCCCGGGGGTAGAGTCCTGGGTTCAGAGTCCTGGGACTCTGAACCCTGAGTCCTGGATATTGAAACCCGGAGTCTGAGCCTTCTGTCCAAAGTCCTGAGTCTTTGAGCCAGTGTTATGAGGCCGGAACCCTGTGTTTGCGGCTTTGAGCCTGATGTCTTGGTCTTGCAACTAGAAGATACAGGTGCAGTATGTCTTTGCACAAGCTTGTAAACTGTGACAACTCACGGAGCCTGGAGCCTGGAGCCTGGAGCCTGGAGCCTGGAGCCTGGAGCCTGGAGCCTGGAGCCTGGAGCCTGGAGCCTGGAGCCTGGAGCCTG
>JAAUXT010024847.1_pt1 | contig 13842 bp, 11 predicted proteins | sample 7278171 | NCBI WGS metagenome assembly JAAUXT01 (sample SAMN14350112, study PRJNA611818) | marine sediment metagenome | isolation source: surface marine sediment (1.8m) | place: French Polynesia: Moorea | collected 2018-08 | reverse complement strand
TTTTTTAAATCAAAAATGTCCATCTTTTTTTAAAAAATTCACCTTTCACCCTTTTTTTACCTGCTAATACTTAATGTGCACCAAATTCAAATTTACAAAAAAAAAAAAAAAAAAAAAAAAAAAAAAAATAGAACCATCCCGTTTTTCTGTTGGTCAGATTTAAAGTTGATTCGTTTCTCTCTTTCTACTTTCAGAGTTCAACCAGAATCTGAAACGCTTCAAGTTTCGCATTGTGCATGGTGAGTGTTTTTATCATTTGACTTATTAATTTTTGATCGGGAGTTGACAGTGGGTGAAATCAAAGTTCATGAATAGTGAACGGGAGATTTCTATCTCTGACTCTGACCCGACATCACAAAAAGCGCAAACGTTCCCAACGGCACTTTTCCCCCCTCTACAGGCCAAGTTATTTTGCGTGTGAGTAATCTAAGCAGAAATTAGCCTTGAGAGATCGATCCAAAATAGCATCATCATCAAAGATCCGTATTGACTCGACTTGCAGCGCAGTTGTCTGCGGGCCCTCCCTCCCCCTCCTGCAGTACAGATTTCTTTGACTTACAAGCGCTTCTCGCTGATATGTTAAATCATGTGGACAGATAATCAAAGTGCGGTCAATAGAGCGGGGCTGCGTCTTCAGGGCCACGGTGACAGCGACAGTCTCTGATGCTGCCTCACTCAAACGCATCCGGGGGCCTCTTTGACAGAAACCCAAGAGTTGTTTGTTTCACTGAATGTCATTGCAGTGCTTTTTCTTCTATTTTTGGTTTGACGTTTCAGTGTCTCCAATCCCTGCCTAATCGGGTGTGTGTCATTTGCGTAATTGAAACACGATGCAAGAGGTGTCACTCCGTGACAACAACTCCTCGAAGATCTTGAGGTCACCAAATTTATTTTGGGAGGCACACTTGCGCACTAACTTGCGCACCAACGTTACGAGACCGGTGATCTGCATGCGCGTGCCTCTTGACTTTTTAGGAGTGAAAACCGCAGCTTTTTAAAGTAAACAGGCGCAGCGTCTCTGGTTTCGTGTGTGATCGTGCCGATTGCCTTGTTCTTTATCAATCACGAGGCTGAGGCGCGTCGGTCCCGTGGGCCGCAATTCCACACGAATTCCTCCTCAATATTGCGGTGAGAACATGGAGTAGCATTGGCAGGTGCAGCGCTGGGTCTCCCAGGGCCCTGTCTGCCTTGTTTACCTGGGCGCTGTGCCGAACCGTTCACACGGTGAGGTCAATCAAATTTTCCTGGACGTCATAAATAAATAATTCCCGTCTGGCTAAATTGAATGAATGAAAAGCGAAATTCACTTGCGGCTCCAGGATCCAGTTTCTGCCAAATACAAATGCGAGAGCGATTCATCAACCTGTCCGACGCGGAGTATTGATCCAACAGAAAATTTCCACGTCGATCGCATTTTGTTCTGGGGGAAATTTTTCACGTTGGGGTCTGAAGGGTCGGGAATGAATTCGGACGAAATTCGTATGTTACGAGTGTATCTTCTCCCCCGTAGACGCTTCATTGAGTGAGCGATGTGGCGTCTGGCTCCATCCTCAATCCCGCAACACTTTGCGGGGATATTCAGCAGAGGCTTCAGCGCTAACAATAGGGGAACGAAGCTACCATTGTCACTGAGGGAGGACAGCGGTTCACATGACGTGCAGTTCATCGACGGAATGGACGGACCGAGCGGCGCGTCGGCGGCCACGCATTGATGGAGTTGTGCGAAGTCCCTTTAGGGCGAAGCACCATGTGGTAGTGCAGTATATGGCAGGGTGGATGAAATATCCCCTGCCCCTCCCCCTCCCCCAACCCTCCCTCCCCCTCCCCCCAACCCCCCTCCCTTCCCACCGGACCCCCCTTCCCCCTGTTGGACCCCCCATGGGGGGACAAGGAGGACACGGGACTTCGCACTGCAGTTGCCTTGAGCACTGCTTCTTGTTGTTGAAGGAGAAGCGGTTCGGATCACGGGGCGCGTCGCTATGTCAACAGAAAAGCAGATCAGGCGCAGAGCCCGAGGTGAGTCGTGGAGACTGACACCATGTCGCACGTAACTCAGACCCAGACGCAAACGTCCCGAGCTCTCGTCGTCCTCTGTCCAGGGTCGATTCCGGTCGCGTCCACGTCTGCTTGAAATGCCCCTTGAATTTGGTTGGTCGAAACCCAAGTACTGAACCAGGGGGGAACCTGTGAACAAAGCGAGCCTGAGGAACGTGCATACGCGTCGTCTTTTTTCAAATTGGAACATTTTCAAAATTCAAATCAGCCCCAAATCAGCTCCCAGCTCCAGAATTCCTGAATCCACTTCTGAAGCCTCAACCACGCTCTGCACAGGGAGATTGTACTTGAATACTGCGGCAAATCAGATTGCGAGGACCCCGGCTGTGGCCACACCCTTCCCATCCTGGGGGGTCGCCCATCAGATATGAGCTCCACGTGTCCGAGCAAACCCTTCAAGATGTGTCATTCTGCTGGAATAACTGAATCTCCAATCAGTGTGCGCACTTGGCGATACTGCCTGGATGGTGGAAGGTGGCCAAATATGCCGAGGACAAATAGGCTCCGTGCGCTAAGTGCCACTGCTGCGCCATATTTCTGTCAGGCATTCAGGTCCTGTGTGCATAAATGGGTGACACATTGCGGAGAGACACGCAAGCTGTTCACAGGACACAACCGGTGTCCAGAAGGTTGAGATGGGTCCCGTCCCTCTTTGTCTCACGTGTGTGAATGGGAGAGGTCCAACTGGTCAGCTATCCATGCAGGTGCAAATCGGTTCGCGACAACGTGGGATTTTCCGCGTGCGGATAGATTTCACAAAGCCGGACAAATTCTGGAAAATGCCGTTTCAGATGCACCTGGTCAACAAAATATTAGTGTCAACCATCAGGGAGGGAACAGGTGACATGTTCGTCGCGTCACCGAAGGCTGTGTTGCTGTTGCAGGTGCGGTGTGGAGACAGAACTAGAACTAATCTTTGCCTCACCATCACATTCTTCGGACACTGAGGTGTATAAACCGTGGAGTTTGCGAAGTTTTATCTGCAGACAGTTTCAGTGCATTCAGGTTGAGTTTCCAAATCATTATGATTCAATCCACTCAAGGACAAAGCAATTACCAAGGTTCTTGGGTTTCGGTGCTCAACCCGGACACACAGGAAAGATTTTTCTCTGGGATTGGAGAGACAGACCTGCTTCTACATCTAATTGCAAGTTCCTTCAGTTCCTGTGCCGGAAGGGCGTGTGTCGTGGGGAATTAGATTTTTTGACAGCTGCGAATTCATCCGAACAACACGTCACTCACCGGAATGAACCTTATTGCACCCGTTTGTGTCAATTCTCCCTGGTTCTTTTTGATGGTGGCTCTGGCGAGCTTTCTGGGCGAAGTGAACCACTCAAAAACCTGTGACGTTCTTGTGTGCCCACAACTTTTTCTCTCATGGTAGGATTCGAACTCTTTCTCTGGTGCTGTCCACCTTCCTGAAGCTTGTAGAGTCTCGATCTGCAACAGATTCTTCGTCTTTTTCGAGCAAACTGTTTTGTGGGGACCAGCCCCGTGCTACGAGAGTCAGAGGACCTCCCCTGCACTGTCAGAATCAAAGGACCCGACCTGTATTGACAGATTCAATCACGAAGACGTAAGACACGGGGCTGTTCTTGTTGAAAGGCAAATTTACGCGGGCTGGGCAGGGCCTGATGCATCCATTTGCTGTGGAACAGCTCTGCACGTGTCCCCGGGGCCAGAGACAGCGCCATTATGACTTACTGGTGTTTACCGCATCTGCCTCGCGGCTTTTTATGCGGGGCATGAGGTCGCCCGCAAATAAATGAAGCTACTTTGAGGGGATGGTGCGGGTGAAAGGTGGGATTCGACTTTAAGTAAGTCTCAGATGCCAGGCTTGATGCCTGCGAGCCTGGCTGAAGAGTACTGCAGTGAATCTTTACGGTCTCTGGCAGGGATTGAGTGCACGTTGATGGGGCTGACGTCCGCTGTTGGCGGGGGTTGTGCGGTGCAGCGTGCTGTGATTGCTCACGCTGAGACTCCAGCAGAGGCTGGGTTCTGGTGCAGCCTCAGAGACTGTTTGGCGATGAGGCGGGGGGGGCGTCAGTTGGGTACAGCTCAGTCAAACTGACCAACACAGCAAAATTCTTTTCCTTCTGCCTGTAGTGGCGAGATTTCACTGGTTGCAGTTCCTTCTCAGCAATGAAGACGTGTCAATCACTTTTATGTCTGACGCAATTTGGAAAACTGAAGTCTGAATTTTAATGAGCTCAAAAATGCAAAATGCAAAATGCAAAAATGCAACATCCGCTTGCGTATGAAAACTCGTCTGCGAAAACTTCGGCCTTAGAAAGCTGGAGCCAAATCAAGCTTCACCTTTGCCTGCCTGACATGACATGACTTCGCTCTGCTTTGTCAGATTGCGTGTCTCAAGAGCTCCTTGGAGCCGACAGAACAACTTCCACGTTGTTGAATTCTCGGCTGGAATCGCTGCGTGCGGAACACCAATCGGAAATCGCGCAGCAGGTGGACTGGGAAGTGGATGGAGTGGAGGTCGCGTGTTGGTCCTGCGCCGTCAGCGTCGCGTCATCCTCCCTCGACGGCGCACCGTGCGTTGCGTGCGACGACACTTCTCAAGGCCAGGGTGCTGAAGACTATGTACCATTGCCAAGAGAGGATCCAGGGTCTGGCTGGTGAGTCCAACCTCTGGTGCATCCTGTTGTATTTTGTAGGACCCAATAGAGCGAAAAGGAAGGAAGGAATTTGTGCCTGAAGCGCAACATTTGGGAAAGTGACTTCTTCAGGGTCGGGAGGCTCAAGCCCCTGTACCCCTTGATTTCAGGCCTGGAGGTCTGGGCCCCTCCATCCCGCTCCGCCCCATCCTGGATCCCAACCCTCACACCCCTTGCGAAGCAGCCCTGACACCAATTGAACCTGGCGGGAAGTGCTCAGTCGCACACAATGTGGCCTCGTCACTCGCAGTGTGATGGCTCAACTCGTGTCAGCATTGGCATTCACGTCCTCGCGTGTCTCTTACCGAACATCGGCAGGAAAAGCTGTGAAGGTGGCAGCTGGTCATGTGTGAAGGTCAGAAAGAACGACTTCGTGTCACTCGGGCTGACTCTTTAGTCGCGTGCTGTCTGGCACCGTTCAAGAACAGGCTGAAAGAGCAGCGGGTGTGTCCCAGCCCCAGGTTCCCATCTGAGGGGCCGGGTCGGACAGTCTCAAGGGACAATCTGAATCTGACGCAACAATGATCTCATCTTGGGTAAAACAAATCGAACGGCGCCTTTGTCAGGGAATGACAGACTGCAGAACACAAGTACTGGCAGGTCAATCAAGATAAACTTGTTTTCCCCCTGTTGCTATCAGCAATGTGTAATGCGGATGGTTGTTTTTCTTGTGGTCAGTTTCCCTGATCGTGAAACGACCGATATCAATCGGTGTTTTTCTCTTCAGAGAACCGACACGGATCTTTCCCTAAAGCCTCATTATAACGTCCAGCCTGACATCTGTCAGTAACTTTACAGTTCTGAAACTTTTGAGGTTCAGCCCCATGCAGCTCCAACAGATCCAGCGAGCCACAGAACCGGCCCCCCACCCATCACCAAAGAATAGTTTGGCAGTTAAGTCTGCGTCACAGGGGCAAACGTTTTCTTTGCGTTTGTCGACAAATGTACCAACATCAATCCTGGATCCACTGGAATGCAGTGAAAAAAAATCGACCACCACTCCCCGCCTCTGGTACAGGAGAAAAAACTTCTTGTTCCAACCCCGTGGGATTCAGACAACATTGGGTGAGCCAAGCTCTTCCATTGACGACAAGATCCACGCACTTCGTGTGTACCAGGGCATCAGGATCACGCGTGCGACCGAACAGGCCAATAAAAGCTCTGAACCTCCCTTTGGTCTGGATGACAACTCTAAGTGCGTGACTCCAGATTACTGTCACAATCACTTTGTCGTCTTCTTCTCGGCAGCATCTTCTTGCTCTGTCCCCTCAGCATCTTTACACACGATAGTTTTTGACTGTATTACCGTCCGCCATTACGAGGCGGGAAAACAAAAGTGAGTTTCCACTTGCAATGTCCAAAGGCCCGAAGAACCAAACGCAGAGATTGAACTTCCCCTTTCTTGTGAAAACCTACCGATCTCTCATTGTTGCCAAGAACAGCTGCAGGATCTGGTGCAGGTTCCGTGTTGGGGGCAATGTCAACTTTGAAACAAGACTGTGACACGGAAAATTGTTGCTCTGTGCTGCATACGTGCACCTGTTCCCTGAAAACATGTTTTCCCTGGGATCAGAGGGCCGGGCCCACAACCCTCCCAGGATCCTTCCCCGGTTGCCTTGGCTGCTTCACACTCCTTCACCTGCGAGTTTTACGAGGCAGTGCATCCTGCATGACCGCTGTCGGCAATGTCTCCTCCTCACGGGGGACACTGCTGGGTGGGGGCGGGGCGGTGCGACTAAAGCCCACACAACCCGTCCCCACACAGCGCGTGCGTCTCCAGAATCCCTGTCTTTACACACATCACTCTCTCCAAGCTCGTTCCGACTTCACGTAGATCTGTTGGCGATTTTGACAGCTTTCCCCACCCTCATTTCCCGTGGTCGCATGTAGCTAACGTCTTTGACCTTGAACGTCGGCAGCACGCGCAGCTCAAGGCACCTGAGCGTTCCGCCGCCTCGCCTCACCCGGCTGCAGCAGAACGCGCCGCCGCGCAGCAATTAGACCCAATGACGCCGCTCATATTTTTCCGGGGGCGTTTAGTGCCTGGAGACCTGCGCTCTCCGGACACTAAATCACGCGGACCGCGCCGCCTTGAACTGACGGCAGTGTTTATCACGGGAGAAGCGACGGAAAATGAATCGATAAGGAGTACGGACCCAAGTGGAGGTTCATGGAGCACCGGCACGCAACGTGTTCCTGTTCCATCAGCATGTTTACCTTCGCCCATTGACGTGCAAATGGCTGGGCATACAAACAGCAGTTGTAGGGTCTGCAGGAGACGAGACGTCTGTGAGATGGTCAGACCGGAAAGGGGAGGGGTTATTTTGCAACAAGCGGTCTGTTTGTGTTTCTTCCATTGGACTGCATGATCCAACAGGTTGTTGACGCCTAGATGGGTTGTTTATGAAGACAGCCGTGGTTTCTGCCTTTGCTCTGCCACTGTTCAGCCCCCCCCCCAAAAACCGTTGTGGTTCCAACATCGTCTTGAGCAAAAGCGTGCATGCCGAATCAGAGCGTGTCAGAAGCGAGAAGAGGCTGAACCAGCCTGCGTGCTGCAGGAACACTGGTTCACCTTTATCAAAACGTCGCACCAATTTCTCCTGTCAACCCAAGAAGACCGCTTTCCCCATGACGAGTTGGCGATAGAAAGTCCTTTTGAGCACGTACAAAGATGCATGAAAGGAGTTATTTTCAGCACAACCTCATTCTCGCACTTCCATCACAATGGACGAGCCTCCAGGGTCCCACACATAACGCGAAGCGAACCGTGCAGTACGGGGAAGACTGTGGCCACGGACACGGCTGTGAAGTCAGCCCTGGAGGAACTCGGCATTCAGTGTCCTCTGAAACTGGTGCCCGCACAATCGGGGACCCGGCAGCCCTTCCTGTTCTTTGCGTGTAATCTGCGTCTTGCGTAGGTGAGGCTTTGATGCTGAATTGCTTTCAGAAACATCTTGCTTGTACGCTCGTATCTGGGTCACTGTGTGTCCAGGTGATCGTCACCATGAGCTTGAACCAAAGCTCTTGTAGCTTTTCGCAATTTTGCGTGGGACAGCATATATTCAACGCTATTCAACTGATTTCTCAAAAGTTCCACAACAAAACATTGTTCAGGTTTACAACGTGTTTCACCTGTCCCAGACACCAAACTTGCAGCACACACGCAGCGAGCAGGACGGACCCCACGAGCAATCACGGCCATGCGCCCGACGGAAATGAAAACCTCCAGCTCTCTGGGCCTGTAATCCAGTATGACCGCACGCGTGATGAATTCCAGGCCATAATAAAAGAGCGGCGGTTTCAGTAATGAAGCGGCAGCCAGTGTTGCTGCAATTAGTCGTATTACCTGGGCGCGGTGTGGGAGGCCGACGCCGCCGCATCAATAATTCAGACTCAGGCGCTTTGCAGTGGAAGACTTGTTCCACTTGTGATCTTCCACCGAGATTGTAATGCTATCTACACGAATGTAGGAACCGTGGATTATGAGAGGTCCCGACGTGACATCATCCTTCGCAGTCTTCCTGGATTTTCCACAGGCTCCAACCGCCAGGAAGGCAACCAAGAGAGGCCACAGAACTTTGCCATGGTTGCTGTACTTGTGACGTGCGTCGGCAAAGCACAACATACGCACATTGTTCTCAATCCAACGTGGAGCATGCATCTGAACATTCCTTCTATTTCTGAGAGAACACACTGACGAACATCTGCAAGAAGAACCTTCATCTCGATTCCGCTGTGAGATGAACCTTTCCTCTCGCCAACTAAGGGATTTGCAGCACAAAACAAACCACAAGTAAGAAAAAGAGAACACGGGTCATGCAAGGTGGCAAACCCTCGTCCTAAATTTCTGATGACACGAACGTCGCTACTCAATGTTCCCTTTATGGACCGAAGATGAGAGTCCAGAAGCACAAGAATTGCGGGATGTTCTGCTGGTTGATGCGAGGGTCTATGGCCTGATTGTCACGGATCCCTGCCATTTCCTCCCAAAAGCAGAGACGAACGCATCGTGTGAGCAGCGCCGACGTCTGTTGTTCTCGTGCCTAATGAGATAAAACGCGCAGGTTGCGGTAGATTACTCGTTCCTAATTGAAGTCGCTCTGTCTCTGTCTCCTGTCTGTGGTAACGACAACGACGACAACGACGGCAGCGGCGGCCCTGGCGCACGTTTCGTCAGAGTCAGAAAACGGCACGCTTTCCGCTGCGTGTTTCATGTGCCAGGATTGCAAGGTTCAACGACCTTTGTGCAGTTGACGCCCTTGTCAATACGTTCGCCGGTGTGGAAAACCGTTCCTCGTGTCATCGTCTCAGATTTCTGTCACACTTTATCCAGCATCTGCAGAGTCGCACAGTACAGTCCTCGACAGGAGATTGAACCATCGACTCTCTACCAAACTTCTCGGTGAAGAGGACAGAACGCTTTGACAGGTGATCAAAGAGGAACACAGAGAAAAGGAAGCAAGGTGTTAGAGAGCCTGAACCTGGATGTCCTCTCAAATCCATCAGACACACCTCACCCTCTTGAGCTCCTGGATTTGATCCGTGATCTCTGTGTTTCGGAAGACAGAGAATTATGATCATACCACATTATTCTTGCTCCTGTCCAACGCATTCATTCGCCATATTGCCCAGGTCACCCAAAAATATTGCAGCGTTTCCTGCAAGGAGGTGCCATAATCTCACGAGACATTTCCTGCGTGTGCGCGTGTGGGTGTGAAACGGAAATGTGGTGGGTCTTCAATTCTCTCTGCAGGATATTGAAAATTTGCAGACGGCAGATGACCGTACGACATGAACGTACTGATTCTTGTTGAGTCTTGGCGAGGGCAGGGATGCATGAGTTTGTGGAGGGGCCAGTCGGTGGTTGCTCGATTTTGGAACGTCAACCCACGTGTGTCCCACACCACACACACTTCACTTTGGGCCTGTGATTTGGGAGCCAGTGGCTTGCATACCGTGGGCCCCTGGACTCGGTTCTGGTCCAAGTCTTGGGAAATAATCTGCTTTTGAGCTTTTCAACCCACTGTTGCATTTGCAACTGTTTGGGAAAGTTGTGAATTTCGCGTGTTTATGACAAAGGGATACTACAGATCAACGTGCATTCGTTATGTACAGCTCCATTTGTTCTGGAGATTCTTTTCACACAGGTGAAGCCAATGAGACACAGAGTGTGCAGGCGTCTTCATGCGTGGCAACTTTGCAAAGCAGCAACAGAAGTAATTGACTTCATCGGCCAAATTTCTTTTGAACACACAAAGGTGTGCGTGCTTCCAGCCCCTTTTCGATTTCGAGCAGTGGGGCTGAAGGTAGAATAAGCAACGCCTCGTGAGCGTGCCTGTGTGTCTTCGTGGTTTTCAGGGTTTCAGCCACACTGCCGACTTCAGAGGAGAGATCATGAAGATTGCAACAAATTGGCAACATAAATCTGTCGCACTCGGGTTGCAAAAACGATGAAAACGACGCGGCGAAAAGCTGTCACCGCCCTCCGTGAAATGAATGCATCAAGCGCCAATCAATAAAAACATAATTGGAACATAATTTCCAGAATTCAATTGCAAATTCTTTGAAATCCAAGAGCACATAATTACACTGTTGAGCTGTGTCTCAAGCGGCATTAGAATGCGGCTAAATGTGCAACTGTCTACAAGAGATTGCAAATCTCCGTGAGTGCGATTCCGTGTCAAGACCATTGGCAAATTTTTCTCTTGGGACAACACGAAGGTTGGGACACACGAGCAAGTTCACTTCGGTTCTCACTGTTCCCATAATGTGCAATGTGCAAAAGCGTTTTTCTGTTTTGTTCTTGCCGAAGTTGTTGCAAGGGCAGAACCGACGGACAGAAGGGACGAGGGCGGGGGCTGACTCTGTTGGAGGTGATCACAAAGTTCCTTCACGTTGAGTGTGAGAACACGAAATAGAAGGCTCGCGAAGAAACCCAGTTGGGTATCACCCCCGCCCAAATGTTCGAGAGCCAGGAGGGACTTTGTCCCCCCAGGCACGGGCCATCCCCTCCATTTGAAATATTGTGAGTCATCCAGTTAAATTTTGTCATTTTTCCGTTGAAAAAGTTTGTCAACCCGGAATCAGGCGTCTAAATGAACCACGGATCTGTCTCTGGGTCGAGGTGGTTTTCCAGTGGACTTTCCAACAGTATTCCTTGCCACACAGGAGAGAAGACCCCGACAAATCAATTTTGTAACAACGACCCACTGAGGGTGGAAGCCATTTCTCACTGTTTCCATTTTGCAGGAGATCATTTCCGCCATGCGTGCGCGGGAGCCCACCAAATGCGTTCGGCCTCGCGCAGCCGGGATCCTTCAGTCCAGCCTCCACACCCCTTGTCGCCCAATAGGCAGTTTTAGCTGTGATGAATTGTGCCCTTCGCAACGTGCTTCTTTCACGCATCCTCACTGTCGCCCACAGTGGCACACGCCGCAAGGAGGTCACGTGAAATGCAGCAAATTCCAGCACGGCTTGATCTCCCTATTCAGTGCCACCTACACCCCACACGGCGTTCCGACGGCAAAACGAGGTTCCTTTGATGTAGAGAAGGCCCGATTCCGAGCTTTGTTTACATTATGGATGCTCAGCGGCGTCTCACACAGAGATGATTGCGAGCAACGAGAGATGATTATGGATTTGAGCTGCAATAAGCGCATATTGTCACAATTTATGATCATAATCATGCACGAAAGCTTGATTTAGTGCGGAATATTCAGGGGAATCTGACGCAACAAATTCGGTGAATACCGTGTGAAGGAAGCAAGCGCGCACGCAACGCAGGCAGCTGCTCGGTGAGATGCAGAAGATTGCTGTTTGGAGAACACCCCTTTTCCCTCTGAACAAACCAATTTTCATTTCAGCAGAGCTGCCCCAGAAAATAGTTCCAATTGATTGGACCAGTTCAAGTTCCACTGTTGAAATATTCGGGGAAGTTGACCAGCCGAACCCAAATTGGCCGATTTCGGGTGTGATCCCATTCAATTCCAACTTCTCAAGGTGAGCCTCAGGTCCACGAGACAGACTGCATGGCTGTCACACCCAGGACTCTTCCCGTGGTTCCCACCTGAGCCTTCAAGGTTGGTTCATAGTTGGGGGGTTATCATCAAACTGTGCGACTTGGTCCTGAGTTGAAGAGTCCCAAGAAATGTCATGGCGGACCGACGCCCCTCACAGCGGGGCTCAGTGCAGATGCATTACAAATGGAAATCTAAGCTCCTTCCCTCGAGAGCTTCTTCATCAGAATGCATAACCCGGCTTCCCTCCACATGACCGGGATGAGAAGTGGACATTCTGCTGCGCTTACAAGCCACTCTGGCAGAAGATTCATCTCCCGGTATGAATAAAAGAAAAGATTGCCTTGGAATGCTCGCTGCATCTGTGGGTGGGTGATTTACGCTCAAAACACCCATGGTGATGGTCAGCCCAACACACAGTACAATCAGATGTTTACTTGAATGGGGTTTGTCCTGGGTGGCTTCATTTTTCTGGACAGACTCAAATTGAATTCACTTTCTAATCTCGTCAATGCGTGGTTCAAATTTCCTTCGCAGCTGCTGACGCACAAGCGTTCATCTCCTGAGTTGACATTTGTGCTTTCTGCCCACGACGACCCATTGCCTGCACAGTCCTGCAGAGTCCAATTGTCAGAGGATTGGTATTTTGTTCCACAGGTGCTTGATTTCCTGCCTGTGGTTCTGCAGCAGAAAAGAGATTCTAAATGGACTGCCCATTGTCAGAATATCCTGTTGCGCCAGTGGGATGCAGACGTCCCTCTGCTCTGTGCGGATGTACAACACTCGGGTGGGCGGTTTCCTGAGTGAGCCACGAGAGGAGGGGACAGTGAAACACACAATGTAAACTGTTTGAAGAATAGAGAATGTTGCAGTGCTGTGCGTCTCTCTCTCGCTCTCTCTCTCGCTCTCTCTCTCTCTCTCTCTCTCTCTCTCTCTCTCTCTCCATTTGCAATGGCACATTGACGCAAATAAGATCATGGCGGAAAACAAAAAAGTCCTGTTCACTGAGTGCAAAATTTCTTTCTTCGGAGCCGGAATTCTCTGATCACAAGCTTCGCTGCTCCCAACCTCATCATGCAGAAACTTACTTTTGCCTGACAGACTGGGTAGCTTGTACTTGCAAAGAAGAACCTGCTGAAGAAACCCGTCTATTTTTGGCATTTTTTCTCACTGCGGAGAAACACGAGCGAGTTAATTGGGCAGCATCTGTGAATGTTGCGTCACACTGGATGCGTCACAAGTTCCACGTCGCCTCAGCGCACGATGCGTCCAAATTTCACATGGCCCTGTTTTTGTGGTTCAAGAGACTCGTGTCTTAACGCACCAGGTGGGATCGAGGGGCGTGACACGTCCACACGTGTCCACTTTGATGCAGAGTGTTGGATGCGGCCAGAGGTAGATCTGACACACCCAGTGAGACCCGGGCCAGCAGGTGGTACCGACTCCAGGGAGACGTGTGACACACGCCTGCATCCGATCTGCAGACCGAGAGGTGCGGCGTACCAGGTGAGCTTCTGCGGACCTGTGGGAAACGGACTCCAGCGAGACGTGTGACGTACCCGGTGTGATGCAGTCCCGCTGCGCTGGACGCGGACCGCAGTGAGAGCGCTGGGCGCGAGCGTGCCGTAATGAGCCGGACGCGGCGACGCGGCCCCGGCGCCGTGTGAGCCGATTAGTTTCATTAGCGCCTCTGATTAGAGAGTTCCACGTGTCAAATGTCGTCAGTTGGACGTCACGCGCCCGGCCGCGAGACTTATGCACGGAAACCTACCCGCCTCTTGGCGACTTACGTAGTCTACCGGGGGTAGCGCTGATTCGTCGAGTTGAGAAGAGTTTCTCGTGTGTGAAGCTGCTGAATTCGACTGAGATCTTGTGATTTCGTCGGAATTGTGTCGAAAGAGACTGACGGGACTCAGAGGGACTTGATGGACAAACTGAGCTGCGGTGAGTTTGGTATCCGAGTTTCATCGTTTACGGTTGGCTTGGTACAGAGAGAGAGAGAGAGAGAGAGAGAGAGAGAGAGAGAGAGAGAGAGAGAGAGAGGGAGAGAGCGCGCGAGGGAGGGAGCGAGATATCGCGGGAGGTATCTCTGTATAAAA
>JAAUXT010071865.1_pt1 | contig 13843 bp, 14 predicted proteins | sample 7278171 | NCBI WGS metagenome assembly JAAUXT01 (sample SAMN14350112, study PRJNA611818) | marine sediment metagenome | isolation source: surface marine sediment (1.8m) | place: French Polynesia: Moorea | collected 2018-08 | reverse complement strand
TCCAGGTTTTGTAATATTTTTCCAGGTTTTTGCCAGAAAACCCCCTGTTTTTCCAGGTTTTCCAGGTTGGGCTCTGTTTTTCCAGGTTTTCCAGGTGCGGTGGGAACCCTGCACGAACAACAAGCAATCTGTCCAACATCAATGAAGTTTCCCTCAAAACGTGTTGTCAAGGATCTGAGTAGATTTAGAACTTCCGGTCACGTGGCTCGTCACGTGTCACTCACCTCGCGCCTGCGCACGTAGGCGAGCAGGTCGGTGAAGAGCGCCTCTAGCGGCGCGTAGCGGAAGCGCGCGGGGATCTGGTACACCTCCCCGAGCACCGTGTCCGTCGCGTTCTGCGCTGTCTCGATCAGACGCACGTACTCCTCTGCAAACAGAAAGGAGATCAAGGTCACATTGGGTCAAGGTCATAAAACAAGGTCAAGGTCAGATCTCGGTAATGGAGCTGAGAGCGAGCGACGCCACTGGGACGCCACGCGTGACGCACCCCGTGTGAAGGACGCTTCCGGTTCCGCTCTGAACGGTCCCACGTGTTTGTTCCTCACACGACCGGAAGTGACCCCCGGAAGTGGAGTCCGCAGTGTAAGCACGTCCCACCCCGCGCTGACCCCAGAACGAGGCACGCGCGCACGACATCAATCAAAACGGGGTCACGACCCTCGGAGGATGGGGGGAGGGGTCACGAACAGCCAATTCCAGCAGAATGAAGCAGCATGAGCTGCATATCCTGCAGGGGCCGAAGCATGAAAGAGAGATTCGAGTTGAGATTGACCTGGACAACGCTGCAGCGTGGAACATCAGAAGCAAGGGATTCTCAAACGTTTCAAGAATAGACATCGTTTAAATCCACGAGCCTGGAACCTGGGGACCCAAAAAGCCCCGCAGTCCCCCCCTTCCCAAAAGACAACGAGTTGTACCTTCCCTCCTGCACCCTGAGTGCAAACTTTCCTTTTCGCATTCTGGCTGAACGCAAAATTTTAAAGTTGACCCTGGGTGTCACCCCCTCAACCATATCCTGGATCCGCCATTGACTTTCTCTCCGAACCACCAGGTGCTCGATTCACTCATTTCAGCAGCAGATCAAACATTTTCAGTCACGAGGTCCGGGGGTCACGCACAAAAAAAGCGCATCTGCCCCCGACCCCCTGACCCCGCGACAATTTGAATAAATACGGCCCTATTGACTCTTATTAAAACACGTCGCGTGTCGTCCCCCCCCCAACTCTCCAAACACCGGGCGTCTTGCTGATAACCCCGACTCCCCATCCCACACCCCACTCCACCAATATTTTCCTCTTCTGGATTCACTAAAACAATCCTGACCCCAAACATTGCTTCTCATTGCATTTTTGACCTGCTGGGTGGAAAACCAACGTGAACGAAGGAGGTTCCCCCGCGCACGTGTTTTGACACGGGGGGTTCATTAGATGCGGAGTTGACATTTCGCGACCCTGTATGGAGCAGGAGAAGAGGACATCTGTCCATCTGTCACACTGAGCATCACAGGCGAAGCGACCGTTCTTTGTCTCTCCTGACTGTGTCAAGATGCTGCACATTTCTCCCTCCTCCGTGACAGAGAGGTGATGTGTGCAGCAACGGCGCATTCGTTTTGAAGTCCTGTGCTATCACAGCTGTCTGGTCAGTACTGAACAGTGGGGGGGACAATTTTAGCCCTCATTCACACTGCGTGCGCCAGCGCATGCGCTCAACCCTCGGCCACACTATGTGCGCCAGCGCATGACAAGGTCACAGCACACCACACTGGGTTTCACCCATGCAAAGTGGTATGGTAATGGGGTGTGGCATAGCTGTGTTCACACCAACTGCTTCCTCACACACAAGGCACTGCCACGATCACAAATGGGTTCCAACCCCAACCATGCGCCAGTGCACGGTGCGTAATGCGTCGTGCGCTCCGTGTGAACGAAGGACAAGCAGAGCAGACCAGCTGGGCGCTTCACGTGGCCTGGCCCCCTCACCCAGAAAACTGTCCCCGCACCTTCAGAAGGCAACCTCAATCCTCAATCCTGTCACATCAAACACAGGTTCATCGCACTCTCCATTGTGTTTTCAAGGCCTGTTCCAGGAATAGCAATCTTTGCATTGATTCCCGCGTCCTCTGATCCGGTGGCGTAGCGTCCGTTGTGCCCTCGGGGCGATCGAACGGCGCGCGCGGCGGCGGCGACGGAGACGGCGCGGCCTTCGGCGTCACGGTCCGTTTCACACCGGAAGCGTCGTGTACGACGTCGCTGCACTTTGCGTCGCTGCACGTTGCCACACGTGTGTTGCTACACGTGTACGTACAGCACAGCCTCCCCCCGCGCTACGATGATCCCCCTCGTCCTGTTACACCGGGCGGGGGGGCATAACCACCGGGAGGTCTACACAGCCTCTCCCCCCGCGCTACGATGATCCCCTCATCCCGTTACACCGTGGGGGGAGGCATACCGTATCCACCCATGTATAAGTCGCACCCATGTAAAAGACACACCCCAAGACACTCTAGTTTGGGGGCTTTTAATGACTTTAAAACAATGAAAACTCACACCCATGTTTTAGACGCACCCCCACTTCTGACACAATTTTGGGGCAAAAAGGTGCGTCTTATACACGGGTGGATACGGTAACGACAGGGAGGTTTACACAGCGGCTCTCGCGCGAGATTCCATCAACACCAGACGACGCGGAAAAGCTGCTAATGAAGAGGGCGCGCCCCTCCGCAGACGCCGCAGACGCGATGCCAGATGGGGAGCCAGATACAGGGGTGGTCCCGTCAATCCAGATACAGGGGGCGGTCCCACCACTCCATATACAGGGGTGGTCCCACCACTCCACCCCACAAAGAGACAAGATCTAGGTACAGGGGTGGTCCCACCACCTCACTTCACCAAGAGACCAGGTCCAGGATTTGCCCCTTCAATCTCTCGAGATGTCCAGAAAGAAGCCAGATAGATCTACAGATGCTGTGCTCCCACTCCACCCCAGTACTCGTACGACAGATTTACTAGGTCCAGATAAAGGGGCGGTCCTTGCAAACTCTCAAAATGCCCGGAAGAATCCAGAAACCAGATACAGTCGTGGTCCCTTCATCCGGCTGCGATGCCAGATGGGGAGCCAGATGCACACGAAATCCTGTCCCTCCCTTTGCCGCAATGAATGCAGAAACACGAACAACCCCGTCACTCTGTGATGCCGGATGGGCGTTCCCACACACAGGTAGCCCCGAGTCAAACTGATTGCCACTGTACACGGGATTGAAAAGTGCGAATGTGATTTCAATGTTCCGGTAGCAAAACAAGCCAAACTGCCACAGAGCCCAGGATGAGCAGCTCTGCCCTGCATCAGTCTGTGTGTCCTCGGGTTGAGCGGCTGCACCCTGTATGAGATACCTCCGTGCTGTACTGATGCCGCTTCCAGATGCTGATTTGTGAGCCAGATGCCATCTGTGTGGGGAATCTGGACGGGGGATCTGGATCTGGGTCTGGGCTGGAGAACCAGGATCATTACGCATGGTCCCAACTTCGTGTTCACAGCGGTTTGTTTTGTTCACGTTGACGCCTCAGAATAAGGACTCCCGACAAATCTTGGGCAAATCGCTGACCAACAGCACAGACCAAACGTACGGCACGAGTTCAGCGCAAAATTCTCAAACTCAAGATACAGAACGAATCGCATTCATTCATTCATTCATTCATTCATTCATTCATTCATTCATTCATTCATTCATTCATTGCACGCGTGGCTACGCCCCTCCCCCGAGACGGTTGTGCCTGACCCCCCCCCCGAGCCCCCCCCCCCGCTGAGGGTCTCGACCACAGAGCTCGTACTCTGCAGGTGAGCTACGAGGGGTCTCTACAAAGATTCCTTCTTTTTGCAATTTCTCTGCCGATCAGAAAAGGAGGAAATTTTGTGCGATTTGGAAATGCTGAGAACCTTTATTGGCTCAAAATTGAATGTCAAAAACATGCTTCCACATGCAGGAACGAATGTAAACAAGTGTCCTAAAATGGCAACAAATCAAAGCATGCCGGAACAAAGATTCAAATCAACAGTCAACTAAGCACCAACAGTTCATTCATCATCAGAGGATGTCTCCTGTTCCTCCGCCTCTTCAGAAGAGGAGACCTCAGCCTCGGACACATCTGACACTTGCACATTCCGACCCTCAAAGTACTCGCTATCAGCCTGAGCACATTTCTTCCATCTCACTGCCATTGACCGGATTGCGTTGAAGAAAACAGTTGGATCTGTCTGGCGCAGAACTGTCCTCACTCTGTCTTGGACTTCTTGGATGTTGGCGAACCTCTGGCCACGCAACGCCTTCTTCAAATATGGAAAAATTGCAAAGTCACATGGTGCAAGGTCTGGACTATATGGAGGATGAGGGACCATGTTGATACTGGATTCTCCAATCAGTGCAAGGGTGATGTTGGAGGTGTGGGGAGTAGCGTTATCCTGATGCAACCAGAAGACCCTGTCTCCATCCTGATCGCACTGCCACATTCCTGGACATTTTTTCCTTATCCTCTCTTTGAGAGTGTTCAGAATTGCACAGTAATAGTCAGTATCCACAGTTTCACCATGAGGGAGGAACTCGATGAGGAGAGGCCCATATGCATCATGAAAAAGTGTCAACATTGTTTTCCTCACAGAATTGGACATGACCACCTTGGTGGGTCGATCTCCTCCTCGGACAGTCCATTGGCATGATTCAAACTTTGTCTCTTGATGGTACAGGGATATCCAAGTTTATCACCACTGACAATGCGATCCAAATAACAGGGGATTTCACGCACATTCCGGAGATTTTGGTTGCAGAGCTCCACCCTCATCCTTTTGTTTCCATCAGTCAAAAGATGCGGAACAAACTTGGCAGACAATTTTCGCATGTTCAGATCCTTCCTCAACACTTTGGACACAGTAGATTCAGGTTTGTTGACCTCCTCAGAAATTTCTCTCAGAGTTTTGCGTTGGTCTCCTTGCACAGAATCCCTCACAGCTTGGACGCACTGCAATCTGGTACTCAGTCTTCTGCTCCTTGGATCATCCTTTGCACTCTGTCTGCCTTGAAGGAATCTCTTGTGCCACATGCAAACTTGAGGATAAGACAGTGCATTGTTCCCATAAACTGCAGTCAAACTTCTCCAAACTTCAGTGGGGTTCTTTCCAGATTTGGCTAAGAACTTGATGTTTGTTCTCTGCTCCTCATGGGTACTCATCTTGACAAACAACAACAAGAGAACAAACCAAAAAGAGCAATAAAACAACATTTCAATCCTTCAACATGGCACATCAGGAAACGTGTGATCGGCGCTCAGACGCACTGACCTCATTTGGTTACTCGTCCAGACAAGCGCAACACATGTGTTGACCTTCACAAAGCATGCCAAACTGGCAGAAGGAAGCCCTTGTCAAGTGTGACCCATCGGCAGAAAGATTGACTGCATTCCCACTGCGAAATCGCAAAAAGAAGGAATCTTTGTAGAGACCCCTCGTACTTTATCTCCCTCTCCAGCCTCCAGGAAACAGGCGCAGGTGCGAAGTTCTTCCCGTTCCAGGGTCCGCAAACTCTAGCGTTTAGACAGTGTTATCGTACAACTCTGCGGTCTCAGAACCTCCCGTGTGTGCTCGCATCATGGTAGTGATGGGTTCTCACTTCACAAGTTGTGTTATTGACCAGAAGCCATTTTCGTACAGTGTCAGAACCCTTTCATACGCTCGTACTCCCTCTCAACAGGCACTGCGTCCTGAGTAATGTCAGCGCCCTCCAGCGACAGGCGTCAAGCTGAGAGAACGTGTCACGTGGTTCGGCCTCAAGAGACGAGCGACCTTGAACGCCACACCTGGTGAGGAGGGGGGGGGGGCAGAACCGGTCCAGTGCGTTTCGCCGGACCCGTCGGGAGGTGGATCAACAGGGAGTTTTCACAAATTGACAACGTAGATATAGACATGAACATAGACGTGAAATCTCACCCTGTGGGATCCACTACACCACAGAAGAAAGAAGTCCAAAGCAGCAGATATCTATTTTTCTCTTTACCAAATATTTTGCAGTTATTTATCTTGGTATTTTCCTTTGTAATTTATAATTAATGCAAATTTTTTTTTGAAAGAGACCAACCATAGTATCTAAGGAGTATGGTGTCCCACAGGGTGAGATTCTACGTCCACGTTCACGCCCACGTCTACGTTTCCAATTTGCGAAAACTCCCCAGTGAGCACGATCCCCCGGCCGCTCGGAACCTGCTCCCCGCACCTGACGAGGCGCCGCGAGGCGAGAGCGACCATGCTGAGCAGGTGAAGACCACGAGATGCGCACGCTTCACGCTGAATGCGCCACACGGGGCGGCGTCCCTACAGCGTCTTGGGCGTGTGGAGGTGGCACGGTTTGTCGCATCCAGCATGAATCCGGTACGTGAACCTGGGCGAGGGGGATTTTCCCAACTTGGTCACGATACCATTGAAAGTTGGTTGTGTAATGTTCAGGCCGCCGCGCGCTCAGTGTGAACCGTTCACTCACACACACATACACACGCACGCACACACACATGCACATATACACGCACACACACGCACACTCACACACACTCACACACTCACACAGACACACACACTCACACACACACACACACACACACACACACACACACACACACACAGAGGCGAAGGGCAGAATTTGACCCCCTCGTGCAGCAACGGACGCCTTGCACGCGTACCTGGCGTGAACCCTCCCTGCCCTCCTATCCTCGCTCCACGTGTGGCAGCGGCACGTTCCACATGTCCGTACACGTGTTCTCATTTTCCCCTTCGCTTCCTCCCACTGCTCCCGCAGCTTAACTCCACTTGGCCTCGCTGTCGGTCCGCAACACGTGCAAGGAAACGGAGAGGAAATACGAGTATGTGGAGAGAGAATAGGGGTTTTCACACACAGGGCCAACGTCAGATTTTTTGACGCCAGCGTCAAAATTTTGATGCGTGGGTATCAACTTTAACATGACGCCCAATGGAGAGCATCAAAAAACGGTCCAGTCCGTTTCTGCTGTCGCGTCAAAATTTTGACGCGGCGTCATCTGTGTGAAAAGCCCTGATCCCGGGTCAGTCACTGCGCGCACAACGCTACAAAACACCTTGACAACGGCGAACGCCGCCGCTCCCAAGCAACGCGTCTCGCGACGCACGAAACGCGCGTCACTCAACGTTCCTGTGTCGCGAGACCCACATTTTACAAGAGCGAGACAATAAACAGTGCGAGCTGGATACAGTGAATTGTACCACTGTGTCCAGCAACAGACGAACCCCTGAAACACGGCCAGCTCCCTCTGGTGGCCATTATAAAAACATCCCCCCTCCTTGTGTTGACTGTCTGGGTCATTGGGAAAAACGGACGAAACGATAGCAAGCTGGAGACAGTGGACTGGACTACTGCGGGAAAATGGCCAGTCCCCCCTGGTGCCATTAAGAAAACATCAGCACCCCCTAGTGTTCACTGGCTATCTGGAAAAAGCGCGAAAACGCACAACCTTGGCTTCCATTTTCTCTTGTCTGGATTCCTGTTCACCCAAAATCAGCATCACCAAACTTTCAACGCAACTTCCTTTTTGCGTCTCAATTTCAAAACCCACCTGCGCACAACACCAGCAGCGCACTCCCCTCCTTCCGCTTGTTTGTTTACCCGTCGTGCCTTATCTGCGCCGTTACCCCCCGTCAGTTTCCCCCCCCCCCGGCTCAGCTGCCGAGTTTATCTCTCAACGAGGCGAAAAACGCCTCCAGGCCGAACAACTCTGCGCTCCTCTCTCGTTCTGTTCTCTTCAGAGTTTTTTTTTCTGCCGCTGCCGCGGCTGTTGCTGGCTCGAGGAACGGAGTCCATTCTCATGCAGGATTCCATGGAATTAACCGGCGTAACGCCGGCTGTACGCTGTGTGGGCCGCGCATGCGCTGCGTCGCAGCGCAAGTCACGTTGCGACGCATGGAGGTAGAAACTGAACCGTAAGGCGTCTGCATTCAATGCCTGTGTCACCAGGATTCGTCCAAAAAAAATTTTTTTTGAGTCAACAAGGGCTTTCACACAAGTCTGGGCAGCATCAGAATTGTTGACGCTGGCGTCAAAATTTTGATGCGCATGCGTCAAATTTAACATGACGCCTAATGGAGAGTGTCAAAAAATAGTCCAGCCTCGCGTCAAAATTTTGACGACGCGTCATCTGCGTGAAAAACCTAAAATGGGCCTTGCGTCGCACCGCTCAACCAAAACGCCTGACGCATCCAGTGTGAACCACGCCTCGGAGAGCCCCCGGAACCGGCCCGGCCTCCGAGTGCAGCAGACGAGGAAAACACAGCGAAGATTTACCGCGCAACGACAGCAAGAATGCCGTTTATTTTGCCGGTTGGCTGGTTTATTGAGCTTCACTGCGAGGCGAAGTGCCGTACAAGACCACAACCGCGTTTTCGTTGATGCACTGACGGTGCGCGCGTCTCTGACGTCATCACCTCACGTTGCCGCCAATGCGCGCCTGAAGCCGTTTCCACATTGGTGCCATTCGACGTCAAAACTTTGACGTGGACAGCAGAATTTTGACATCAACGTCAAAATTTAACATGATGCTCAATTGGTGGGCATCAAAAAATTGTCCAGACCATTGCCGTCAACGTCAGAAAAATCTGACGCCATCATCAACGTGAAAACCCCTTGACTCTCTGTTTATTGAGCGTATGTTTGCGGGGTGTCCGTCCACCCAATTAGACTTCGTCTTCAGCGACGCACGGTGCGCGCGTCTCTGACGTCATCGTCTCACGTTTCCACGCGTGCGTGAATTTCTGTTGTCTGCTTGGGCGGAGCGTTCGTCCGCCCATTCGCGTTTCAGCGACGCAGTTTACGCCGGCTTTGCGCGTCCAGAACGGCTCACTGGGCGTCACACCAGATTCGCAGGCCTCCACACCCCTCCCTCCCTCCCTCCCTCCCTCCCTCCCTCCCTCCCTCCCCACATGGTGGGTATGAATTCGCAGGGTTTCACCCCCTCCAACCCTCCCTCCCCACAGGACGGGTATGAATTCGCAGGGTTTCACCCCCTCCACCCCTCCCTCCCCACAGGACGGGTATGAAATCGCAGGGCTTCACCCCCTCCACCCCTCCCTCCCCACAGGACGGGTATGAATTCGCAGGGTTTCACCCCTCCCCTCCACCTCTCCCTCCCCACACGACGGGTATGAAAACATCGCGGTTAGCCGCGGCGGCGCGGTGCGTTACCGTACACACCTCTACAGAAACAAACACGCGCAGTCTGCAGTGTGAGAGGCACGGGGGAAGCAGCGTGGTGCCCAGACAGACGGACCACCTGTACGTACACGGGAATCCAGAACCTCCACATTCAGATGTACCACCACTGCAGGTACGTACCTCCACATGTATCTGCAAGTGTTCCTCCAAATGTACGTCCACGTACCAACAAGTGTACCTCTTCAGGTACATGCCTGCAAATGTACCTCAGCGTGTACCTCTTGTATGTCCGCTTGTACACACACACACACACACACACACACACACACACACACAGAGAGAGAGAGAGAGAGCTGCACGGCTCTGTGGAAGTGACCAGGAAGATACGAAAAAAGCAGAGAGAGAGAGAGAGAGAGAGAGAGAGAGAGAGAGAAGACAGACAGACAGACAGACACACACACACACACACACACATAAACACACACACACACACACACACACGTGTGTTCACAAGCACACTCATGAGTATTTTATTTGACGCATACCAGCACATGCTCACACAGACTATGATCAGCCCATGTTAAATCTCCATGCTATTCTCCACCGTGCCTCTGGACCCCATCCCTGAGGTAACACCTCACCAGACACGGACCAGACGCGGGCTCAGCTGTGCGATGTGTGCGTAACGTGACGACTGACGTCTCATCGTAATGACCGCATCACCGCCGACGCGTCCCGTCCTCACAGCGCGCATTAATATCGCGTCGTGAGCCGAGGCTTTGAAGTGCTGAGCGCTGTACATCAGACGGGACTGAGATACACGAGGCGTGTAACGTCTCTACGTGTAACGTCTCTACGATAATGTAAACACAACACCACCAAGTGCGATGATTTCTCAGGTTTTCTTCCAAGGCAAAACTGCAAAACTCTCTTGCAAGACGAAGGAAACAGGCGCAACTTCAGGCCACGAGTGGAATGGGGCGCCTTGATCAGGAAACACACACACACACACACACACACACACACACACACACACCACACACATCTCACCGCACACACACCACACACACACACGCCACGCGCACGTACACAGACACACACACACACACACACACACACACACACACACACACACACACAGTGAATCACGCTGTCATCCAGACTGTTGGGACCCTTCAGCGAAACTTCTCAATCACGATCGAAAACGAGGTGTACTGGTCCTGTGCGCATGTCTGAGCTCCTCAGACCCAGAACCACTTTTTCCTCACGCACCCCTCATGCTCAACACCACTTCGCATGGGCGGGCCGCGATGCACGTCGCGTCTGGTGACCACGTGACGACGCCGCCCTGGGACCCGCCCCGCTGTTAACCCTCCATCAGAGCACATCGCCCACCCGCCCACCCACCCACCCACGCCCAGCTGGCGCCACCATGATCGTATTCACACGTGCTCAACATGGTTCCTTAGACACAACAGCACACAAAGCCACACAGGTTTTCACTCGACGCTTGTTTCCATAGGTTTACTGCAAATTTTCCTTGCGGAAACTGGCCATCTGCCTCAAGCGAACGTTTTTGCCTTCATTCATTACAAAAGGCATTGGGGGTTTTCACACAGACAGGGCGGCGTCAGAATTTTTGACGCGCACGTCAAAACTTTGATGCGCGGGCGTCAAGTTTAACATGACGCTCAATGGAGAGCATCACGAAAATTATGGTCCAGTCCCTGGCCTCGCGTCAAAATATTGACGCTGCGTCATCTGTGTGAAAACCCCTGTTTCCAGGCTGAAGTGGGTGAAGGGACAACAAGATCAGCAGAACGAACCCACGCGTTCTCTTCAGCTTTGTTTCTACCTTCATACGCACATCGTTGTTGTGTGATGAATGTCGTTTCTAACAGGTTAATAGCTCAGGATCCCCAAATATTCCCGTCTGCACTGCACAAAACGAGCTTCTCACAACCTGTCCCGTACAACGCGTACACAACGCTGTGGAGCACAACCCAGAAATATTCATTTCCGCGAAGCCACCTGCTCCACGAAAAGAAGAACAGCTTCAGCCATTGCGCGTTGGGCCCCTGCAAATTAACTGGCGAATCCACACACTCACACACACACACACACACACACACACACGAAGCGCGCACACGCATACATGCTCACACACACACATGCTCACACACAAAGTAAAGTAATTGACAAATCACAACCTCCCCAACACACGAACATGCACGCACGCACACACACACACACACACACACACACACACACACACACACACAGAGCGTGGAGTGACAGATTGCAACGTGAAATACGTCGTGTGTTTGACGTTGACGTGGATACAGGACGCACGTCTGGTACACGAGATCCGTTCACGTGAGTTGATCACGTGTGCTGACCAGTGCGCATGCGCTGATGGACTTTACACCAACCTGATCTGGACAACAGTCCTGACCTGACCCTGACACATCCACACCTGATGTTCATTGCTGAGTCTTTCCGCAGCCGAGCCTCCCACCTCCAGCCCCCCATCTCTCACAGTGCTGATATGTTTAACAAAGCTTCACCAAAAAAACTTGCAGCTCGGGTCTACATTACCTTCACACCTATCTATCATGTGTTTGGGTTTTTCCCGACAGTCTCTCTGTCTGCAGATAACAAAGCAATTTCGCATGGGGAGAACAAAGCCGACCCTCCCGACGGCTCAGCGTGTGTCTCGCTGAGGTTCTATCTCTGGGGCATCTTCGTTTCTGTCTGCAGACTCCCCCGGCTCTGGCGGATCCAGGGGGGGGGGGGGGGGTAGTGCGTCACCCACCCCCAAACAACTGACGTCCTTAACACTGCATCGTCAGCTGCAAAAGTGAAGTTTTTTGCAACGTTGGAGTTGCCCTGTCTGCCCGCACCCAACACGAGTTTGAGGTCAGTTGGGATCGGGCTGCACACACACACACGCACACACACACACACTCCTGGATCCAACAGAGGCAAGATGGCAGGCACAGATCTCGCAGAACCTCAAAGTACCGTTGCTCTTCAAAACGAGCACAAACCCTTCCAGAACACGGGTTTCCCCAATGTGGGTTTTCGCACTGTGGGAGTCACTACCGGCTGCGCTACCGGTGAAGATCCAGAGATCACTGTGATCACTGGTCCGTGGACGTCACGGTTGAACTGAACTGCTCGCATCGTGTGTTCGTTACGCACCACGCCCACACGCAACGGAAACGGACGAGGCGTCCAGCCTGACCTGCCCAGTGCGCATGCTCAGACCGGGAACCAGTATTTCTGCGCGCGCAGCTTGACCTGCTCAGGGACGCAGCGTCTGAAAGACCCCGGTGTGACTCTACTCGCGGCGCATGCGTCGCTCCAGGTGCGAGCAATCAGCATTAGCCCGACGCGCCTGCATCTCCCAGCTGAGACCGAGCCCGGGTAAAGAGATGAGCGCAGACGCAGGCCCGGGACGCGACGCAGGAGAGAGAGATCGGGGAAGCGCCCATAGCTGTGCGCACAGCATATCCACGTGTGGAACAGGTCAAGAAAGACGCACGTGTATTCAGAAGCGGACACACACACAACGCACGCGTTTCTCACCAGTGCGCGCACAAGCACACGCATGATGCACGTACACTCACACATACGCACGACACACAACGCAAGACACACACGTTCGCACGCACACTCATGTCCACACATGCGCACGCTCTCACACTCATACACACGCACACACACTCACGAGAGCGAGCGCGCACACACACACACACACACACACACACACACACACACACACAATGCACTCGTTTGCTGCCAGCGCGCGCGTACACACTCACCGCACACAAGCACGCACACAAGATGAATGTGCACCACACACACACACACACACACACACACGCACGCACACACACACACACGCACACACACACACACACACACACACACATACATCTATCACCCACATCGCACTTGCTCCGTTTAGCAATTGAACGCCCAACAGAGATGCGATGTTGGCAGCGGGACACCGAGAGTATCACAGTGCATTGCTCCGCTTTTCCAACCACAATTAGCAGAGAACTCGAACCAAAATCAATGGGCGCCTCGCCACGCAACCGGGATCCATTGTGACAGAGAAAGGGCGTCGTCAACACACGCGACCGACTCGTGAACGCCGCGTCTCTGCGTCTCTGCGCAGGCGCAGTCAATACGATCAGCCGTGTCGACCCTGCGACAGGGATGCAGCTCCCATTGACTTGTGCAGGGATGCAGCTCCCATTGACTTGTGCAGGGTGCAGCACCCATTGACTTGTGCAGGTATGCAGCACCCACTGACTTGTGCAGGGATGCAGCACCCATTGACTTGTGCAGGGGTGCAGTGCCCATTGACTTGTGCAGGGGTACAGCGCCCATTGACTTGTGCAGGTATGCAGTGCCCATTGAGTTGTGCAGGGATGCAGCACCTATTGACTTGTGCAGGTATGCAGCACCTATTGACTTGTGCAGGGATACAGTGCCCATTGACTTGTGCAGGGATACAGTGCCCATTGACTTGTGCAGGGATGCAGCCCCCAATGACTTGTTCAGATAAGAAGCACACAAGTCGTAACTCCAGTAACGAAGAGCAATCGACTATTGCGT
>JAAUXT010059543.1_pt1 | contig 13845 bp, 13 predicted proteins | sample 7278171 | NCBI WGS metagenome assembly JAAUXT01 (sample SAMN14350112, study PRJNA611818) | marine sediment metagenome | isolation source: surface marine sediment (1.8m) | place: French Polynesia: Moorea | collected 2018-08 | reverse complement strand
GTGCATTTTTGACTCTTTTGTTTCTTGAAAAATTTTAACTTTCGTCACTGATTCTTGGTGGGTATGAAAAATGCAATCTTTGAGATATGGTCTTGGAGATTATGAGTGTCATGCATGTGCAGCTAATTTTGCGTTAAAATGTTTATATAGTTCGAATCACTGCAAAGTCCAAATTTTTGGATGTCATTTTTTTTTTCCTGCAATGGGTCCAAACTGACAGTTTTACACAGCCAAGACAAAAAAAAGGCATGCAATGTTCATTTAGCACCAATATCACTTGATTCCAATCCCTTGGTAAACCATTCATCTGCTTGTTTCAAAACCAACCAAGTTGAGTTCATTTACCCCAACAAACACAACTTTGTTGGCTTTACCCCTGAACAAACTCATCCAGGGGGGGGGGGGTAAAGCAACTGAGTTGAGTTTGTTTTGAGGGAAAAGCAATGAAGTTGTATTCATTTCGGGGTGAACAAACTCAACTCAGTTCCTTCACCCCACTGCACCCTGGGTAAAGAAACCCAACTCAGTTGCTTTGGTCCACAAAATACGCGACGAAACCAATATCAGCGCGAGCTGACTCCTGCGCAAAACAAATCGTTCTGAGACATTGCAAACAAGCTGATCAGAATGTCTCTCTCTCTTTTCGCAGCAAATTCCCAGCAAACACTTGTAAGCACACTCAATTGGACAAAAGCCACCAGTGGCAAAAATCTCAGAAATCCGTCGGAAGCAAATTGGCTGGAAACACATGGATGAACAGGATTTGCTGCTCTTGGGACAACAAACAATCCACGGCTGCTCAGCCTCATTGCAGAAGGAAAGAGATTATCCAGTGGTTGTTATCTGACAAGAGATCAAACATCACAGAGCTTGCGGCCCCGTACATCAGCCATTGTGCTTGCAATATGCACAGCGAACAAGGCAGTGTCCTACCAAGGAAATGTTACCTTTCCCACTGGGACAATGTCCAAGTTGATTTTTTTGTGGGGGGAGGAGGGGGTTACAACCCAAACAATATTTACCCAGACAATTCTACTTGGATAATGTCCTGCCAGGGCAATGTCCCAGTTGAAAGGTAACCCAGATAATGTCCTACTGGGACAATGTCCTGCAAAGGACAATGTCCAAAGTGAAAGGAAACATGGACAATGTCCTGCTAGGACAATATCCAAGTTGAAAATTTTCTCTGTGTGAGGTAACTCAGACTATGTCCACCCAGATAATGTCTGCCCAGACAATGTCCTGCCAGGAAAATGTGTAAGTTGAAAATGTTTGTGGGTTGGGGAGGGGGCAATGCAGCAACAGGACACAAGGACACGCATACAAGGGCAAACCAATACCAGCGCGGCTGATAATGAAAGGTCAAGGATGAACGGACAGTTTCTCCATGTGTTGTACCTCACGGAGGCTCAATCGCAAAACGGTGCTCAACAAGTTGACTTTCCTCCAGACTTTCTTTTCGACTCGGAGTGTGTTTCGTCACGGAAGGAAACAAAACAGATGTTGATCAAAAGCCCAGGTTGTACAAATCCCACAGGAACAGCAGAGGGGAAACTCAAAACATTGAAGCAAAAGTAATGAGTGAGCGCATTTCCCCGCGCCCAGCTATGTGAAACAATATCGCAACAGTGGGCTCGGACGGAAATGAATGAGCGACAAACACGCGCTCTATCAACACGAACGCAGATCGCATGACCTGATCCGGTTGCAAAACATAAAACAAACGTGATCTGTGGCCAGTCGCACAACTGGTCAAAAACGTGAACGTTTTTGACCTGTTGCTGGCTTTGGGGGCATCACCACAGAGCACGGAGGAAGGCGGGAGGGGCAGAATGAGCGCTGCTACTCACTTGAACCTCTCCGCATTCTTGCAATTTGATTTACTGAAAGTAGACACGTCCCAGAGAATCACATCTTTTGTTGCCAAACAAACACCACAAGACTTGTTGAGCGGCATAAACATCCCAATGTAATCAGGACAAACACGAGCCGAGAATCTGTCCTGCTGATCCCCCTTTGGGCTATCAGAAAACTTTTTGCCAGATTGTTGAGGCATTCGCTATTTTTAGCGGAGTCCATGTGCACCAACCTGGAGCCTGAGCTGCGCACACCGTCGGCAGCGCGACGAGCACGAACAGAGCGCACGCGCCGCGGGTCCACACGACGCTCCTCTCACGCGCGCGCTGTTGCGGCGATCCCGAACACGCAGTCATGATGTTTCATCTATATATCTGCAAAGACAAATTTCACCTTTTTAAGCGCCGTTTGGCTTCCGGTCTGGTCTCACCGCGCGCTTATCGTAGTCGTCTGTATGTGTGGACAGCAAAATTGAGTTACCCCCCCCTTTCACAGGAACTCAACTTTGGGATTTTGAGTTTCTGTGAAGGGGGGGGGGGGTAACTGGCCATGCATGGAACGAACCCCACAAGGAACTGACCCCGCGAGGAAACCGCGCGCTCTTTCAGCGTGGCCTCACTGAATATCCCGAAGATGCATTTCACGTACATGTATTCACACTCCTGCGTGTCGAACGAAATTTGATATCCATCCACGCCAAACGCCACACGCATCGATCGCATTCCGACAAAGTTGTTCCGGATTTCATCGAGATGACTCTTGTTCAGAGAGGTTTGTGCTCTTGTCAAAGTCCAGGGTAAACATCTGAAGTCTGTCGCATAAATCACAGAACTACAGATTTCTGCCGATTGTACACGACGACAGAAACTCCACATGCTCCACACGTTTTCAATCTCTTCAAGGAAAAGTACCCACTCACCAATCCTGTGTAGATATTCTACTTTCAGCAAACTACGTAAATAAATGTTCACTCACAGTTTACACACAAGGCTTTCGCTCTCAAAACATACTTCAAATGTGCAACTGATCAAACAAGGACAAGGATCAGTCAAACAATGAACATATCGCATCAAAAACACAATCCTCAAAAGGTTGATTCGTCTGCAATCGTTTGGAACTCAACCATTTTGCTGGAAAAGTCACAATACTTTGGATTTCAGACAAACGCACTGCACACTCTTCGCCCTCATGGTCTCGCCATATCGATCCAAGAAATCAAAATATTGGGACAAGACAAGAGAGATAACAAAGGACCAATGCAATCCGGACCGAGGTAAATATTCGCGCTGTGGGAATTGCAGACGCCAGTGCAGCAGCAGACACACAATGGGAGAGTCGTGACAACGCAATGAAAGCACCGCTCTCCTTTCTGCTCAGCTCCGACGGCAGATTCACTTTCGCATCTGGATCCACTGATCATGACAAACATGCAAATCGCAGCGAACCTCCACATCTGTTACCGGGTGCAAACAGCGCCAGTGCGAAGTTGTTCGAGAATGAACCAAAGCAAAGCTCACGACATGGGAAGAGACGTTTGCTCCACACCTCGTAGACTATTTGGTTGGGATGCACGAGCGCGGAGCGAAAGTTGAAAACCTGATCACAGATCTGGCCCAGTCAGTCGTCACGTGCCACACCCACCGCTCCACACCACTGGCCGAGTTTCAACTGACCACCCTGAGGCGGTGGTTGCCCTGCCAATATCGTGTCCATATCCCCTCATTGCCAACCCATTCACCTGCGATTGTGGCAAGAAAACTGGGTTTGTGCACGTTTTCGTCATCCTGAGCACTCGACAGTGTTGTGTTTCAGCTGCCTTCATGGTGCCGATCCTCGCCACCAAGGTCATCAGGACAACAGTGAAATCAATTTCCCAAAGCCGGGTGATGCAGTCATAATTTACCAAAAATTAGTTATCCGGAATCTGAATGGTCTTCTGCATTGTTATCAGCCGTGTGGGTATTTCCAGTAATGACAGTTGTCATTGTGAACTTCCAGCTTCAGCACAAATAATGTGTCGTTGTCGTCTGGGCGTTGTTCTGGATTTACCCGTGAACACCCCCATCAAGTTTACGAGTACGACCAAGCGGGTGAAGACTCAAGACAACATCTCTCACGTGCCACTCTGGCTTACATCTGTTGTCCTGTTGTCATTCAGTCCAAAAATTCTCAACTGTGCGGTAGATTCACACAAAACTCAAACACAAAATTGTGACCTTGATAACTGCCACTCGGGCTTCGACATAAAAGAAACCACTTGGTGCGGCTGTCTGTCGCTGCTGTTGGGACAAGTGGAGGCATAAATCTCAATAACTCCCAGAGGTTTTTCCCCTTCTGCAATTTCGGCGGATTGCGTTGATGAATTCGTGATCTAATAGAAGGAGCTGCATCAAACAGTTCCACGGTTCTCTGGCAAAAAAGTTGCCCGAGCCTGCCGACAGCGATTTGTAAACTCAACTGACTTGGCAACCAGTCTATCAAAGAGTAGTGAACCGAGGATTGGGTGCGGTGTGGAAAGTGGTTCCTTTGGCCCGATCAATCAGCTCCAATCACCATCACAACCTGTGAACAACACAGCGCGCTTCATGTTTATCTCAGACAAGCCTGGAACAAATTACAGCGAACATCTGGAACAACGCGTCCAACGAGAGTCCTGCACCTCTTGAGCGAGATACGAAGCGCTTTCAACCTTCGCCACAACTTGCTTTCACCAAGAACAACTTGTGCTCAACATTTTCACGAGCTACAGCCCCGTGTTGCTTTCTCAACTGAATTCCACTGTCATACGCTCGTACAAGAGGTTTTTCGTGATCCTGTGTGGTCCATGCCCCGCCCTGCCCTGCCCTGGCTGGGTCAGGCATGGGGACGAAATTTAGCCTGATTATTTCTTCTATCTGTACAACAAACATTGGCGCCATCAATATTCGCCTCACTGTTGCCCAGTGAAAAACAAACATCAGGCCCGACCTTTTGACACACACAATCGACCTGGCCAGACATGTCAAAAAATGTTAATGTGAATTCGCGGCGGAGTCGTCCCGTCTCCAAACGACGAGTACAACCCAACTTGGCAGTCTTTTCAACGCACTTGGTCATAATCGGTATCTCTAAGTTGTGCACTTTGGTACGAGTGACAGGAACGAACACCCTGATTCACAAAATAAATTCTTCGCCGACTGTTCCGATGAACTGGCAAATATTGGTGTAAAATCAGTACCTACAACTCGTCTGTTTCTTCTGTGATCCCGACAGGTGCCTTCAGAACTTTTCTCGACGAACAAAGTCCGTTTCACACTTTCCAACCTCCGTTTCACAAGTAGGTCACGTGCAGAGATGATGCCTGTAAATTCCTGCTGTCTCTCGCTCCTGGTGACAAAATCCCACTCCTGTTCTTTCAAACCAAACTCCTTTGTGTCAAACTATCAGTTGTCCGTTTTGTGCATCAACAGCCGAGGCTCAATTTCTCAAGCTAAGAAGTTGTGCAAACGTTCAGTATTTTGCAAACGAATTGTGAAACAGTGTGAACAGATATCAAGTCGCCAAGTGAGTGAGCGACACCAGTTCCTGTTGTACAAGTGTTGTGCTCCTCGATGAATCAGACGCCAAAGTGAGGCTGTGTGGGGAAATCCCACTCACTGTATTGATTGTGCGGCAAGCAAACGAGCGAAATGCAAGCTCTGTTGCGCGCAATACCTGGAGATCCAAGTGACGGCGACACCTTCTTGGCACCTGCTACAACCTGTGCATTTCGCACAAACAACGCAACTCAAGTTACTGATGGACCTGTCGCAGTTTGGCTTTTCACGTGGGAAACGTTCTAACCAAATAAATTTGTCGCGCGCATGTTTCACACAAAGGCTACAAAAAGATCCAGAAATAGTCGACGAGAAGACCAGAAAGTGTGCGCGTTGAAGTCCCGAGCTCTCCCTGGTCTGCTGCAGCCTTGCAAGCGCAAGAGCAGGTTTCATCCCCAAACAACAAGGTCAGATTCTACTCCCACCCCCACCACCACAAACAAAATTCAGCATCAAGAGACCATTTGAACTAAGGATTGGCAACATAGCCTGCGGAGGAAGTCTTTCAAAGGTCTGGGCATCTTCTGCATGAGACATACTTTTGCAACATGGAGTCATGAGGAGGCATAGAGCTGGAAATGTGTACGTGTACGCGTGCGTCGCTCCCACCCATACCCGCACAAGTCCCACATAACAGTGCCACACGGGGACACGAGGAGGTCCAAGGCGGTAGGACCTGCAACATCACCCAAACAGGACCTCTCCGGACCTACCCTGGACAGGGGCATCAGCAGCCCCCCCCCAACACACACTGTACACACAAACACCTGACCGGAATGCATCAGGCTATTGCGAGTGAAAATGACATGCTCGCTCCAGAGGACGCGCCTGTGCAAAAAATTAACTTTCGACCCAATACAAGTGTTTTTGTTCTTTCTTTCACATTCGATTCGACGCCCAAAGCCGTTCTTTGCGTCCTGCAGTTCATCTGGTTTGGTCGGGGTGGGTGGAACATGGCGGTAAATTCGTGTTGTTGATGCTTCACAGTGGGTATCACAAAGTACATTACATCTTATCGCTGCGATTGCTCAGTTATGACAGCTGGAAAGCAAAATAGTTGCGCAGATTCAGCTTCGCAGAAAATCTGGCACGAATTTTGAGCAGTTTCTAACATTCAGGTACTTGCTCCAGCACACGTTCTTCACTGAGTATTTCCATCACATGTCAAGGTGAGTTTGTTTTTCTGCCACATTGTCTGCGACTGACTGACCCCCCACCCCCCGATGGTGGCTGCAGTGTTGCATTCGCTCACGCAACAAGAGATCAAAGATCCGAGTCCGCGGATACACGGCCGGTACTTCTCCGATTGACTTTTCAAAACCAAGAGCGAAAGATAGACCCGTAATACTTAGGGATATTTGCAGACACAAAGTTGTTGACTGAGGAGCAATAAGATCCTGTACAGAAATGCCCTCCAGATTCAAGAACATCAAATCTCAACAGATAATCCTGCCCAAGTTGTTTGCCCTTTGATAAGTTGTCTCAAGCCAAATTGGGACGCCATTTTTGACAGACCATTTTCATATTTTGTCCTTGCTGGTGGCCATCTTAGATGACCTACATTTCATAAAAACATCCAGCTCAGCTGGAATGATACTTGGGAACAGTTCTTGGTTGCTTCCGTGGCCACATGCTTTCAAAATGGCTAGCAATGGTATTTGGCTGCCAGTCTCATGGCTTACCTTTTTTAGATTTGCTCTGATTTTTGAGGCATGAAAATAAGCCAGAGACAGCACTTCTGGAAAGAAATCTAAGATGGGCACCAATCACATGACTCAGTAGTGCTCACTCTGATTTTGTATCTGTTCAAGCATTTTCAGCCATCTTGGATTGCCTACTTTCCTGAAAAGCATCTATTCTAAGCTTGAATCATGTTTATGTTGTTTGTGCACAAGTTCCTGAACTTCAAACCAGTTGAATTGGATGCTTGCTGACTTTCAAAAGTGTAGAAATTACAAGAAAATGGGAGACATTATGGCTGGAACCAACAGGTATGAGGACCAGGATCATTTAGCTTTGTGGATCCGTCATGACAGGTCGACCAAACTCGCCAATTATATTTTTCTGGCGAAGGTCCAGAACTGAGCAAAACAGGCCTTCCTGATGCCACTGCAGAAATTACGCCGTTGACAGGCACGACACAAGCTCGACCAAGTTTAGTTTGTTTCTGCGTCCTCTCACTCGCGTTCCCTTCTCACGGCTCGATGGTTCTCATCAACCTTTTCCGACACACAAATACAAATCTATACTCATTTTTGCAAGGAGCTTCTGCAGGGTTTTTTTTTCACTTCGTCAGCAAACAACCAAGCAAATGACAAGAAACCTACACCCACAACTCGGTGCCTTTCACAAACAGTACACTGGGCGGTTCCGAGCAAAGATTCTCTGTCAGTGGCTACTTCTGACACCGATACTAACGCAGAGCTTTTTACAACAGATTCAGGGAGCTCCTGACAACATCTGTTTACGACCCAAATTGCTTTTCTCCGCTGGATTGTGTAGGTTGCGAGACTGAACAATACCGAATTGTTTCCGCTGCCACTTTCTGGATTTCCAAAGGGCCTTAGTTCTTGGATCCCGAACCACTTGCCAGAGTCTGACCTCCATTCGCACCTGACCAACATCCGACAACCGAGAAGTAGAAGCTGAGACGTCACTCTTCGCGACAACCACCAAACGAGGGTATACGAGTATCTTGTTACTTTTTGAGGATCGATATACGACGCAGGTATGCAATTTGTCTGCGGAAACTCTCAGCCTGCAAAAAGAGACTTTCCGCATCTGTGCGAGTACAAAAAAAAATCTTACAAAGCAAAGCGAAAAGTTTTGCCAAGAAGAGGCAAATTCAGACAAACAATGCAAACCATCTTGACAAGATACGCTCGTAGGGGAAGAAAGTGAGATTCAAATGTTCTGTAGTCCCACTCAGAGGACCCCAAATTGGCTCTTGCGGGTTTGATTGAGACTGAGATACATAGCCTGCCAAAAAAAACCCTCTCCAGAAACAGTTTCGTGATCGAATCTGCACTAAGCGAGCAAAACGGGCCACTGATCCCCTTTCTGCTCATTTCATTTCAGAGAAGCAACCTTCGTTCGAACACCGCCTCAACAAAGAACTTGTGTCTTCAGAGAAGACCGGGCCTCCACACAAAAAAATAAACTGATCAGTGTTCCACCCGGCCCGACTCAGACTCGCTTCTTTCAGAGGGAAAGGAGACTCCGGTCCAGGGGTCGACCTTGCGTCTGCGCACTGACTACCGGTGCGCCTTGGGACCCCCTGCCCCACCCTCGCCTGTCCAAGAAACAAAAGTGCGTAAAAAGGCATAAATTCACATTCAGTGAGACCAGACTTCCCACCAGAGCATCAGCCGCGCGCCACTCTTTGGGGTATTCACAGCCTACACAGCAGGCACAGTAAGGTGTTTTTTCCGATGCGGTTTTTTTTACTCCCATGAAAGTATGCAAACAAGGAACAACATGTGCATGTTTTTGGAATGAAAGGATGCAATTTTTCGCTACAACTTGATCCACAGTGCGCAGCTGCGGCAAGCACCTGTGAAGTCTATGGGTTTTGTGCATGAAACGCAAACTTCCAGCGTGACCCAAATGAAACATTGAACAGTCATTAAAAATTCAGAACAAGAGAACAAACAGATGGCGCAAAACAAGGCGACCGAATACGAAACACGATCAACAAGACTAACTGGAACAAAATTCGCAAAAGCACGAAAGCAACCAAAATGCGCAGTCCTGGGGCAAGTCCGATTTCCAAATGGAACACATTGGGACTGATCGGATGGTGTGGCCAGTCATTTGATGGGAGTTCATGGAGCAGCTACTTGAGGGTTTCCAGCACGGAGGTGACGGACACCCTCAAAATAATGCCCGTCAGCTTGGATGCATTTCTCCCAATGGTGCTTCATGTCTTGGAACGCGGCTGCATATTCTTCAGAGGGAATCGCACACAGCGCCTGGGTGACCTTCTCCTTCAGCTTATCCAAGTCACGGAATCTTGTTCCCCTCAGCTCGTGCTTCAAATGCGGAAACAACCAAAAATCCACTGGAGCTAAGTTCAGCGAATACGGGGGCTGCTTCAGGAGGCGCACACCAGTTTCCACAAGTGCAGCACAAGTGTGAAGAGCATTGTAGGCGGGCACATTATCATGGTGTAAAAGCACCCTGTGCCTCCTGCCCATCCCCGGGGACCAAAGTCCTGCTCTCTTCTTGCGGATGGATTCACAGAGATGACCTAGGATGCACATGTAGTGGTAGCAGTTGACTGTCTTCTTGGTGAACTCATGATGAACCACTCCTGCATCGTTGAAGAACATGACAAGCATGACGCCTTTCTAGGAGCGCGAGTGCAGAGCTTTCTGGGGTCTGCAGTCTCCTGGACCCACCCACACTTCTGACTGGTGTTTCCGTACTGGGTCGTAAGTATAGCACCAGCTTTCATCGCCCGAAATCACATGCCACAACAGGAGAGGTTCAGTCTGAAGGTGATCAAGGTTCTCACGACAGGTGTCCACCCTTTTTTGTCTCTGCTCGGCAGTCAGCAGTTTTGGAACGAAGCGAGCGGCGATTTTCTGCATTTGGAGATCTTTCCTTAAGATACTGTGGATGCTACCTACACTGACACGCGCCTGGAGAGCCAAATCTCGGAGAGTGACATGGGCATTGTCTTGTACAATGCGCTGGATTTGGCAAATGACTCGGTTGTTCCTTGCTGTCCTGGGGCCCCCACTGCGTGGTCGATCGAGGCAAGAGGATTGCGGGTCAGCTTGAAATTTCGCACCCAGTTGCGCACCGCAGTCTGGCTCAGCGTGAAAACGCCATGCACCCTCCTGAGTCTGGTCCAAATCCGGATGGGAGTTTTGCCTTGCACACAAAAGAATTAATAATGAAATGCTGCTCTGCTTTCCCTTGTTTGCCACTCTTCAGGACACGTTCTGGTTCCATTCAGGCACCTCCAAAAAACTCACAGTCACAGTCAAAGGAAGCAACACTCTGACACACAAACACAATTGTCACAATGGACTCCTGCTGTCGACAGCACAGATGCACAAGCAAGAGTGGCGAAATCTCACAGCGCAACACACAAGTCCCATAGACTTTGCAGAAGGTCACTGCATACACCGTGATCAGACTGAATTTACTCAGTTGTGTCGCCTTCCAGCCCTGTGAAAAAACGCCTGTGCGCTCATCACCAAGTCACTTGTCGACGTATTTTTCGGCGACAGATTCCAAGAAGTGCAACTTCTTCAAAAAATTGCGCAGAACTTACTCTTTGTGTGCCCCTCATATGTTGCAATATGTATTTTGAAATATATTCCTTTGTGCACGAGTTAGAACGTGTACAAGCCTGACTGGAAGTCGCTCACAACACTGGTACTCGTATATGGCATCTCAGGCCAAGTTTTCCGCTGTGTCCTCTCCCTGCCCCCCCTGTTACAGTATGACTCGCTATCACAAATGTTATGTGCTTGCGCGTACGGGACACCAGGAATTGTCTCAGATGTATTCAATATAAGTGAGGTGTTTCAATGTCACAAATCAGCCTGCCAGGGGCTCATGTCATCATGAACTACATTTGGCAATAAACAATTTTTGTTACACAAATGGTGTTTGTGTCAACTCATACTTGTACACCCCCCCCCCCCCTGTGTAGAGTAAATTTGGCCAGATGGCCATTGGAGCTGGCCTGGGACCATTGGTCCTTTTTCACGATATAACAATATTTTTATACTTCGAAGTTTGTTTTGATAAAAATAAAGTTGTGAAATGAAATGTGAATTCAGCATATTCTCAACAGTCAATTTTCTTGCACATTTGAATTTGACAACCAAAACAAACACACCAGGGACGTCGCACTTGCAGTTGTCCTGTGCACTGCTTCTCCTGTTTGACCGTTCAAATCGCTTGGAAATAAGACTGAACCTTGAAGCCCACAAGTTCCAGACAGTTGGTATTGCAGGGTCATCCACTATACTGCTGCCCACATGACATTTGGCCCACATTATCTCACCCAGCATTTGGTTGAGACGAAACTTGCAAATTTTGGCCACATTTTGAAAATGGGTGAGGGTGGGGCAGTTCAATATCTTGAAAACAAGCAATTTTTAGTCAAGGGTGTTTGTTGATAATTTTTATGTTGGAGGGGTTCACAGGAACTGGGTGTTTTGTTGTTCACAGTTTTTGTCCAAAGTATTTTGTGTGGAAGAGAAAAAGTTCAAAGTATGCATGTTGTGAAGGGAATTGGTTGTGAATAATGCATGAGGTTGCTTGAAAAGTATTTGCATCCTTGTTTGGGATTTGGAAAACTGCTATCACCATTTTTAACAGCTGGAAATTTGCAAAAATTGTGACCCCAGACATCAATTCATGAAAAAATAGCTCGCAGTGATTTGACTGAATACTTGGGACACCAGGAATAAACACACACACAAACATATAGCCCCAGACATTACAAATTTCCTTCTTTCACCTTGCTTTGCATTTGTCCCCAACAAATTATTCAGAATTGGTGCAAAAAGGTCACGTGTATGCAAAAACTGTATCCAAAAATATTGATTGAAAATTTACTCAATATTTGTCCACATATCTCTCTCACATATCAATGTGACTTTCCCATTGAAAAAAAAAAAAACATTCTTAATAAGTGCAAAAAGTTCAATTTGTATACTTTTCAAAAAGCACCAAAATTGAATCCTCACTTTTGGTGACCTAAAAACTGTGTCAACATTTTGGAAAATTGCAAATCAAATGCTTTGAAAAGATGCATCAACCAATCCTCCACATTTACCTCATTTATATTTTTTGTGAAATACTTGTACTTTCTGAGTAAGTTCACATTTTCTAAAATGAAACTGATGAAAACAATGTGCTCCAAACTGACCTTTTTGCACTTGAAAACTGGGTATGCTTGGTGTGGATCTTTTATTTTTTTATACACTATCTTCAACTTGGAATAGACAAAATGGAACCAAAAAGCCTAAAGTTGTACTTGATTTTCATTTGAAAACAGCTGTTGATGAGATATACCCAGGTTATGCCTGAAGATGACTTTTCTGGCTCAACACCCAAACTTTGGACAACATAAAAACCATGTAAAAAATTTTGAAAATTATAGAATGCATGTATCCAAAAGATGCACAAACTAATCCTCTACATTTGCCCAATATATATCCTTCATCAATTGTTTATACTTTCTGAGCAATTTCATATTTTCTAAAACAAAACCAGCTAAGAACCTAACCCAAATTTGACCATTTTGCCCTTAAGAACTAACTACATTTGATTTAGATAATTTCCTTTTTTGCACTACATCTTGGACTGACAACAGTACAAATAGACCCAAAAAGTAAGAAACTGTACTTTTGTTTCATTCTAAACCCGTTGTCCATATGATTTTTGTTCACCATGCCTCATGGTGATTTGTCCGACACTGTCCGGCTTGAAAAGCCGAACAGTGCCAATCCATCAAATCACCTGAAAACCCTGTCCGATTTGCCTGCTTTCGAGGGAACCAACCACATGCAAGGCTTCGTCTCGCAGTTGTTCTACACGTATACTGCGCATTGAAAAAAAAAATTCCCGCAAAAATCCTTGCCACACAAAACACAAACGAGTGTCATGAGGACATCGTTCTCAAGTTCAGGCCAGCATGGATCTGATTCTCGATTGGACAAAAGAGAAGGATTTTCAACAACCTGCTCAAGCCACAGTTCTTGCACAACATTCAGTTCACTGCAGAAATTGTTCTCGTCTCAACCGGAAACCTGCACCACCAATCAACCCTTAGATCTACCTCACTGTAAGCTAAAAAATGCAATTTGCAACACGCAAAACAAAACTTACCCAAATAAAAGCACCAGAAATCTCAAACCCGCACACAACGAAAGGTGGGCTCCACTCTGTCTCCGTCATCTCGACAATAACCACAGATGTCGCCTGCAGGACTGCACACCGCAGTTACTCGATTTTAGGTTCACCTAGCAGTTGTGCATGTACTTTGGGGCCTTGGCGAATCTTTGTGCGCTTGTGCTCTTCGAACAGTTCTGGTCGTTTATCTTGCCCGGTGTACACGTATCATCATGGGGGACGACAAGCTGAGCATTTTGACGACGTCGTCAAGAATGCCTAAGATTTCAGGCCTGAGCAAACTAGATCAGTGGTTCCCTTGTGTAGATTCTCAATCAATCTGCACATGGCGATTTTATGTTCTTTCCACCACAGTGTTCTTTTGTTGATGGTCGCGTAGCCGGCCATCTAGGTGCCGCTGTCGGCTTAAAAACCCTTAGTATTCATGTGTGCATCTGTCCACACTTTGGAATGTAACCTCCCCCCCACCACCAACACCCCCCACCCCCCACCCCCCCTCCCCACCCTCCACCCCCCCACCACCAACACCCCC
>JAAUXT010116669.1_pt1 | contig 13847 bp, 13 predicted proteins | sample 7278171 | NCBI WGS metagenome assembly JAAUXT01 (sample SAMN14350112, study PRJNA611818) | marine sediment metagenome | isolation source: surface marine sediment (1.8m) | place: French Polynesia: Moorea | collected 2018-08 | reverse complement strand
GCCCAATATTCACGTACAGGGCAGGTCCCATCAGCAGTGCCCAATATTCACGCACAGGGCAGGTCCCATCAGCAGTGCCCAATATTCACGTACAGGGCAGGTCCCATCAGCCGTGGCCAATATTCACGCACAAGGTAGGTCCAAACAATTGTACCCAATTCACGCACAACGTCCATTGTTGTGAAGGTCCCTCAACAATGCCATCATTTCACGCACATGTCATTGCCACCACCCAAAAGCAAGACCAACCGCCAGGTCCAGAAGTTGCAATCGCACAGAAAGACGAGACGCATCTGAACAGTGGTGTGGTGTCATAACGTTGTGTGTACGTACTTGAGTAGCCAGGCGGAGTTGTTGTCCATGTCGGAGGTGAGGTTCAGCAGGTCTTCAGCCACCATCAGAACCTGATCCAGGGTGCAGTGCGTCAGTTCACTCCTCAAGCCAAAGACCAGGCCCAGCCCTTCAGCTTCAGTCCTCCAGGTTCAGGGTTTTCTGCAGGTCCTTAGGTCTTCTGGTGATGTCTCTCCAGCCATGTTTCGTGTCTGACCAGTTCCCTATCTCTTTTCAAATTGTTGATGTCTCTCCTTGTCCAAATCCACCGAGCTCACTTTGGAACAGAGGGACTGAGTGAAGCCCGGTGTACTCGTACGTGGGATGCTTCTTGTGTCACACTTCCCTCTTTTCAAGCCAACATGGTCCCTGTCTCCTTCTTGCTGGCGCACCCACAGATTCCTCAAACGCAATGCACAACGTATCAACAGTGAACTCGCCTTCAGGCTTTGGAAGAACAATGCAGATCCTGTGTATAAAGCATGTGAGTAGACTCACTTGTACCTCAGACTCACATGCGCCAGCAGACGGAATGTTTCCCCCTCCGTTATCGCTCCCATCCCATCCCAGTGAGATGGGCTAACACGGAGCCATGCTGCAGCTCCAGTCCCATTCTCTTCCAACTAATGTCCCTGCTTGGGCTGGATTCACCTTGAATGCGTCACGCGTTGCACCAATAGGCCAGTCAAGGGTCGCCTCGACGTTCCAGAAAGACGTGACATATTCATTTGTCCAGGGACCGATGCATGACGCATTCAGCGTGATTCAGCCATAATTGTCCCCACTGATTCGGCTAAATTCGGCAACACTTCATCCACTCACGGAGCTGCTATGTCCTAATGTGGCGAGTCGTTCAGAGGCGGGACACGCCGCCGTCCTCGCAGCATCGGGTGAGCCAATCCGACTGAGATTGAGGAGTCCTTGCAGGTGCAACCCCCAATTTATTTCCCTTCCCAAGAACTGAATTTTGATGAATCTTGTTGCAACATCCATACACAAAGACTCTTCGTTCCAACTGGAAACAAACTCTGTCGCAAGGTTGCAGCTCAAGGTGCAACCTGCAAGGACGGCGCAGCAGGTCCACAGCACCAGCTCCACACACGCGATGTCCCGGGAGGCGACCCTGAGCACAACAGCGCGGAGCGTGAGGTCGCTGAACCACGTGGGCGTACCACGACACGAGCGTCACGTGTCACGGCGAGTCACGCACGTCGACGTGATTGGGAATCTGGGGTTTGTGAGGTCGAGTTCTCACTGGATACGCCTTGCACTGCTTCTGTGGACAAGAACCTGGTTCACCATAAAACTGATGCAGCGCCCACTGGCTTGAAGATCTGCAGTATGTAAGACGCACCTTTCTGTTCCTTGATTGAACACCCAAAGTGTGGTGCGTCTTACACATTGGAATAAGATTCCTTTTATTTCAATACCACCTGACACCAGAAAACTAATGCAAAATTGAGGGTGTGTCTTTTACTCGGGTGCAACTTACACACAGGCGAATACGGTACCTGCAGAAGTGCGACACAGGAAACGTCCCACTTGGCTCAAACCTCCCAACTTCTCTCGGTAAAAAGCTGTGTCCAAAACCTGCAACATCCCCAGGGCTTCACTCACAAATCTCGGTTTACAAGAGCATCTGTTTGGTCCTCTGTTGCCAGGTTGAGTGATGAGCTGATCCCCCACTGTCCGCGGATCTCCACCTCCACTCCGTGAGCACAACAAATCCAACATAGACTCCTTTGTATGCAGCACCTCTCTTCCAAAGCAATCCACTTGCGCTAAAATATCAGTTCTTTTGTTGCAGATCTGTTCTAAACAGAGTGAACAAATGAGATTGCAAACCAGCTTTCAGGAGATTGTTCCAGTCAGGTTGATGCAACATTGAAAATTCCAACTCTTCTTGTCTTCTTCTTCAAACAGTTTCATCTGCTGCACAGACTGTTGATCTCCACATCAATGTAATGTCTTTCCCTGCAAGCAATCCACGCACGAAACAACGGTTTCTGGGACACAGGAACTTGGCGCTCGCGCTGCCGTATCGCGACGCGACTCTCTCCCTGCAGCAGCTGCAGCGGACTGAGCGAAGCTGAGGCGACGCACCATCCGAGATTCTCCCGCCCAAACCGCTTCATAGGGAAGGACAGCGGCCGCTCCAGCCGTCCGTCCGTCCGTCCTCACGCTGAGATAGCGACTTTGTGCTGCAGTAATCGGCAAGATCAAGGCGTAGCTCATGACTCCTAAAAGCCCCTCCAGGCTCAACCACAGCGACTTCCAGCTGCCTTGTGACATCGAACGACGTGCGTCAGCCCTGAACCCGATTCTGACGTCACAGAAAACTTTCCGCTGCGACGGTCGTCACTGTGAAACACTTTCCATTTCTGTCCTCCACAAGATTCAAGCTTCAACAGAAGCACTCAGAAAACACGTTTTGTAGAAATAAAAACCTGTTTCAGATTCAACGACACCTTCAACTCAAGTTGCTGGCAGCAACGTGTTTGGCCAAAGAAAACCTGTGTCTCTGTGGCTCGTTTCAGACGAGCGTTGCTTCCAGAAGTCAAGGTCACGAGACTGTGCAGCAGTCCTGACCACTCACTGATGCAGAGACGCATCCTGTATGAACCCGGCCTCACGGCCCACAGACCACGTGGCCCAATCGCAGACCACGTCGCACAGGGCTCCGCGTGTCCATCACAGTGTCTCGACACAGAGATGGGATTAGAATACAAATCATCCTGCTGTCCATCCACCCACCCAACACACGTGCTCTCGCTGCCCTCAACATACCTCATACCCCGCTTCTAATCAATCAATCCCAGGAGCGGATCCAGTGGGTTTGCGTTCTGGACACTCAGAACTCATCTCCCCGCAGTAAGTTTCGCAACTGTTCACCTTTTCAAAATTTTCGTCAGGATCCCAAGTTGCGCCTGCGTTCCGCCAACCTGATTCAGGATTCGCCGCCTCACCCTCCCCTTCCCCATCCACACGATAGTCGTGCACAAGGAAAGGACAAAAAAGATGTTGACCATTCCAGTTTCCTTCCAGCACACTCCAGCCACGAACAGAAATTGACCTTTCTTCCGCCACATTTCTCGTATGTTTGGTCATGCCCCAGCTCGGCACAGACCGGGGAAGCTGGACACAGAAAATTACATCTGTTCTTCCTTCATCACTGCACCGCCCAACCCTGCATTCACACTGGATGCGTCATCCCTCTACTCTGTTCAATCCAATCAGGGCCATGTCGTCCCTTGTGACTCACACGTGGATGGAACGTATGACGCATTCTGTGTGAACCTCACGCATCACTCCACGCTGTTGCGATGAATCTCCGTCCTGTTTGACCAATCGATCCCCACCGGGCGGGTGTGTCCACTTTCTGTGGAGCTGACACAAGTCAGCCGGGTTCACACTGGGTGCGGCAGCAAGCGCAAGTCTCCGGGCGCTGCATCAGTTGGCACGACACCCACTGATTTGGACGGGATATAAGGTACATCGCATCCAGGGTGGACCCGGCCTTCCTATGGCATCACAAAATTCAACAAAGCTTCCCAGTCAAATGATGCCCCAACACGAAGCAAGACGCGGTCTTTGATAAGAAACTGTGTTCACATTCGGAAGGTCTCTTCAGGGGCACGCCGTGGTTCAAAACCTGGCCCAGAGGCGCCTCCGTCCCACGAATGGACTTTCTTCTGAGACAAATGGTCGTGTTTGCAGTTCTGATTCAAACTGCCTTTCCGTTTGACCCGGACGAAAGTATGTGCGCATGTGTGTGTGTGTGTGTGTGTGTGTGTGTGTGTGTGTGTGTGTGTGTGTGTGTGTGTGTATGTGTGTGTGCGTGTCAGTACAAAGCTTGTTTGAATGCATCCTGCACAGAAAACAACACTATTTGCGTGTACCTAAGACACTGCTTTGCAAAGTGGATTACATTGCCCTTGGCAAACTCAATTCAGCACTCGGTCGCGTGCTAATGGGCCAGAAAAGGCGCAGGCAGGCGGGACAAAAGCAAACGACTCGGTTACACACACGCGTACTCATGCATGCACACACACGCACACACACGCACGCACGCACACACACAGATATACACACATACACACACACAGACACAGACACACACACACAGACACACACACACACACACACACACACAGTGTGGCGCGCGCGTGTCCAGTTTCAGACCCCTTCTCTCCCTGCAGCCCACTCGGTGTAAATTTAATTTGGAGCCCGATTCCCGCAGCCCCAGCTCCGTCAGCTGCGGGCAGCAGGGTCAAACCGTCAAATCACATTGGCCTCCTTGCACCCAAACTCCCCCCGGCACTGAGAGCCTACGCTCAACAAACCGAGTTATTTTCTCCAGCGCACGTTTCAACATCTACGCCACATTTTTGGGTCTTTGGAACTTCACACGGTCTGCCACACAGTGGCGTCTCTGGGGCGTCAGGATTTGACGGCGTCTCGCGTCCCTGGTGATGGCGCATGCGTCCTGCAGACTCACGTGACACAGTTCTCAAGTCACGATGGAGTGACCCCTTTGAGAGCTGAATCATACAAACCGGATTCTCTTTCAATTGGTTCCCCAATCTTCTGTCCCTCTCTTGACCCTGTGACCCATATTTCACTTCCTGACCCACTTTCTGTCCCACGACACAAATTCTGACGCTCCGGTGGGGCAAACTGTCGCCGGTTAAGCCACTCGTGACAGCACTCAGGGGCCTGCTCGAAACCAGATGGATCTCCATCGCGCATTCCGTCCTGTGCAAACCACTGGACGCAACTGCATCGCTGCGAAGACGATGCTCAGATCCTGTTCTGGGCTTCTCTTCTGGAAAGTTGCCCGACGATCACACAGGGCTTCGGAGGCCAGGTACCCAATTGTCAGCTCCATTTGGGAGGAACTCACAGACAGGATGTAAAATTCAAAAAAAATACGATTCAAAGAAGAAAACAGTGCCCCCAACGACAATCTCCCTAGATCACGTCTCAGTCCCCCCCCCCAACTGTGTATCCACTCTTCTGAGATCCATCTCTCTTCACTGGACTCACCCCTCCTGGCAGACCCGCCACTCTGGATCCACGCATGCGCCCGGCCGCGGCGCGTGACCACAGCGCGGGATCAGACCGATTATTGGCCCGTCACTCAGCTGCTGATGAGGCACAATAATCGCGGCTACGCGCCGCGCATGCGAATCCCGCGCGAGCGAGCGGAGTGCGCGTGCGCAGTGCGCATCCAGAGGAGGCGCGAGGTGGACCCTCAACCGGGGACGATCCAGGGATGGGCCTGGGAGACGATGTTGGGTATGGAAGACTGCCTTGCACACACAACGAAGGATTCTTCTGCTTCCATTGGGTACATTTGCGAAATCAGAAAAGGGAAGCCTGGATAGAGTTTGGTCACTGCAATACAAAATCGACTCTCAGACGTTGTTTCAATGGTTTGATGGCTTCTTTCCTTTTCTTTCAAACGCGCTACATGAAACCAACGAAAACCCTCACAAGCTGCGCATTATGAAGCTCGGAACGAGGAATCTGAATAATTCCACATCCCCCCTGCGCGCCGCTAAACGGTCCTTGATGAGGGAATAATAACGCACTGGAGAGAACGCTGCTCCACAGCTCAGAGATCCAGGCCTCCTTCACACTGGGTGCGCCGTGGACTGTGTCACTGAACAAGTCAATGGGTGCTCTGTCGTGAACGACGATGCAGCGCCCGTCAAGTCCACACAGACGCGAGTGTCGCGTCCTGTGTGTTTGGCCTCATACGTGGTCAGGCAGCGCCAACTGACGCATACAGGACATGACGCGTGACGCGTCCAGGGACGTAACTCACGACGCATCCAGGGACGTGACGCACGATGCATTGTTATGTATGGGAGTGCTCAGGCCAGCATCGTTCCGGAGCTTTCAGCTGTCTGAGCCTGTTCGCATCATTCGCCTAGAGAGGAGAGCCGATCCCTCCCATCTGTTAGCCAGGTCACAAGGAATCAGTCACACACTTGTGCTTTGGGGTAAAGTATTTATTGTCACTTACCTAAGCTTCAGAGAAGCGAAGAGTACAGAAATACAGGTGTTTAAATTGGGGATCTGAAGCTGTGCTACAGGTGTAGCTTCAGAGGAGAGTGGGAAAGAATCATGTGTGATCAAACCGGCAATCGAGGCTTCGATTGAAGGTGGTTGGATTACACAACAGCATCCAGGGACGTAACGCACGATGCATCCAGGGACGTGACGCACGACGCCACCAGTGTTCACCCGACCCGAGCGCACACGGAGCGGGCTGTGCGAACGCCACACAAAGCGAACGTGACAACTTCAATAAAAGGCGCCATCACTCAGACGCGCGAGGCGCCGGGACCGCGTTCACTGGGATTCCCTGCGTAACCACCCCCTCCTCCCCTACTCCCGCACAACTCAAGCCCCACCGCGCACATCTATCTGGAACTGCACTCCATTCCCTGTGTCCCAAGCACAGAGTGTGAGCCAGCATGTTTCGCTGAAAATTAGAAGCTCAAATGCTCGTTGTTGTACCAAGAATCCATCCTGCTCCACGCAGCGCAAACGCTGGAGTTGCCTCCCCGAAACAAATCTTGAGCACAACCTCAGAGACTCAAGCTCAGTCCGAGGTCCTGAATGAGTTTGAAATACCGATGACCATACCCTCGTCTGGCAAGGAGTGGTTCTGTGAGAGTCCTGTTTTGTCACAAATAAAAATTTATGCACGTCAGATTTTCAGCGCCCCCCCCCGGCTCACCCTCGGTCACCACCCACCACCAAATCCTGGATTCGCTCCTTCCACAGTGCTTGGTGTTGCCATCAAGTTCCCACAGAAAACAGAACGAAAGCTCGCGTGAGGCGTTCTCATCCGAAATTGAAAAATATTTTCGCTTCCAAACTGCCTCTAAATCTACTGAGGCCCAAATTGACAGTTCCCGCGAAAGACAAATTGGAAACAACAAAGCGGTGGAATTTTCAACTGATCCTCCAGCGTGGTGTGAGCGATATTGGGGAGATTTAAATGCGCCACGGCGGAGCCGACGTGCCATCAATCACGTGGGATGTGATCAGCCAGTGAGACACACGGCACACGCGCAGGGAGGGCGGCTCCGCAATCCCTATATTGCGGCTCCAGAGGAGCATGGTGCACTTCCGGAATGGAGAATGTGCGAAGATTTTATCCTTGGAATTCAACACTGCCTTCCACTGGAGGTCGGGTGAGTCCTTCATGATGCGAGCTCTGCACTACAAGCGATAACCAAACGCAGGGTACTGGCAGCGCAAGATGATGGGTCCCATGTGCAGAGGGCCCATGCCCGAGGCACCAGTCTTCGGCCTATGAGCCGCACAGTCCGCTCGCCAGGTTCGAGGGCAGAGGAACAATCAGGTGCCCTTGAACCTTGAGTGTCGGGCCTCTGGACCGCAGAGCCGAGGACCTGCAGTGGACCCCGGCCGCATAGCCCGCTTCCCCGGGTTTTACGACCCATCCTGCAGCCGTAACGGCCCATAACGCTTCTCTCGCTTCCTTCGCCCTCGGTGCTGAGCCGGTTTGACGGTCAAAAATGACGGACGGTGCAGACAGCAGGGTCGGATCCAGGGTTCGATGGATGCCCAGGCAAGGGAAGAATTTGCAGTCATTCTCTTCAGCACGAACGAATCCCCCCAAACACATACACGCTCGCACACACGCACGCACGCACACTCGCTCGCACACACAAACACGCACACAGACACATACACACACAAACACACACACACACACACACACACACACACACACACTGAGCTCACGAACGTCTGCTTTTGGACTGAGCTCAAAAACTGAGCAGGAACTGAGTTCCGCTCGACCGAATTCATCACCTTACTCAGATCACTTCAAATCCGCGGCTTGAACACCAGCTTTGAGCGAAGCGTACCAAGGTCAGTTTCTACAGCGGGTGGGACGCCACGTCGCCATGGCAACGGAACTGACCAACGAGCCCCGGGCGGTCACTGCACCGGGCAGTGACCGGCACAGTGACCACGGTCCAGACCCCGCCCCGACTCAGTAAAATACGGGATTTCGAAGCACAGCAAAGGAGCAAATTTACTGCGTTTTGTCATTCCCTGGCGAAGAAGTCCATACAAACCAAAAAGTTGGGTGTGGTTTTTTGGTGCTTATGATGGGGTGCTTGACAAGATGTTGAGCTTTGTACATTTTACACAGATAACTTTTCAATCATGACTTCTTGCACATTGCTGTTAACAAGAGGCAGATCCAAGGTACATGTCTGCTGCTGAAGAATAATCTGGTCCAAGGCCCACCAATTTGGAGCTCTTGACTCGGACGGAAATACTCACACTGAAATGCCTGTGAGTTTTGGGGGCGGGGGACCCTGGACCACTGTCCTGTCACGAATCAAACTGAACGGAAATCCCAGGGAGGAGGGGATTTGGTCAAGCGGTCAAGTGTTCGCGCACAATTGTCGTGTGGAAGAGTTGGCTCTTCCCACGCGTGCAATCCAGCTTTCGGGCAAGGTGCTGAGTACCTGGTGAAGCTGCTTCAGAAGAGCTGCGCAAAGCTGAAGCTGCGCACCAGGCCTACACCTTGCACCACCAGATAAAAGCCTCAAGCACATGGCAACCCCAGACCTTACTTGCTGTGGAGTGAGAATAAACTTAGCCTAGCTTGTGCTTGAGTCTTGCTCTACTGAGGCAGTCTGGCTACATGAGACTGCCACCGACCGTAGTGTCGCAAGTAGCGGCGAGTGTGAGGGAAGGTCCGACCGGGACCCCAACCGCACACAACACAATTGTCAAGTGTACATTTGTGAAGAAGAAAACAAAATCGGGTGTCGGCGGGACGGCCCCTGGATTCGCCCCTGGCGTGACCCTTAACTCCTGAAGTCAGATGTTTCCCAGTGTGCTCAATGCAATCAGGCCCAGGTATCAGCGGTGCAGTTGCGGGGCCGCCGCGGCTCTTTGAACCCCATATTAGATAGACTCGCAAAGCGGACTGCATCAGGAGGGCCATCAGAGTTCAGGTCCTTGATGCAGGCTCAACTCGCCCGGTGAGGCCGTCACGCCGTCCTTGCACAGTGTGACGCCAAGTGGAGTGGTACCAATATGTCACAGCAGGGTTCTTGCAATGTAGGTCTGGTTCACAAGCAGATCCAGGGGATCTTTTGGTTGAAACACTTCACCCCTTGAAGGGAAGGGGTTCCCCGCCAAGTCTTCCTTCCATCCTTGGGATGGTGTCAACCACAATGGTCTGACCTCCGCGGTTCCACTGAGCTGCACCTTCACCACCACCAAATTGCTCTTCTGGCTTCCCAGTCCCATGGCCAGGACGGCCCTGCAGCTTCGGTCCCACGCTGCTGGGACGGCGCTGAACCATCAACGCCAACATGGACTCCCATTTCCCTCTCCTGAATAGCTTCCAGGAAACGGAAAAATGAAGTTTTCTCTAATTTCCCAGAGGTGAGCGCACCGCGGAGGACACGGGGCTTCTGCGCAGTAATGGCGACACCGAGACCTCGTTCACACTGGGTACAACAGCCCTGTGCGTGTCACAATCCGTGTTGTTCCACCAAGTCCACACAGGGATCCTCGACCGCGAAAAAGACCGATCCGTCCAATTTTGAACAGCCCAGAAGGACACCGCGAACCTGCAGAATGGGTCCTTGTTGCATCAGGGTATTGCAGCGAATGCACAATGTTTCTTGTGCGAGCACTGACCAAAACGTACCCACTTTCACCACACACGCACAAACACACACACACACCACCACCACACGAGCACACACAAAAGGACACGCACACACACGCACGCACACACACAAGGACACGCACGCACGCACACACGCACAAACACACACAAACACACGTGGACACACACACACACACACACACACACACACACACACGTCTCAAAAACAAGTCTGTGATCAACAACTCTGTTTTCCTCTCTGCGCACTTCTCATTAGAGCAGCCCACCTCTCCAGCTGTGACTGTCTCCTTCCCACTCTTTATGGCTGCAATTCCATCGCCACTCACAGGCGGACCCAGAAATCGTGGGATCCTGTACCCCTGTCATGCTTTGCAGGCCTGGGGGAGAGGGATGTCTCATTGGTCTCCTACATATGGGTCTGGACCCTCAACACCCGCTTGTGGCCGGAGCAGAACTGAGGGTGTGATGCTTCCCATGTTTGTCACAGAACCCAAGGCCTTGGACCCCAGGTGCGAGCGTTGCAATCAAGTGTCACGATATGATGTGTTCAAGCTTGTCCTGAGAACATAGCAGTGATGAAATTTCTTTCAACAGATTGCAGACTGCAAGCACAACAAAAAGAAACGCTGTCTCCGAGCGAGAGGTGGATCAGGCCCTTTCCGAACCCCGAGGTCCTCGAGAATCATAGATCTCATTCCACCGGATTCATTTGCTTCGGGATTAGGGAACCGGATTCATTCAGCCTCGGATCAGCTCTGGATTTACAGTGTGATAGATCCAGTTTAACTGCTGCCAACAGACAGAGTTGGAGACCAATTCACTGACCCTGCTGAAAATGTTCAGATTCTGTTCTTTTTCTGCAGAACGTGTCTGTTTTGGGCAGTCTGGAAATTTGAGAACTTGTGTGGAACAGAAGTGCAGAAAAAAAGAATTTCGTTGCCAGTGCACATCACACCACTCGTCACTCAAATGCGGGCAAGAATCAGAAGCCAGCCAATCAAGAATCAGGAAAGTTCTGCAGAACAATGAAAAACACCAAAACGCGCTCTCACGAACTTTCAAGATTGAACAAAGGAGCCCAAACAGAAACAATGCCTGTTTGTTGGAATTGTTTCATGGTCAGCTGGCTCATGGTCTGCTCAACTTCATGTGCAGCGCCATAGAACCAGGCAACATTGAGCATGGGGTATGATTGCAATTGAGGTTGGGTAAGACAACATTTCAAGGACAAGAAGGCCCACAATTAGTTTGGGAGAGAAAAAAATATTTGATTCTTTTGTTGTGTTTTGTATCCTTTATTTGAAAAGCTTCTGATGTCATATGCTTGGCATAAAGTACTGTACTGTTTGTCTCACAGAACCATGAAGCTCATTTCGTGGGCTCTTTGTGGCTGTCAAAAATACAGTGTAAACTCCCATTGAGACTCTCTTTCTATTTGATACTCATTTCCATTTCATTCTCTTCAAAAGAAAAATACTTGAAATAGTTTTGGGTTTGTCTGAGATATGTTGCAAACACAAATTTATGTTTTGAGAAAGTTGAACCGAAATTTTCCAGTTTGTGAAGTTGCTTCTGATTGATCTGAACAACATTTTCGAGCCGCGTTTTCCCAGAGAGGTAGCGTGGCCGAGCGGTCTAAGGCGCTGGTTTTAGGTGGAAAGAGCCGGTTGCTGCAAAAGGCCCGGTTACCAGTAAAAACACCAGTCTCCCAGGAGGCGTGGGTTCGAATCCCACCGCTGCCAGCAACTTTTATAAAATTTTTGGGTTTGGGTGAAACATTTAGAGAGTGTGTGTGACAAATTGTGTTTTCAGACTACATGCCACACAAACTTTCCCGGGCACCAGGCGAAAAAAACATTGCGGGCACCAGACGAAAAATGTTTGCAGGTGCCCGGCCAGAAAACAACTTGCGGGCACCAGGCCAGAAAACAACTCATGTTAGTCCTTTCAACGAATGAATTTTTCCTCCAAGGCATTCTCCAATTTCAAATGTTTTTTGCAAAACAATTCTTCCTGTTGCAATTCTTGCAACAACCCCCGCGAGAGGTCACCACACGAGTTTAGTTGCTTCATCGGTTCTCAACCAACAGTCAGCAGCACCAACGCACATCAACACATCATTCGCGAAGTAGCTCGAACAAGCCTGTAGCGAAATGCCAAAACTAAATTTTGAGTTTCCTGCACCTTGCAAGTCACTACAATCTACGACCATTGCTGCTTTGCTGACTGCGTCCGTGTCATGGTTGTTTGATGTGCCCACGGGTGCAAAATGCTGTTAACTTGTGTTCAAAGACTCGAGTACGAGGTTTGGTCCACAAGCATGTTTCTTTTTGCGATGGTGTGAGATCTATTGGGCGTACAGCGATGAAACCATGCATGTTTGACACCGGATTTTCACTGCTTCAAAAAAACTTTATTTGACCAAAATTGCACAACAAGAAGAGGTCCTCCTGGACTCTACAAATCTGGGTCGGCATGACTTTTGGCGATGGCTTTGCCTGGGTGGACCCACCCCAAAGTTGGTCCATTGTTCAGTCACTGTTCTTCAGTTTCTAAGCCACGCTTGCCTTGTCCTTCAAAGTAGCCACCTCCTGCTCTGACACAAAGTTCATACCGATGAACCAGACTTTCCATGGCCTTGTGGAAGTCTTCCTTGGGGGTCAGTCGGAGGAGCCTGTGGACCTCTGTCTTGACATCACCAATGCTCTGGAATCTCCGGCCCCTCAGGACTTTCTTCATGGCAGGGAACGCCCAGAAATCACACGGAGCAAGGTCTGGAGAGTAAGGTGGGTGGGGCAAAAGTTCCTGGTTGACCCTGTGGAAGTAGTCAGCAGCCATCAAAGATGTGTGTGCTGGGGCATTGTCCTGCAGGAGCACAAAGTCAGGCCAAACTGCAGGCCTTTTCCGGTGCATGGCTTCCCTGAATCTCCGCAAGATTTGGATGTAGACTTCAGTTGTGACTGTTCCTTGATCAACAAATTCCTCCCACACCACTCCCTCCTGGTCAAAGAACAACACCAACATTGTCTTCTTGGTGGATCTGGCTCTCAATGCTTTGGTCAGCCGGGGTTCTCCAGGGGGTGTCCACTGACAGTCAGCCTGTTTGGACTGGGGGTCATAGGAAAAGACCCAGCTTTCATCTGTTGTCACCACTTTGGACAGGAAGCCTGGTTGGTCCTGAATTCTTTGCAAGTTCATTGTGCTGATCCAGAGGCGCTCAACCTTTTGGTCATCTGTCAGTATCCGAGGAACAAACTTTGGGGCAAGTTTCTGCATCTTGAGATCCTTCACCAACACCCTGTGCACTGTGGTCTTGGGTGTGTTAGTCTCTGCTGCGATTTGCCTCTGTGTGACATGCCTGTCATCCTGCAAAACTTGCAGGATCCTGTCTTGAACAGTCCCACGAGCCTTCGGTCTGCCAGACCTTTTCTTGTCACGGATGGGTGTCCCTGGGTCTTCCCTGAACCTCCTTACCCACTCACGAACTCTGGGAATTATGAGGGCATTCTCACCATAAGCAGCAACCAGTTTGTTGTGGATTTGAACAGGATTAAATCCAAGAAAAATAAAAGTTTTGATGGCACCACATTGGTCCAGTGTTGACTCCATGTTGCACAGCACGACGTCGCCGTGCACCCATATTGGGTCAACTTTGAACCATTCTTTGTGCGTGGGAACATTTTTTTGTGTGATGGAAACCATCACAGAAATGTTGAGAAGAAGCAGAGCTTTCCAATGGTACCCATTTTGTGCCGATGTGATCAGTGGTTCCATCGCAAACTCAAAAAGAAACATACTTGTGGACCAAACCTCG
>JAAUXT010013104.1_pt1 | contig 13847 bp, 13 predicted proteins | sample 7278171 | NCBI WGS metagenome assembly JAAUXT01 (sample SAMN14350112, study PRJNA611818) | marine sediment metagenome | isolation source: surface marine sediment (1.8m) | place: French Polynesia: Moorea | collected 2018-08 | reverse complement strand
CTACCACCCTTATCTATCCCGGGACTATCACTCGTTACATCCAAGATTCTATCACTCTATATTCGCATTATTCTTTGTGTCACTCCACCCTGGGAAGGTAACCGCCCCGCCCCTCCCACCCACCCAGCCAGACCCCCCACATTGCAAATGGCAGATGGAAGTGATGCCGCGACCATCATCCGGGTCCGTTTAAATACCGGACTTACTTGTTTGTGAATGTGTTGAAAACAAAACCGAAAACGTTGAGACGTGTTGAGACCAAGAATACAGGACCCCAGGAAATCCTTTCCTTTTGTTTGTTCACATGTCAAGCAACACATTTGACGCTCGGAATAAACAAGTAAGAGTGCGGACACATAGTGTCAAAGGTGTGTCCTTGGCCCTCAATGACACACCTAACAACACACATCAGCCTGTCCTTGCGTACCAAAAACAGAGGCATGGCATGACATATTTCCAAAATACCCGCACACGCAAAGACACAAAGACAGTGCAAGGTGATGTCATTGAGTGGTCAAAACCACTGACCGTGCGGATTCTGATTGGTGCCTGTCTTTGATTTTTCTTTTTTACATTAAAATGAAAGTCCAGGGGTATTCCCACAGGTTTGCAAGGGGTAAGTGAGCAAGATTTCATCACTGGACAGATTGAAGTCAAAATGGGTGTTCACAGTGCTCAGAAAACCACAAAAATGAAAATGCTAAACAAATTAAAGACAGAAAAACAAATTTCAGACATTTGACTTCAATCTGCACATCTGGCACTGAGATCAACCCTTTCTACTTCAGTAGAAGACAAAAACAACGATGAATGACTCAACATGCGTCAACGACAGTGTGTGTCCCGCCCTTCGATGAGAGAGTGTGTGCCACATCCAGGTATGTCTACATGATCGAAGATCCCGCCAAACTGTTGTGCCTTCTTTCAGGTTTCTTTTCCAAATCACACACACCCCCTGTAATTTTATGAAGGGAAAACGGCATTTCGTTTGTGCAAGCAGACGCTTTAATGCTGCACCGCAAAATGTTATATGCAAACAGAAATTGAAATACCTGAGACACCAAACACAACTCACAGCCATCAAAAAGCCACGGTTTCAGGCGCCAAAAAGGCTACAGTCTGGTGCAGTTTGTTCGATTATCATTTCCATTTCAACGGCAAATGGAAAGAAAGAAAGAAAGAAAGAAAGAACGAAAGAAAGAAAGAAAGACGGGAAAACAGGCCTCTGCACAGATTCTCAGCGCCGCTGCAGCAGTGAAGCTGTTTTCCTCCCATCACATCCTCGCGCGGAGACTCAGCTTCTGCAGTCAGCTCCGGGCTCCGCACGGCGCGCATCTCCCTCCGCCTCTGTTGACGCGCTCTCTTTCACAGAGTGGGGGAAGATTTACACGAAGCCGCTTCTCAGCGAAAAATTCAATCTAGACACGAGGAGATTGCGTTTCGATCTCCTACACTCGCTTTGTACAACTCATACTGGACACAAATACCTGTTGCTTGAAAATGTGTTTGTCAGTTGAGGAAGTTGGCAAACTTCAGCAGCTTTGTGAAGTTGGCCGGAAGCAACTTTCTTCGCATCGTCCTGCATGGATTCAATGAGACGAAACTTCACGTCGTGAGGGCAACTTCAGCCGAGCCAGAAGGTTTGTTCAACTTTTCATGGGCTTTGTAGGTATCGTGTCCGTTGCATGTCCGCTGTTCATGACACAAAGCACACAAAGACGTCCAACTTCCTTTGCTTCTGCTCCACGTCCAATAATTCTGTGCGACCCCACCGTGAGATTCCAACAGAGAAAAGGACCAAAAGAGAGTAAAAAGGGAATGAAAGAGGAGCAAGAAAGAAAGTCCGTCTGCAGATAAAGACGTCTCGGATTTGGGACACCAACACAAAACGTTGTTTTCGTGCTGGGAATGTACATCACGCAATGAATCACGCTGACTGCAGGAGATACACATCGGGCGTCAAAAACATCTGGATCAGAGCACACTCTCAAACATGCGACAGCTTAGCAGGTGCTTGCTCCAGGCTAGAGTTGGAACTTTTTGCCAAATGCTTTTTACTGATATGGCTTCACAAAAAAAGATTCCAGAAAGTTAAAACTCGCGGTGGCACGTTCAGTGTGAAACTCAAGGGGATCACAGACTCTTATAAGAGTCTTTTTCACCTTGGAAACTCCATCGGTTTCAAGGTGAGGCGTAATAGCAAAGAAGACGCCAACACGGGCGTTGAAAAATATTTTCAGGGTGCTCACGAAGACTGATCGAGTGAAGTCATGCAGAAAAGAAACAGACGGAAGGCCTCATTTTTTCTTTGACCTGAAAATGCAGACTCCAATCTCTGGATGAAGTTTTCTCAGGGGTGTTTCTGTCGCTCGGATGGGCACTTGTCTTTGAGAGAACGTGAAAAAAGGAAACTTCCAAGAAAATCGCCCTGGAATGTGCTGTTTGAACTGACAATATGCAGAAGTATGTTTTGACAGATTGGTGCACATGACACACATGTAGAAACAGTGCATTTATGCGTTTTTTGATGCAAGGTCTTTTTGGTTTGCAAAACACACGTCTGATCCCCTTGTGAAGTGTACGTGCTCGCATGTTTTTTGTGCATGACCTGAAATTTGCTGGCAGAAACGTGCAAATAGAGAATGAGCAAGCGGACAGTCAATATTCCTTTGCCGCACGTGCATTTGTTCATGTCCAACTTGCAAATTAATCCACGAAGGCAATTTGGCTATCAGGTGAGCAGTTGACATTTCCAGTCTTTGTGAGGCAATACATGCATTTGGAGCGGCCTGCACGCACAAAGCGAACATCACACCTGAGTCCACAAACGGACACCTTGTCCCAGCAGCACCGCCCTTACAACACGTCACCACACCGTCCTTGCAGTCCGCAACCCAAGAACATGCAGAATCAGCATTTTTTGTTTGTTGCCCCAACTTTGCGTGTGTTTGATACATTTTTGTTCTTGACCTGTCTCTGTCTCTGTCATCAAGTTGGTTTTCTGTCATTCTCTCAGCGGAGTAAACAATTCTTGTTGGTCTTCAAGAAACGCTTGTGCGTGTGTGCCATAGCGCACTGCCGCACAAACACACGACGCACGCACACACACGTTGCCATCGCAGGGTAAGAGTCAGTCCTTTTCAACACTCCGCAGTTGTCCTTTGAGGACAAACAAAGCTGCGTCAATCAATTAGCAACAACGCTGACACCGCATCAACACTGCCATTTGTTGACGGTGACTGCAAACAGGCGCACCTGTCAATGATGAAAGTGTGCGGAAAACACGAAAACGAAGGCAAAATCTGAATTTCTCCAACAGTCCAGTCCAAGCGCCCGTCTGTGTGTTTGTTGGAAGCACACAGAACATTCACAGAAAAGGATCGATCGTTCAGGCTTGGTACGACCGCACAAGACATGAGTCTGTGTCACTGCTTTTTCAGAGTGCCGAGATCAAAGAACGACCGATCATTCATTCGTTCTCACGTTTCTCTCTTCCACAGGTGCCCGCAACGCAGTGGCGCAGCAGGTCAATATTGGAGTCGACGACAGACGAGAAATCGCGCAGCGCCGCCTCCCTATTTTTGCCGCGGGCCAGGTGCCTGCGTGCCTGCCGATCGGCACAAGAAGAACGAACCAACTTCAAATGAATCGTTGACAGACCGGTGCACTACAATCTGGATCACAGACCCCTCGATCGCCAGATAATCCGCACCTGCTCCAGATTTCGCACACATGTTCTGCGTGCACCAAGTGTTTGTGACAGTTCTTGAAAAAGGGAATTTCTCCTGCACGAGAACTTCAACTTCCTCCACTGAGAGGAGCTGTTTGGAGAGCAAGCGAAAAATTTGAGATTTGGGATTCGGCATCGCAAGTGCTATGTGGTTTCTTGGAGTGGCGGTTGACCGCGGTGTGTGCGGCGGTCCCTGGGGATCCCAGGCGTCGCTGCTGCTCCTGCTGCTGGTGACGGTGACGCTGCCCGCGCTGCGAGGTGCAACAGAACCAGGTGAGTCGGTCGCTTGCGTTTGACGCAGGCGTTTCTTGGAGAAAAATCTCGCAACGGGAAGATTTTTCTGCAGCAAATATATTCTGGGTTGTACGAGTACTCTCATGTCAGGCAAACTGGCCCACAAAAAGAGACCCGATGTGACGAGCTGAAGAGCTGCTGTGAACTGGCACACAGACAGACACACACACACACACACACACACACACACGCACACAGACACACACAGACACACACAGACACACACACACACACACACACACACACACACACACACAATTGTCCCGTGTTGTTTGTACTCCACCTGTTTCTCAGTTTCTCACTTGAAGTGGCGCCCCACTGAGCTCACATTCTCAGCAACTCGTAAAGCACTGCACCCCTGATAGGCCGGGACAGCTGACACCCATTTTATCAGAGTAAATCAGAAAAACTCGTGTTGGAATTCAACCGTAATGTGCTCTGTCTCTGAATGAAAATGCACTGCCAGACCTGTCGGATGTCAAGATGTCTCACCCAAGATTGAAAACGACCATACAAATTTGATTCTTGTGCACTGTTGAATCTGGCAACAGGTTTTCACTTTTCACACGAGACTGGTTTTCGCCCACTCTATGAAGAAGGCCACCACGAACCAGGGGCGTGGACACTCGGAGAAACTTTGTTGACGTGTGGGCCAGGGCAACCGCCTGTGACCAAAATCTCGATCCACCTGAACCGTTCGTCTGGAAATTCTATCCCCACGGGTCAGGTACGCAGACCACGTTCCTCTGGGTGTACACCGTTGGACCCACTGTATCACTTTCATGAGGTCCGCTCAAAATCGAGAAAACAGACACGGACAGCAGATCCTGCAGAGGCGGATTCAAAACATGACGGACGGTCCGATTCTTTGATGGAGCAGATGAGCCTCTGGATACTCACCACAACAAGAGTGCGGCGATTGATTGTTGGTAAAGGCGTTCCTGTTTGTGTTCAAATTAAGGCCACAGCCGTGTTTTAAACTGGGAGAGTCTTCGAATGGCCCTGGATTCTCTCATAACGTCCAAACAGTTCACACATTCAAAGAGTTGTGTGGGATAAAATGAAGATCGGAACCTGGATCTGCACGACTCGAGCGAAATTCCCCTGCTATGTAACCCGATATGTTCCGACATCAGGTTGTGTACTTGAAAAGTAACAAGTCTTACAGATAGAGTTATTGCTGAAGATAGTATGTATGAGTTATCGCACAAACCAACAAACATAACCCACCGATTATAACACAAACCAGCTGTGGAAAAAATCCGATGTTTTGCGCAACTTGTTGCGTGCGGAACTTCTCGTTTCTGTCTGACTTGTAGCCCTGAGATCACAAAGGTTCAGCAATTATGGACACAGATCTGCATTTTCCACTGAAGAATTATTGAACGCAGAGTCCCTGCGCTTCGTACACACTGAAATACGTTGGATTGTTTGGAAAGCAGACAGTTGAAAGAGACGACGGCAAAAAAAGCACTTCTTTGTCTGTGTGTCCTGTTGAAATCAGGAACCCGAACAGGAACTCAAACAAAAGCATCTGGCGCAACTGGAGCAACCACCAGATGCTCGGATTGTGCAGGCGTTGTCTGCAGGTGGCAACGCACTCACCAAATGCTCAGAAGGCCATTGATCAGCCAGGCGTCAATTGGCAGCACGTGCGGAGCAACTTCTGCCTCTCAGCACTCGTCGCTGGTTCTCACAAGTACTCGCGTTCGCGAGTGCAGTACGCAAAACGGAAAGAAACTTTTGACTGGCAGTTGTCTGAACAGGGAAAGGAAAGTTTACAGCTTTCACCACGCCCTTGGAACCCTCACCTGGGTGGCGTGCCGGTTGTTAGAATCAGGAGAGAAGTTGGATTTAGAAGAGTCCGAGATTTTCACATTTATATCCAAAGGTCAGGAAACGGGTGTTTGTCTGATCATTATCAAAGCAAAGTTGTGCGCTATTTGGGAATGAGGAGGGGAGACGTACTCACAACAACAGAACGAACGCTCAACGTTTCACACTGATGGAAACTTGAGTGGTGTGACCACAAAGTTCAATGTATATGTAGCTTTGTGGGTGTGACTCAAGTCTGCCCAACTGTACTGAGCCACCGAAATTTCGCTGCACTGAGCACATTCATTCCGCAGCGAGTGAGATATGGAATTCCGTGCACGTGTTTCCATTTAACCTCCCGCAGGGAGAGGCTTCGCGCTCCACGCTCCTCGGTAGTAAGAGGCTGCGCTGCCGCTGTCCCCTGCGGTGAGAGGACTTCCCGTCGAGGTGTCAGGTCACCACTGCATGTTGCTGCAACGTTATCTCTCTCTGATTTCCTCAGAGACGACAGTTTTTCTCCACGGTCGCGTTCCAAATGCGACGTTGTGGATGTTAATCCACAATGGAAATGTTCATATAAAACATGTCGTTTTTGTTCTGCTATATTTCATGCGCGGAACATTTCAATGCACTCAAATTTGTTCCGGTGAAGTAACCCTCCCAGCAGGACCTGTTGTGTTGTTGGTTCGTTGCCACAGTTCTGCAGCTCCCAGTGCAACGATCGCGCGCTTCAGAGCCCAGAGGGTCCGAACTGCAGCGTGAATCTCAACGAGCAGAAAGGGATTTGAATACTGATGTATGTGTCTGAGGTTACTACTTGTTGGTTCTCTGTGATCAACTGGTCTTGACGGACACAACCCATAAACGTCTCAACGGGGGAGCGGTCAGCTCGAATCGCATCAGAAATAGAAACGCCCGTACACTCGAAACTGCTGATCTGTGAACACAGTTATACACTTGCACACAACAACAAAACACGGTTCCCTGTTTTGACTGAACCGTGCAAAAAAAAACTTGCAAGATGAAAACGTCTTTGGTGTCTTCCTGAAACTCGAATTGTGTGGGGCAGACTCTTGTCAAAGACACAAGCAGGAGAAACAGCCTGATGCAACGACCAACAGTCATAGCTGATATTTTTTGTGTGGACGACTCATTGGATCCTTCAGAATCGTGTCAATTTGAAACAGTTTTTCCAAAAATTTGGTTGGAATTCCGCCAGCAAGTCATCTGGTACCTGTGGAGGTACTCAGACAGATACAAGTGCGCTGGTGCTCGTTGCCCTGGAGTTTGTGTGAAAGTGGTATTCATCAAGTACTGGTGCTTGGTGCCTGGTTCGTGGTTCTTCTACTTCCGGTCCATGTGTTCGTGCAGACAGACACTTCCAACCAGATGTTCGGTTCGTGTGCTGTTCGTTTGGAGAAACACGTCAGGAGTTGCGCCCAAGTTGTGGAGATTTTGAAGCACTTTTAAAAGATGTGAGTATCGTCCGAGTTATTCCAGGCGTCTTCCCCACCCCTGCCCCCGCACACAAATGTGCTCAGGTGTTGGATTTGGCCCCATCGCCTGGACCCGCCCCGAGTTCTTCAGGATGAATGCCGTCTGATGTGTGATTGATCCGGACGATTCCAGATGAATCTGGAAATGGAAACAATTTTCCAGCTTTCAACCTCCATCTGATGCACTGTGAAATACGACGCGTGACATTTCGCAATGCGACTTGTTGGTTTCCGCGGTCCAGCCGTTTTTGTTTCACAATGTTCAGAAGTTGCCCGAGACAGTAAACAGGGGAAACCTGGCACTTTTCTGAGAGCACAGGAGTGCACTTTTTTGGACAGTGTTTCACGCAAATCTGTGCTTGAGATGCAGACGTGTTTGCACAGTGCGATGCCGCGGTGGAGGTTCTGAGTGACAGCTGGGCAGTGACGAGGTCAGAAGTGGACCGCTGCCGTCTGCCTGCCAAGCTGCTTCTCCGCGATCCTGTGGAAGCATCCGAGTCCACGCACCACCACGGACACATCGTGATCTCCGAAACCCACTTTGACCGCGCACAAACATGTTTGCGCGGACCTGACAAGGTTTGTGCTCACCCTGGTGCGGGCGTTTCCCCACATGTGCAACACTCGAGTTGTCTCGCGAAAGAACAATTTGCTTTGCTGCTCAAGCTGCCATGTTCCACAGTGTAAATTTCTATCAGATTCCGCTCTGGCCGGCGAGCCGTGATTGGGGTGATTGCTGAGAATTAGTGGGTCAGAGGCCTGATTGCAATCTGAGCGCTGTGCCAAAAAATCGGGATATGATGACAGAGAGAGCAGAAAAGAAAGAACGGACAAGCAGTCGTTGGCCTTGGTGAGATGGCTGGTGGGGAGCGAGACCGAACTCGACAGAAAGGCGTTGTGTCCGGCTGAAGTTGGCTCAAAGTGCGATTTTTCTGGTGAATGTGGCATGATTGGGAATGTGGCAAGAAGGTTGTGTTTGTGGATCAGCGACAGGTTTGAGAGCAAGGTTGTCAGCCGGCCTTCGTTGCACAGTGTGTCCAATGGTTGAGTGGGGACGTCAAGCGGAGCTTGCAGCCTGGGCACTCCCGAAAAAAGGTTTTGATATGTTTCCTCTTTGCATTTGACAAAGTCTGGGGTCCCAACTTTTGCCTCATTTTCTTTGATCCATGGGAGACAATGACAGGATTTTGCGAGTGAGAGATCGAAGAACACGAACGTGCAACACCGCCAATCGATTCCGTTGTTCCGTGCGGAACCACGTGCATGTTCTGTGTCGGGGTGTCGGGGCGGAAGTGGGAAAACCTGCGAAGGGGAAAGGTGGAAGATTATCATCTCAGCTCACATCATTTGGACTCCAAGAGGGACTTGATTGCCGGCTGGAACGATCAGCTGAAAATCCGATTGGGTGGGCGGGTGCACGGGATGGACAGAGGTCAATTAACAAGACCCTGAGCTTCGAGACACTCAGGCTGAATTGCTTGATTCAGGGCAGAGATTGTGATGTGAATCTTGGTGCCAAAGTCTGATTTGCAGCATTGATCAGGACCAGTTCCGAGTTCAGAGACGAAGAGGAAAACGAGCAGGGTGTGGATGTGGAAGAACACTGCAAAGCCATTCCCTGGCCCAATTTTCATGTTGGCGTTGATGAAGCCATGTCATGTTGTTGCAAAATCATAAAAACGCCATGTTCCGCGCAGTAAAAATCACTTCACAGAGTATTTTATGGTTTCTCCTTGCAGATATTTACGTGAGCAACGGAACGCACATTCTGCGCGTCTCTGGGGAGGAGGGACACAAAAGAGCCGAGCCCGTCGTGGTGAGTGCCTTGTTTTTTTGTGCACACACAAGCATTGGTGCAAGAGATCTTGTGCTAGTGTGTCCAGCAAAAAGGGTGAAAGCCCACGTCTTTTTCCCTCACCTGTGAGACGCAGACCACGGAACCGCCAGCGAACTGACCATTGACCACTGACCACAAGACACCAAGCACCACCAGTCTGGCAACTGGGGCAATTGGACCTGGCAAGTCTGCAAAAATTCCTCAAAAAGAGACGCCAACCGTTGGTGCACATGTCAAACAAATTTCATTTTCAACAAATGTGTGGACATTGTACGCCAACCTGAGACACCAACCGAAGATACTGGTGGTCGTTGTCTTTGCAACCAACGTCCCTGAACATCTGTGTGTGTGTGTGTGTGTGTGTGTGTGTGTGTGTGTGTGTGTGTGGTGTCTGTTCGTGGTGTGTGTGTGTACGTGTGCGCGCTTGTTTGCGTGAGAGACAAAATAACAGATTTGATTCCGATCCTTGTACACCCTCGAGAAATCTCAAATTTACTCACAACGGCAGAAAGAACAACGTTGTTCCTGAATTGACGTCGTCATCCAGCCTGATATCGCAATATTATTTCTACGTGAAAGGCCTGGCGCGCCGGCGGCTATGATTTCAGTCGAGTGGTTCTCTTCATTACGGCCATTATGTGCCTGGGATTCAGCGTGCTGCAGAAACTCAGGCTTCTCAATGGAAGTTGGGATCCGGAGTTGAGATCATTTTCCTCAATGCAGGAAACTCGTTTTCCATGAGCAGCGGGGATCCTGAGCCATTTCTCCAGACGACTGGGCCCAGCAATACAGGAACTGCATGGCAGTCCGCAGAGATGCATCCAAAGTCAAAACCAATGGGAACTCCACCAAAATCACAAGGCAATCTTTTTTCTTTTTTCAATACGGCTTTTTGGTTCACGACACCTCAACCTATGTCACAGAGTGGAGAATGCTGCAATGCTACGATGTCACTTCACTGCACACAGGTTCATCCCTCATTCATCTCAAACCATTGACAAGCCACAAAAAGAAAAGGTTCTTAGCATGTGTTGCACTTCACTCCCACTCACCCACATTGCCTTGATGGCAAAGAGGAAGCACCTTTACAACTCTTGTTGCGCTCAAAACCTGGAAGCCAAAGAAGATGGCTTTGAAGATTGAAAACAGAGGAAAACTTGTTGATACGTTTCAAACACGCGACAAAAGATATTTCCATTCAAAGTGAACCTATACAGTTGGCTCCAGGAGCTCAGCTCTCTTGTCTTTGTATTTTTTGGAATTGCTCTTCAGCCGTGGAGCGAGAGAATCAGGAAAGATTTCAGTTTGACCCCAGACTGCATTCTCCCCGCTGTTCCTGACTGGGTCCACGTCGTTCCTTCCTTCATGGAGTTTCGCACAACATGCGAAGCTTGACCGAGACAAAAACTTGCAAAACCACATCTTTTTCTCTTTTCAAACAACGCACAAGTCATTTTATTCCTGGGGACATTCGGCTGTGTCACACAAAAGTTCAGAAACGCGCGCCCGCAAAGCGTTCAAGCCCGTGAATGCACCCGTCCACTCGACGATCATCAACATGTGTCGCCTTTCTGCACACAAGTGCCACGTTGGGCATCAGCCAACAGAACAATGTTAAAATTTCATTTCCACTTGCTCGCCGAGGGTGAAATGTTTGCCCCGAAGGAGCGTTATTCCCACAATCCACTTCCTCGTTCGTAAGCGCCACGGGCTCCTGTTGGGAGCTCGTAAAGCAACGAGCTTTATGCGTCTTCGGGGAGACGTATTGGTTCTCTCGCATGAACTGCGCTGAATATTTTTTCTACGTCTGCAGTGGGACATTTCTCAGAGCTCTGCTGTGAATATCCAATCCGCTCAGAAAAGCGTGGTCAGTGGGGTCTGTCTGCGATGATTCGCTCCTGAAGGCTGGTGGAAATGTTTGTTGTTGGGTGTGGCCCTGGGACCAGAACGGCACAAGGTGACAAACTTGTGTTCAAAAACGTTCCGGGTTCAGCTGAAAAGTCTGCTTATTGGCTTTAATTCAAGCACAGGTGTTTCAGTGCACAGTGATTTTTGTCATTGCTTTGAATAATAATAATCGAGTGGACCGATCCAGTGGGAAGCGAAAGCGCCTGGACCTGTGATGAGAAGCGCTCCTCATCTTCTGAGGCTGCTGCCTGGTTTGCTGTTTCAGCCTCTGTCTCCAGTGGTCTCTGGATGGTGAACGTCTTGCTCCAACACCGCGGGAACAAATGTTTCCAATGTCGCTTTTTTTCTGAGCAACACCCTCCTCTCGAGGGACTGGAGTCCTCCGACCATATCGTTCCGGAATACGCTCGTGCGACAAAACACAGTCGAGCAAATACTGCCTGTACACGGAAACCAGACGCAATCCAAACATAGAAAAATACTTGCTGCTCTTTCCTGAAAGCATTGCCACTGATGTTTTTTTCACAAAGAGCAGAAATCGAACCCGACCTCTCTGTGAAGGATCTGACATCGACTCAGGAGCTCTGCCGTAATAGCCGGATATGGATGAAGCGAATTTGCTACAAAGTGCTCTCCCCAGATTGGGTCTCAATAGAATGGAACCTCAGAGATTCTGTGCCATTGTACAACAAACACGATTGTGCCGATTCCGTTGAAATTGGGCGAGAAGAGAAATTGAAAGAGGACGGAAGGATGGAAATATGTGCTGTGTGGACAAAGGAAATTGTTCTACAAAGTGGATTTGTATCTGGTTCATCTGGGTCTGTCCAGAATGGCCTCGACAGTTTGTCTATTACGACAAGAGAGTCTGCTGACGGTCGACCACTTTTCGTTTGTTCCATCTTCCACCAGAACCCTCCAACATTTCTCATGATGGCAGCGACTCGACGTTTTTGATTTTTTGATGCATTCCACGCAAAAGGTGTGAATACTCCCTCCTTGAGCAATCGAAATTCAGCCCCAAGTCTGACTTTGTCACAAAACAAAGGTCACCAATTTGAAGAGAAATGTACAGTACTCACTTCAGGATCTTTGTCGTATTCTGTCGTAAAGTGTGGTTTGGGATGCAAAAGCTCGAAATGATTACATTTTGGGTGTGTCAGATCAGGTGAAAGGGAAGAGTCTGCTCTGAAGGCCTTCTTCCGAATTCCCAGTGACTCAGAAACTGCTGATTTGTTGTGTTGCACAGACTCACAGGACAGGTGAGCGATGCCTTCTGCGTGGTAATTTGGGGGTCGAGAGGCTGAACAGCTTTGAAATATGCTGCGTTTTGCCTTCTGCTGCGGTACTGATTTGCTGGTCTCAAGACAGTGAAAGAGAAACAGAAAAGTTCGCCCAGATGAGGGATTGCAAGTTGTTGTCGTTGTTTTGGTGGGGAACTGAAACGTCGTTCTCTTTGGTTCTGCAGTGCATTTTGAGTACAAAAGAACAGTGCGCGACACTTGAAGTTCTATTCGAAACATGACAGCAACAGGGACCTCATGTTCGGCGTCCAACGGTTCGTTCGTCTGGCTCTTTCAACGAGAGAATACATGTAACGCCAAACAGGCCTGCACCGTACAATGCTGTTGCTCCTCACAAAATACTGTTGTGCGTTTGCAACATGAGATGTTGGTTCCTCGAGTGAGGGGTTGAACTCGGCCCTGTCAGGTTGCAGGAAGCCCGTTCACATCTCCGTGAGACATGCAAGTCAGGTGTAGGAATGAAAGATTTAACAGGTCCGAACTTGGTTGATAGATTCTATTGAGAAACGATGGATTTAGGAGGTGGTGGAGCGCAGCCCTGTGATGCATACAGATGTCCGTGTGGCTGTACAGCAATTTCCACCGCTTTGGATGAAAGCTGCACTGTCAAACTGCAGCTGTTGCACTGCAATGGTTTTCTTTAGTTTGGAGATCTGTGGTTCAGGTCAGACACAGAAAGGTACAACCTGCGCCTTTGTGTGAAAACAACTCTTTTGCCAGTGTCAGCTTTGGGCATGATGTCCATTCCCAGTTGGCAACCTGTGAAACCGGAAGTACGCTTGTAGAACAAAGTGCAGTCTGCGTGGGGCGCGAAGACGTTCTGAAACTCAGGCTTCCTTCTGTTTTGTATGAGGCACACAAACCTTTCACAGGCGTGCATGTGGCCCCGCCTGATTCCAGCTTGATAGTTATCACAGCTCTTCCTTTGCCACAGCGTTGTTCGGCCAATTATGAGGTGTGGATTGCGAATTTGGTGGTACGGTGTTTCCGAATGTTTCCGTTTCAGAACTCCGAGCTACAGCACGCTGCCTGACAATCAGAATGCGAAGACAAAAGAATTGTGTTCTGCTATGTCACACGAATGAATTCTGTGACAACAGAAGGCAATTCTATTGTCTTCACATTCTGATAGTCAGCACTGTGCTGTAGGAAGACATTCTGATAGTCAGCACTGTGCTGTTGTGTGCGGGTCGGGTCCCGGTGGTTCCCGTCCACACAACCACCGCCGTGTGCGGCACCGCGGTACGGAGCAGCCTCGGCTGGAGTAAAACTCAAGCGTACACTTCAAATGTTTATTACTCAGTCCTGTCTCAAGCTGTTGCTCTCGACAGATGCAGGGTGTCATGGGCGCAGCTTTAAATAGGTGGCGCAAGCTGCTAGTCCAGTGCACAGCTTCAGCTTCATGCAGCTCTGCTGAAGCCGCTTCATCGGTACTCAGCACCTCGCCCGAAAGCTGGATTGCG
>JAAUXT010034898.1_pt1 | contig 13849 bp, 17 predicted proteins | sample 7278171 | NCBI WGS metagenome assembly JAAUXT01 (sample SAMN14350112, study PRJNA611818) | marine sediment metagenome | isolation source: surface marine sediment (1.8m) | place: French Polynesia: Moorea | collected 2018-08 | reverse complement strand
AGAGAGAGAGAGAGAGAGAGAGAGAGAGAGAGAGAGAGAGAGAGAGAGAGAGAGAGAAGGACCAACCCCGATTTTTGGGCAGGTCCGACCCCACTGAGACCTGGACCAATCTTTGCTAAGGTAGGTCTCACGCACTGCCCCCCACCCCCACCCCGTCAACGAATTTCAAGCCCCCAGACATTGTCATTGCAAACAGCACAGGCTCGCTCCGTAGGGCACGCCTATATAAAAACAAAACCGGTTTCATTGGCCAACGGCTTGAAGGTTGAGGCGTGAATATAGGAGGAACTGATTTCGACAAAACTAGCCACTCACTGCATTGGGATAAACAGGCAATCCCCTTTCTCCATCACAGCAGACCACCAAGGCACATCTCTCAGGTTCGGATACTTGTCCATGTCGACCGAATCCACGTCCACATTGTTGTAGGAACCATTGTGAATCCAGCCCTCGGCTTCCACCACAGTTTTGTGCACCTGTGCACACAAAACAGCAGATATTGAACACAATCAAGTGTATTCACCAAACAAAACTTGTGTTGTGCGTCAGGGCTGGAAGCTCAGCGAGAAGATTGCGGGTCACATTTTGGTCAACACCTCACACGCTGACAGGTGATACCAAATCAGGCATTGTTACTTATCATCACAGCTTCCTGCGTCATGAAACACTTCAAAATTTGCCGCACATGCATGAGTGACATGAGCATGAGCTTCTTGCAAGGCCGGGCAAACAGACCATGATGTCCCGTGGCTGTCCCAGTGATACACCGCACAATGAAAGCATCCAAGTCCAAAGCAAATCCAACCAAATCGCCGGCAAAAGGGAGGATGTTGTGTACCTTGTCGATGAATACGATTTCTTTGCTGCCGTCAAACATGCAGTTGAGGTTGTCAATCGCATCTCTGTGCAGCACAGACGTGGTGCCGCCACTGCTGAACCAAAGCACGGCCTGTGAGACCAGATGTTGAAATCCGCCGCAAGTCAGTGATGGCAGCAGAGAGAGGTCACCTGCAACAGAAATCCATGGGAACACTTGACACCTGACACGACTCTCCATGGAGGAAAAAGACGACGTTCAAAGGGCCAACCATGCAGGGATGGATCCTGGATCAAGGTGGAGGGATGAGCCTCGGGAGACTGAACATTCAAAAGGGAGTTTCAAAACAATGTTCGGAGTTGGGGAGTGGAGCACATTCAGCTTGAAGATGTTTCTGTTGCAACAAGAAGGTCACGCCTAGAAAGCGCCCGGTTCGCAGCTGGCATTGCGGCGGTGTTGCACCCCTCTGCAGACAGCCTCGGCCAACCCTGGGACCTAATCTGTCCACAAGGAAGGGGGGGGGGGTCTCAAATTCCCACCAAGCACAGGTCTCGTAGAACTGCCCAGGGTAGGAGGGATGGCATGGGCCCTGCTACTGCGACCCCCACAAGCCCTCCAGACAGGAGTAAACACACACACACACACACGCACACACACCTTTGGCGACTGCGCGCACGCAAAAAAAATTGCCCAAGGTTCGCAAAGGAAGCTGGAATTTGTTTGAGTGTGTGTGTGTGGGTGCAGCGGGCTGGATTCGTCGGAGCCCTCGACGGTTTTCCTCTTCGCTCTTCTGAAGCTTCTGTACAAAAAGTGAAGAGTGAAGAGTGAACCTGCACATACGTCACCTTTCATTGTGTCAGATACGTCGGACACCATGTACATGTCAGCTTCCCTGTAAATGTCCAAGTAGGTGCTCAATCGAATTTCTCTTTGTCCGCCGCCGCGTTCTTCTTTCTTCCCCAACTCTATTGACACCATTTCACTGCCGTATGTTTTCCTGCAAAACATATTCAGACACACCATTCGCGTAGTTTGGCACACCAGGGACAAAAGCTCCCCCACCTGCCATTGGCTGGAGCGCGTGTGACCCCCTGGGAGGACTGACTTCAACTTCTCTGTTGGTGTAACGAATGTAAAAACAAGAAATGTTCGTCCGCACCTCAAGTAGTCATCAGTCCAAAGCGAAAACGCAGGAATGTTTCGAGCACCATTCTTCACAAGGAACGGTTTCGCAGGGAACACGTAGTTGTCATAAAACTGCTGTGGAGCTGGAAACTCCTCAACGACATCAACCGTTCCTTCCGCGGGTCTGTGCGATCCCAAGGGTTCCAGATGTCCACGAGGAGACGCCTGCGAAATTTCAAGCGACACGAAGCGTAAAGTTGCTAACTTGCTCGCAATGACAAATTTGTCCAACAAAGCAGCCTGCTGAGAACGTGAAATTTCCAGCCACAGGCTTCATACTCGTACGTAGTTGCAGCGCAAACTTGTGCAAAAACGGACCAATGCCGCGTTCAATTTACGGATCACACGGACAAATTCTGTGGCTTTTCATTGAAAGCCAATGGGCGAAGAGGATTGTCTGGTTCGTGGTCAGTCTTTCCGCAAATCGAACGGCCCAAGAACGTACCTCACTCAGACTGGCAAACAAGAAACAAAACGCCATGAACAGCGCGAGCAGCCTGATAATTTCCTGCATGTCAAGCTTCTTCCGTGTTTCTTCGTCCTTCGTCTTCCACTGTCAACAGGTACGTTGAGTCGAATGCTGAAACACCAGATGCAGAACTTATTGTTCACTGTGTGGATGCAGCAGCTTGCACCACTGCACTTCAGCTTCATGTGCACGTCTGATGGCTTGTTTAGATCAGATCTATTGTTTTTATGCAAAAGTTAACAAGTTGCGAACACCTGCTGACTCTCGTATTTGATCACCCCCCAACAGTTTTGGACATCAGCTCCGGAACGGATGGGTCTGATCAAACTTCAGCAAAACACGTGCAGATCTTGGTCCAAAGAAGTCTAGATCTTCCCAGACATCTTGCATTGACACATTTTGTGAAACCAATGAACATTTTCTCTCACCATTGAGGAAAAGAAGGCGCATTTCGGCATCGTGGATCGATTTGTGAGGGCGACAAATCACCACGGAAGACGTTTTCGCCCGCCATTCTGGCAACGCTCCGATAGTTTCCGTCATGATGAACTTGCAGCGCTATTGGCCTCGATGCTCCATGCGCAGAGCGCCGCCATTCCGCCGCCTCCCTCCGACACGTCGTGAGCGAACAACTCACAAGTGGGTCAGCCAGCAGCAGCCACAGGCGAGGCGAGCACTGAGCAGTCCAACAGCTAACAATTGAGTACCGTCTAGATCTGCACATGCCATCTTTTTGAGCCGACAGACTGATTTGAGGAGGTAGGAATTCTGCGTTAGACTCCATCACAGTCCGATCTAGAGTGTGTCTAGATCTAGAAAGACCAAACAATTTGTTGTGGTTTCGTGAAATCGGACCATGGGTTTGAACACACGTGTGCAAAACGGTGATTGAATTTTCTGTCATGTTCCGTTTGAACTCGTGTTCAGTGAATGAGTTGTGTCAAGTGTGTGCTCCTGCTGAGTTATGTTGAAAGATTTCACGTGTGATTTGAGAATAGATTTTCGAACGTGAAAACATGGGCACTGCGGGCGTTGTTTCCTTTCACCGTTCAAGCGGGTGGGGCTAGACTACTCCCCCCCCCCCCGCCCGTCCTTTTATTTTCAGCACCTTGTTTTGCTTTTCTCTGTTAAATTTTGAAGTGAAAACTTGTTGAGGCCACTGACCCCATTCTACCCCCACCGCCCCCCCCCCAATACTCCCTCGATCGTAAGTAAACTTGAAGCTCGCGGGTTGGTCGCCCTCTGATACCAGCACCGAACAGCAATCCTGTCGCCAGACAAGATCAACATCATGTTTGGACATTGCAGAAAATTGGTTGTGATGACTCGGAGCAGTGCATTTATGTTTTGCAGGAATTCTGGTCGAGCAGAACATGGAGGAGGCTGAAGCGTCCAAGGACGCGACCGGGCCTCTCACTTCTGACCCGGAGTTTCCGCTGGGTGACGGCAGCCAGCAAGCGAACGCCAGCGTTGCCGCAATTCCAAACATGGAAAGTTTGTCAGCCAACGACGTGCGGCAAGTGATGGAAGCAGACCGCCTCAGCAACGACTCCCCGATGTTCAGTGACGGTAGTGGCGGGGACAGTCCCCGGGAGCCGGAGGCCCTGGCGGGCAGCAGTGGCAGTGACGACGCCTTGCAGAAGCTGGTTCATCTGGCTCGTCTGGCAGAAACAACTGTCTTAGATCAGAGGGACGTTGATACTCCCCCGCCCGTCGTGGCTGCCGACGAGGGTCACGATGAGGATACTGCGACTGCCGCGTTCGCTGTCGACGACTCGGTCGAGAAAGTTCCGGGTCCAATGGAAGATGAAAACTCCAGCAGTGAGAAAGGTAGATTGTTTTTTTCAGAGATTGCCAGAATCGTGGCACACAGAGGTTGCCTTCGTGGAAATTGCAGCCACGTACGTTGCCAAGGTTCATTGTTTTTGTTTGTACAGCCAGAGTTCAGTGTTTGCGTTGAGTGTCAATCAATTCACACACAGTGTGGCAGCGGCCATCTTGAATTTGAACACACGAAATTTGTTCCGCAGCGAGTAGCCGGTGACTCAGTTGTGTTGTCTCGAGAAACAGTTGTGTGCCGGCCCTTTTGCACTGCGTTGAAGTCGCTGAAATCGTCCCCAGTGTGTACGAGTTTAAATCTGGTATTCAGTATTGCCGTGTGAAAGAAGAGCACGCGATGTCGTGACGTCGATCGATCGAGAGGAACTTGACGAAACCTCAGCGCAGAAGATCGAGTTGTGTCTGTTCGACACGTCCTCGCACTCGCCAACAATTTCTTCGTTCCACTTTTGAGGCAAACTGTGTGAAATAAAGGAGACACAAAGCGATGAGATACCCGTACGAGTGATCTACCACTGCCACTTGTTTCTTCGATGACGTTGTCGTCGTTTCTCGTACCTCTTCGCCAACGTGCAGATCTTGCCAACAGATCTCGAAGCACATTTCTATCATTGCCTTTTGTTTGTCATTGCTGCAAGTTCAAAGGAATGTCATGGTGTCAGGTGCATGGTTGGTATCATGCAAAACATGGTCCACGGAGGGAGACCAACGGAACAGCTGAGCATGTAAACATTGTGAACAAAATGTTCTTGTGCGCAGTTGCTGTTGAGGAGCAGCCAGTGAGCGAAACTGTTGACAACGGTGAGCGTGCCCCAGCACCCGACGCCTCTACGCTGCAGAGCGCACAAGGTACGTTGAGTCAACGTTTCATCCCAGTCTGTCCAATGCCACCTCAAGCGGATCCAGGATTGAAATGAGGGGGGCGCAATTCTTCGGGAGGGGGCAAACTCCAATCTTGAAAATTTTAACATGATCAAAAACGAAACCATTTTGTGCCAATGGTGCAAAAATTTGAGGGATAAATTAATTTTTGGGGTCAGTTTGGGGAGGGCATGGGGCACCCTGGATCCGCCAAGGCGAAGAAGGGTTTTGAATTCATGAATTCGAACAAAAGGGCGTTGTTGTAAATTCCGGTGCCGTCACAAACAGGACGGTTGTGGATGAGCTGACGAGACGCTGCAAGATTCTATCTTGTCGATCAGCTGTTTCTTTGGTGCACCTCGCAGTTCAGAAATTTGAAGTTTCTCGAGAAAAGCGTTCGCGTCTCGGTCTGTCCATACTTTATGCGTGTGGGGGAAAGCGAAACTTGCTTTGTTGCTCTGTTATCCAGCAAATGTCATGTTTTGCAGAAGCAGCACAGGTTGAACACCAGACTGATTTGAAGGAGGACAGACCTTTGGCCACATCAGGGATTGCACAAACTGAGAAGGTAATTCCTGTTACTCGCGCCTGCTCGGGATTGTGAACATTTGGTTGGTTTCTCCTTTCCGGTGGGCCGATTGGATCCAGGGCAGATCCCCGAATCCGTGTATTCAAATGTCTGCAAAAGACCTGGGCAGATCCACCCACGCGCCCAAGAAAAAACCCATATTATGAACTGAACTTTGCAAAATGCCGAATACTTTTCACTCAAAAAGTTTGCCCCCAGTGGAACTCTCATTTCCTTCACCACTCGCCAAAAATGACACATCACCTCAAAATTGTTCCTTCTGTCTCTCCCTTTTCCAAAAATGTACCCCTTTGTTTGTTCACAACACATTGCTGAATAGGATTTCAAGATGGTCGCCGACCAAGGCTGAAAAATTCTTGTTGATGAACCCGCACTTGGCTTTGAAAGAGGTTTCCCTTCTCCTGGATCAACCTTGATATCGTGAGGCACATTACAAGGCGCATGACGCGTGCCATGGTTTAGAGGCTTTGGGTGAGACTTTCTGAACTCGAGCGTCAAGTCCAAAGGTCAGAAAATTTGTCTCCATGGTTTTGTCACTGCAGAACCCGCCCATTTCTCTGCAAACTGAACTTCAAAACTTGGCCTTTCCGACGAGTTTTTGATGTTATGGACGAAGGTGCCAGTGTCCTGACGTAGAAAGCTCCTTGCAGCACGTGCGCACGTGTGGACATTTCAAAGTAGATACGCACGTAGATCTACGAGTGCAAAATCGGGTTTTGCCTGAAAGCCCAGCTGAGCTGAACTGAACAACAGAGTTTCTTTCGGCACATCAAAGTGTGTTTACTGCGACACGAACACACGAGCTGAGGTCAAGAAAAATATCGCACAAATAGAACAAACGGCGAAAAGAGTTCGCTATCGAGGATCCTTTTTGGACGAAACGAGTGTCAAGCAACTTCAGGCAAAAAAAAAAAAAAACAAAAAAAAACAAGGCCGACGGTGTGTGTCTCGTTTTGATGGCGGTTTTGGTCTTGTGTTGATGGCCCCAGGTTGTCGACATTCCACAGTTCAGTTCACACGACTGAGCATGCATCACGTGAAATCTCACCAACGTGTCAACGTGTTGCTGGCAGTCCGAGCACACAAAGTGCTGTGGAATTTATCTCGAGAGACCGACAGAGCTTGGCACAGTTAAGACTCGGTAGCAGTCAAAATAGAACGTGTAGAGTGGGTGAAGTGTTGAACGAGCAAACATGTTGAACAGCGTCGATTCTGTGAACAGAGATCTTGCAGTTTTGAGTTACGAAAAGCACTCTTTTGGCCCAAAATAGACCGGGTAGTGTCCGTTCCTTTTCCGCTTTCAAAAAACTACGCCTAACAGTTCAGTAAACCAGCGTTTGCCGTGTTTAGAGCGATGGCGACCCGGCGGAGCGGGATTCGGGGGAGGGTGGCGGCACTATTGACGGCAACAACAGCTGTGGAGCGGAGTCTCCGGGGCAGCAGCAGCTGCCGTCGCCGCCGCCTGCGGGCAGCGACTCCGCCGACAACACTATGGTTGCCATGGCAACCCGCTCGGGCGCGCGCAACCGGCCTGCTTCTCCGATCCACGAAGCTGGTGAGTGCAGCGCTGCAGTCGAGATCACAACACAAGTGCTGCAAAACGCTGAGTTACTTTGCAGCTTCTCGGCATGTCGAGATTTCGGCGGTTGAGCTAAATATGTCAACAGTGCACACGATACACTTGGCTCAGCGCAAATTTCGGGCATTTCTAACGTCATTTTGCATGATCCACTACTGGTCAGTTTTTTGTTTGTCGATGTGTACTACACACTACAAAAGTTCGGACTGAAGGTACAGTGGGTGGGTGGGTGTGATTTTTTCACACAGGCACGCCCGATCAGAGTTCAAAGATGTTTTCTTGTTCGTTTTCCACACGCGGCGACCGCTTTTCCAGAAGATGTGCTGAACACCACGCCCAGCAAAAACTGTGGAGGGGGCGGGGCACCCCACGAAATGGGACTGAGAAATGCAATGGAAAGAAAACTTTGCAAAATCTGGCGAAAAATTTCGGGGCGAAAATTTTGAAGAATAAAGTTTTGCGTACCACAGCCCAAAAACTCTTGATTGGAACTGAATTGTGGCTTCAGAAACCACTTGTCTTTTTGCAGAAGACGAGGAGCCTCCTGTCGGGAGGGAACCAGAGTCTGACGACGTGCCGTGTGCTGCAGACATCGCTGAAGACGCGGCATCGAGCATCGACACAGAACATCATGGACCGCAGATTTCGGATTCGGAGTCCAGCAGAGAAAAGTCACCAGATGTAGATCTAGATGCTGCCAGTACAGAGCAGACTGGCAACACAGGATCCACTGAAGTGTTCACCGACAGTCGGAAGGACGACATGTCTTCGCTCACAAGCACGAACCGCCCAGTGATAATTGAGGACGAACAGACTGGTAAGTTCACAGGGTTTGTGATCGTCCCACCGCTCGAAGACGAGAACAGTTGACACATTTTTCGCGAAGAATTCCCAGAACTTACCGTGCTTTGCACGCTCACGATTTATTGACTGGGGATGTTGCAGGCGAGGTGACGGTGAAGTACCGCGACAAGGTGGTGCGAGTTGAGGTGAACGGGAGCAGCAGCGGAGACGAGTTCTCCGACATCGAGGAGACGGAGGAGCAGCGCATTCTGCGGGAATCCGGCGCGCAGATCGTCGAGGATGACGACGACGATGACGACGACGACATCGCACAGGCCGCCGATATCCAGAGTCAAAACCAAACCAGAGACTCTGTCATTCAGACGCCCATCGACAGGAGTGGCGGCGGCACGGTTGCATCCACTGTCGCTTCGTCGGTTCGGAGTAAGATGAAACCAGGTCTGAATGCGGTGGAAAGTGACGGACTGAGGAGCAGATCACCTGCCGGGAGAACGTTCAGTGCAGCGCCCAAGCCTGACGTGGCCACGCAGAAAAAGAAAGAATCCAAATTGGAAGCGAGCATCAGGAAGATTAGTGACATCCGAGAGAAGGCGTGTTTGTCAGAGACTGCGCAGAAGCCAACAGCGAGCGGGTCTGCGCGCGTGACGCAGCCGGAGTCAATTTTACAAAATGTTCCGAAACGGGCCGACGTCGCTGTTCAGGATGGGGATTCCGCGTCGAATGTGAATGATTCAGGTGAGAAAAAGTTAAACTTTGACTGCGGTAGAACGACTTCACCCCCCCCCCCTCGTGAGCAAATCGCAATGTCGGGCATTTGTGGATATTCCTAATTGTGAGTTTTCTCGTTGCAGACGATTCGGAGGCAGATATGGTTATCGACGAGCGAACTGAGAGCGAGCGGCTGAAACAGCAAAGGCTTGAGCAGCGAAAGAAAACGACCAAGAGGAAAAGGCAGAGCGCACCAAGTGGTGAAGAAAAGATTGCGCACCAGTGAACGATCGATTCCTCGTTGTAAATCCTGTCCTTTCACGCAAGTCTTCAATGCTTATTTGCAGAGAAAGGCAGTTCTTCGATGGATCCGATTCGAATCGAACCGTCAGCGAAACTGCCGACGCCGCCCCCTCTCATTCCCGATGACGTCATCATCACGTCGGTGAAGCCCAACGCGGATTCCACGGCCTTCATGCCCGTGTTGCAGGTACGGCACAAAGACACCGCGAGTGTGTTGGTCATTTAATCAGTGTGAGAGTAGTGTCTTGCGCGCGGTCCTACCTCTTCCTCTTGATCAGTATCGTGTGGTTTTGTGTTGCAGATAAAGCAAGAAAAGGAGGATGCGGGCTACAACCAACACCAGTACAAACCGCCACCTCCATACAGACCCCCTTTTCCCAGGGCTCCCATTGGCATAAACCTATCTACAGGTGAACCAGTATTTACTGCAGGCAGTAAGCACTCTGCTCAACCTGTGCTTGTTTTGATTTTGTTGTCTTTTCGCCAGCAGTTCTGTGATTTCGCGGGCTTTGTGCAGTCACTGTGTGCAGGTAAAATGACAAGTGTTTGCGTAACCATCTGTACTCTTTGTGTCAGGTCGAGGTGTGGGAAGCGGTGTGTTTCGCGGTGCAGGTCCGCAGCACCAGCGGTTCGGTCGTCTCCGGGGCCCGGCGGCCTTCCCACCGCCCGCCCCCATGAGACTGCGCCACGGTGCAGCGCCTTTCCACAGCCCACTGCGGGTGAGTGTGCGGTTGGGTGTGTGTGTGTGCGTGCAGTGTCATTTTTCATCCAAGTGTCACGTCTGGAGCCGACAAGGGTCAACTTTCATCCAGCCCAGCTCTCCCCTCGCACTCTCCGATTGATTTATCACCCGCAGGGCATGTCGAACGTGGCGCCGGGCCACACTGGGTCCCCGAACATGTCGCAGGCGATGATCAACGTGGTCGTGTCGGGGTCGACGTCAACGCCAACTGCGCGTCCAGGCGTCAGCCCTCAGTCGAATATGCGCATCATGGTTCCGTCCACCTTCAGCAACACCACGGTACGTGCAGCGTGTCCGAAAGTGACATGTACGCAACGGTTCTGTGTCAAATTGGGCGAAACGCAGAGTGAGAGGGGAAAAACGCGAGATTCTGAGATGTTTGAGATGTACAATTTTGTTCAGGCATCCGGAAGATCGAGTAGCAAGCAGCCCGTGACACTCGTGCTCACTTCAAAAGGAAGCCACATCAGCTCTCAAACTCAGGTTGGTTTGAGTTTTCATACACGGCTCAAGACATTTCAACGCTGTACCTTTTAAAGGCCAGCGCTGTCAGGTGGTTTGCGATTTTATTCTTCAGACTGTACCCACCAGCTCAATGGCAGTCACAGCTACTACGTCAGGACACAGTTCACGAGTTTCCACAGGAAGCAAGAAGGGCAAAACGTCTTCCCCATCTGTCTCGTAAGTGCCGTCGGGTCTCCGTCTTTGTACTGACGTGCAAGCTTTTCGCTCGTTTCGAGAATTGTGTTTATAACTTGTTTCCATTTTTCTTGCAACAGAAATGTCGGCTTCATCAAGAAGCTGTCCACGGAACTGCCGAGGTACAGTCCCGAGAAGCCACCAGAGAAGCTCGGCTTGAATTCCGTGCAGGTACTCTAAATCTTTTGTTCAGTTCGTGAATTCTTTCTCGTAACAGCTGTAAACGTGACTTCTGACAATATCTGCTTTTCTCTTTGTCTCAGGAGTGAAAACTTCTGACAATGTGTGTTCATTTTGTCTCAGGAACACACGTGTTTGGGCTGTCAGGACAAGTTCACGTCGAAGACGAGTTTGGACTGGCACCGAGCTCGGAAAAGTATGCTGCTCACTTTCACCTGCAGACGCTGTCAGAAACACATCACCTTCTCCAACAAGTGCGCTCTTCTCTCGCACATCAGCTCTCACGGGATCTTCTACCAGGCTGTGGAAAAGGTGTGCACAGTGTAACAAAAACATACATTGCTCTTCCTTCCTTGTATTGTTGGCAGGATATCAATTTTGAACACTTGTTGCAGGCGTTGAATGAAGGGAATTTGACTGTCAAACCGATGGAGAAAGGAACGATGAGTCTTCCGGCGCCTGTTTCCACCATTGGTGAGGAAAGCACAGGCGCTTTTGACTTGTTCCCTGCTGAAACTGCAATTGATGTTTGCTTGTGGACCTTTGAGTTCTGAGTGGTGCTTCTCGCACTCAGGTAGCCCACTAGTCCCAGACGAAACTACTGAAGCAACCAAGAAAGCGAACGATGTGGAGAACAAAGCTGCGCAGCCGGAATCACGATTGGTAATTACTCGTCACATTATGATTTGAAGCAAAACCAGACACACAAGTCATCGGTCAAATTCGGGGTACAAAGCGTGAAATCGGCAAACAGAACGACTTTGTCCAGTCATGTATGGTGTCTGCACATATGGTGGCAAAACCTGAGGAGGTTGTCTGTTGCGGAAGGATTGACTCTGGATGTCAATTCGGCGTCTTCATTCGTGCAGGGACCAGAGATGGACGCTCTCATTCAGAAAAGCAAGCATATCAAGCAACAAACTCAGAAGAGGATGCAAAAATCGTCGCCTGGTGCTGTGGCGCCAAACCTCGTAGGAAAACCGCAGGACAATCTCATCACTGGAGTTATCATCGGGCACGCTGTCGCGGTGACGAATCCACTTCCAAACAAGATCCAGTCCGTGAAGGCCGCCGTTCGAAAAGAAATCAAGATTCTTCCAAAGCCAGGTGAGACCCGAGACGCTGAGAATTTTGCACTTTTTCTCCTCGTCGAACAGAAATGGTAAAGAAACAATTGAACATTGGCAACTGCAGTTTCTTCGGAGCCGGTGCAGCTTCAGTGCCTCGAGTGCGGAAAACAAGTGCCGCACCACGCGGCGCTCAGAGCACACTTCGGGGCTGCTGCTTCCGACCAGGCTCAACCGTGCAGGTAAATAAAGACAAAAGGTGCGATTGATTGCATTTGGAAATGTGCGAACTCTCGCGCACTACACAACGTAAAGATTTAAAAATAGCGAATCGTGAACACAAAACGGAAACAACAGGGAGAGATGTGAAGCTTTCCATTTCTCGGCTTGTTCGCAGGAACGACCGGTGCAATTTGGTGCTTCCAACACAATGCGCACGAGATGCCCACGAGAGGTTCGCGCACTTCCAGGCGAGCAAGCCGCACGTGTGCCCAGAGTGCGGCATCGAATGCGGCAACAACGTCAAGGTCTTCAGAAAACACTTGAATCAGGTGAGCGGGTCCCAGCGTCTGCTGCAAAATCCGTGCTCGTTCGGTGCGCTCACCCTGAACTCGCTTTGTCAGTGGTAGATGTCAAGTACCTGTGAATGTTTGGCAGTAGATGGGGATTGTTTGCAGGTTTGTTTCCACGGAGCTCGCGCCATGATTTACTGCTGCCCCAAGTGTTCGTTCATCACGAAGCACGCTCAGCAAATCGTGAACCACGCGGTGGACGAGCACGGCGAGAAGTACCACAAGTGCCTTCAGGTGAGACTTGTCCGAGTTCTGCAACGTACACACAAGATGTGCCCTCGCCTGAAGTGATGCAACGGTGATGCTTCATTTGCTTCATTGTGCGTCGTTTTGCAGTGTCCGATGGCGTTCAAATCGCGCTCGACTTTCCTCGCCCACTGCAAGAACACGCACGGCTTCGAGGAGGAGGAGGGCGACGAAGATCAGCCGCTTCCGCCGCACAAGGTGGCGCTTCACGCGGATTCACGTGCTCTTGCGCATGTTGCAGAAACCAGCTGCCGCGACACTTGCAAATTTATTTGTTTCGTTGCAGTTGATATTCAAGTGTCCGATGTGCGACACGGTCTTCCATAAATACAAGCAACTTGAAATGCACCTCGTACAACACTATCCCGACACCAAAAAGGTAAGAGGCCTCACTGCTTGACCGTTCTGCCACACACGAAGCTGAATTTCAGTGAAGTGAGCACGCGCATGGTTGTACCCCCAGGTGCAGAAGCTGGGTTTCAAGTGCCCTCGATGCGACACGTTGGTGCGGGGCGCGAAGAGTCGGCTGATGGAACACTTGTCAGTGGCGCACAATGTCACCACCTTCGTTTCGCATATGTGCCACATTTGTGGGCGCGCCTATTCCACCGACAACGAGAAGAACATTCATATCCTACAGGTCTGTACATGTTTTGACAGTGAAGTTTTCTGTTGCAACTGTTGTCTTCCAGTGTTCGATTCGAGTGGCGGTTTGCACACTGACGATTTTGCTGAATTGAGAACAGAAATGTCAGAAACAGGTTCACGAGGCCAACGAATGAACTGCCAGACATCAAATGATTGGATGGTGTTTCTCCAGTTTGTTGACGCTGATTTGTTCTTTGCCTTCACAGGCGCATCCAGGCAAACTTCACAGCGAACACCTGGCGACTTCGGTTCCACCTCTCACTGTGATCAAAACGGAAACAAATGGCGTTGGTGAGGAATCTCAAGAGGCAGTACTCGAAAAGAAGTCTCCCAAAAAGGTACTGGTGGCAAGACGACAATCATGGAAAAACTTGTTGTGCGATGTCCCTTTAGGGAAGAGCACTTAGCGGTGTGCTGAAAAACAATTTTGTATACGAGGCAGAAAATTTAAGTGACCGATTGGCTGTCGTATTTCAAGAATGACAAATTTGAGTTGCTCAGATCTTTGTGTGATGAAAGACCAATAGCAACACAACATTCT
>JAAUXT010121275.1_pt1 | contig 13850 bp, 15 predicted proteins | sample 7278171 | NCBI WGS metagenome assembly JAAUXT01 (sample SAMN14350112, study PRJNA611818) | marine sediment metagenome | isolation source: surface marine sediment (1.8m) | place: French Polynesia: Moorea | collected 2018-08 | reverse complement strand
GTGAGTACTCAAGGCGCAGAGTGCGATCTCCTCTGGTTGACCTAACAGCACGGCACAAAAAGTCTGCATTGGTTATCGGACTGCTGCACCAGACTCGGTTGACTGTCACAGACGTGTGACGGGCAGACTATTGAGTTAAGAGAACTCTGCGATAAGACGTGAGACAACATTTTTGCTGCCAGTCGCACCTTACAAAGGACAGAACATTAGCAATGTGACTTTTAATTATGTCTGTTCCCACAGCTGCAAAAGGAGGGCACAACTGGACAGATGAGCAAACAGATACACTGTGGTCGTATGTGGAGAAATTTCCACTCCAATTATACCATGGAAAAGGCAGCCTGACAAGGCTGCAAATCATTGCCAAAATCACTGCCCTTCTCAGTACGTATACAATTGTATCCTGCTTGAACTGCCACAATGCTACACCAAGCATGCATTCCTGGAGTCTTCACTTTTTTGCAGATACACACCTTGACATCTCGGTGACCAAGAAGCAAGTGGATGACAAGATCTACCATATCGAAAGGCGTTTCAAAGCTCGTGAAGAGGCGAGGCACAGTGGTGCTGCAGACCAGTCAGTGTGGCCTCTTGAAGAGAGAGTCATCCCTGTTTGTGGTGAGAGACGCAGCAATTGGGTATGAAAGTGACACAACAAAAAAACACAGTGAGATACAAATTCAGCTTTGTATCACAGGGGCACACCCATCCATCAAACCAGACACGATCTCCAGTTTTGGACCTATCAAAGAGGATGGCAATTCTCCAGCAGCATCACAAGATGCCGTCATTCCGTCAAGCACCAAAAAGTTGACATCGCGACAGAATCAATCTGATAGAGTTCTGACCTACCTGAAAGCATCTGTAAGTATTCACAAGTGGCAGATGTAAAAATATCTCACATTGCCTCACTGGGTGGGTGTCTCAAAAGCAGTTCTTTGCACAGGATGAAGCTGCAAAAGATATGCACAAAGAGAATAAAATCATGAAGAAGCAACTCATTGGACTGCTGGCCAAGGTCAATTGCGCATTTAGTGCACATCAAAGTACACCCAGTAAAGTTGAATGTGTCTTCATTTTTTTTTTTTGCAAAGTTCTAATTTCTATTTCCGTTGTTGTCAGATGGTAGGTGCTTCAAAGGAGGAATTGGAAGAAATGGGGAATGCTTGACATGGTGAATTCAAATTTCACACAAACACACGTACCTTCAGTATGACAGTGCAAAGTTTGCATTTGGACACATTCTGCTTTATTTCAGCTTCTTGCGATGCCTGGGGAAATTATCGTAGCAGTCTGCACCCACTTAGACCCATGGTCAATCTTCAATCTGGGCCACACCCACCGTCACTTCAGCCAGTTCATTGATGACAAGAATATTTGGAAGAGTGTCAACATGCACAACAACTGGTGCTTCACGAATGAAACCTTTTTGTCATTTTCACAGTTTGCTCCAAATGTTGAAAACATGTATCTGAAGCACACAGGGTCAACGCAACAAGGCCACATTCCATCGCTGCCACAGGGCATGGTGGGCAAAATGTTCAACTTGCGATCTCTTCAGACAAGGTTACTTCATTCAATTGTTGCCAAAGCTGCACACACTCCGTCTGCTGGATTGCCCAAATTTTGATGTGGAAACTTTGGTTGAGGCTCTTCAGCGCTTGCGAAGGTCGAAGTCATTGCGCATTGTTGATGTCACTGGGGTGCCGAATGAAAAGACAACAGTTTGTCAATCAACTCATCCATCATGCAGGCAATTTGCTCAGGGCAGAACACATTTTGCGTGTGACATACCATTGGAGGTCGTGGCACAAAGTGTGTGCGTTTGTTCGCCCTTCACGAAGATGATCGCATTGTGCCACACAAATCGCACCTCAAAGTACTGCGGGCGTGGTGCACTTGACTATGCGGGCTGGCGGCACAGTGAATCAGTATACAGATCAGTACATCACATCCCAGCCCAGCGAATCAGAAGATAAACACCTAGTGAAAAAGTCCTTTTCCACACACAAAACAATTATTTCCACGCACGCACACGCACGCACACACGCACACACACACACAGAGTCTGTACACAATCTTGACCACAAGATGTCCTTTCTTCTGTGCCTGGTTTGGCTGTTGATAAACCAGCGGAGGCCCTGCCGTCTGGTTCCGCCCTGGGCGTGTGCTTGTTCAGTAGCTGATAAGGCGCTGATAAGCCGCGGAGAGCTCGTGAGGAGGTAATTGAGCATTTAACGAGCCAATTCAAGTGCACCGTGTTGTTCCTGTAAAATCAAGATGTTCGTGAAGATGTGTGCAGTGTTTAAATTCAGAAAGCTGTTCTCTCCTTTTTTCGCTCCACTTATTTGCTGAAGAAAGTGAGAAGAGGATCAGCGGGACACGAGGCGTGCTCTTCATCCAAAAGAGAGCAGTTTCCTGGGTGATGAAGTTGGAAAAAGTGTAAATGCCTCCAGGCCTGACTTCGCATTGACCTTTTTACTGTCTGAACTTTTGAAACTGCGCTTCAAGTCTTAAGGAGTCAAAGACTGTTTCACAGTGCCTAACGAGCCAAGTCAAGTGCTAAATGCAAGTGCGATCAAGCAGCCCGTTAACACAGCGCTGATTGCTGATTAGCATCACCCGGACAGGGTCAACGAGTGCACGGCCTCGTGCGTCCGATGTTCAGAAAACACGCACAGATACGGTGCTGCGGGGAACGGAAAAGGGCATCGTTCCGGAGGATGAGGATTGTGGACAAAGGTGACGACAAAGTGTGCAGACATGCCCACGCCAAAACAGATATGGAGAACGAACGGAATGAAGTCAGTTCAGTGTTTGATGAACCGAAAGGCTTTCTGGCACTTGCTCACTTGAAGCACATTCCTTGATCAGTGCAAGTCACCTCACACCGTTCACTCGATATTCCGCACTTTCGGTGAGTTACTTGCCAAGGAAACCAAATGCCAACTAATCAATCATCAGAGAAACTCCAGCACCAGAACAATGGTTCACGTAAAGATCAATCATAAGTTCTGCACTCACAAGTTTGGGAGTGACGCGCGGTATGCCGTGGCACGCTGTTCTCAAGCAATCAAAACCAACCTTTAGCGAACACAGAACATTTCGAAACCACATTCGCAGGTCCATTTTCTCAATATTGAAGGTTGGACGCTCTTTTGCGTGAAGCGGCACTGGTTGTTTTCAATTTGCTCTCTTTTCAACTTGCCGACGATCTTGCGAGCAACGGAACATTCTCACCAAGAATTCATGCCGCGCGGATAATTCTTTATTTCAAACAAGCCAAACCGGAGTTCAACAAAACTGGAACTTCAAGGCTTGTGAGGATGAATCCCGAGGCGCTCGACTCCCTCGGCACCTGCGGTTTTTCGGCGCCTCTGGGCGGCAGTGCTCCCCAGTGGCGTCCCGCACGGCGCCTCGCCTCGCGTGCGCCGAGCGCCGAACCGGATGATCCGACTCGCTTAATTCCGTATTGATCGGACCTCGACGGCGGATCCAGGCGGCACTGCGGCAAACCGACCCGGGACACTGGAGCAGCAGGCAAAAGTGAGAACCAGAGACCACGGCGATTCCTTCTGTATAGTGTTGATACCAGTGGACTGCAAGTGCAATGTCCAGTCAAAGCAACAAGGAATGAAACTCCATTGGTGGACTCAAATGACCAAATGACTGAAAGGCCTTTGACAAAAAAAACCCCTCAATACCAGGTTCAAAAAGGAACAAAAAGTAAACCAAGAATTTGACTGTCTATGCGCTGCCAAAATCTCAACAGATTTTCCATTCTCATTCTCAGATTGAGTTCAGCTCTCAAAGGGTGCATCAGGTCCAGCAAAAAGACACTTCAAGTCCTGAGGTTTGAGTTGTGTCTGCTGGGTGCATCAAGCTGTCTGTGCTAGGTTTGGTGTACCACTGTGTTACAGACAATGAAGAAGTAGCAAAATGTCACAGGCAATGCCCAACAGTCAGCTGGAGACAAAATGTTTTGTTGGGCTTGGCAGACTTCACAGTACAAAACTGCAACTTGCTGCACCTGCTGTTGCACTTGTTGTACCCATATCCGATGGAGGCACCTATGTTGCACCTTGCTTGGCTGGGTATGGCTGAAGTTGCACTCATCATGAAATTTTGCAGCACATGTGCAGCCAGTTGCGTCCTATGTCGTTCTTCTTTCTTCGTCGTTGCTGCGTCTGACTGGCGAGCTTCAGAACCGAACTCAACAGGTGTTGCCAGAAAACAAAGCATTTTCTTCGCGGTCACACGATGCAATTAATTCATCGCGTAGAGGAATCTGGGTCACACGAACGCAAGCGTACAAACGAGAACTCGGTCGGCAGTCAACGATATGTCAAGCGAGACTCGCGAGTGCACGGTGAGGGCAAGAGAGTGCAGTTCGGGCAAGGTCAGTCGGTGCGCCGCGATGGAGAGCCAGTTGTGATAAAGGCCATTGAAATGACACAATCGGACGCTCGAGCAGATCCAGCGGGTGGGTAGGGCAAGTACCTTGCTGGGTTTTTTCATCCCAAACACTGTTGATAAACGTGGTGATTTATAAGACATCGTGCCTGCAAACATATCCTGATACGTTTTGTTTTCCGCGGCATGCTTTTGACGTGACAGAATAAAGCATCACCAATGCCTGTCTTATATTTTCTTGCAAAACCAGAGAATCAGAATGAAGGCACGAATCGTAAAATTTGCTGGTGCAGCCTGTACAGCTTGTTGTGTGAAAACTACTTCTTGCACAAACAGAAAATCGAAACAGAAAGTCTGCACAACACGTGAGTGTTCGCGAGCATCAAGATAAATGATAACGAAGAAAACATCCTGATCTGTTGTTTCAAAACAACAATAATTTCCCAGGTGCGACCCGTTTTGCTTGTGTCTTCTGCTTGAGGTACCACACCTTTCTAACATTTGAATAACAAATCTGACACACGAGAAGTGGTTTCAACGAAGGTCTGCTTCCTTTTGCCCTGAAGCATCCAGGAAGCAGCGCCAAACACACTGGACAACAAAAAAGAGATCTGAACAACTCCCTCGTCCGACAAGGAATAAACAGGATCACAACACAACAAAAAGTATCATACGTAACATGTGTTTCAACCCATTTGAGAAAGTTTTCTGCAACAGCATCTGAGTTTCCACAACGTGGCAATGCAAGGGCAACCCACTTCGGCACTTGTGAGGTTGAAGTGAGGTACAGTTTGTTTTATCCAGCTCCGTGCACGGGGCAGGTAACCTTGGCGAGCGCGGCTCATTCAGCGCACACAATTTGAAGATGTACTCATCGGATCCTGCTCTATTTATTTTGATCAAGTACGCGACATAGAGTAAGTACATCGCACCGGGGAATCGATTCGTCGCATCAATATCGTCGCACCGGTGATCTTGGAAGCACACTGCAAAACCTGTACGTGTCTGTTGGCAAAGCCTCTCAACAATTGAAAGTTCATCTCGGACTTCCAATCTGCAGTCGACAAATGTTTTTGGGACGTTCCTTAGCAACGGAAAATGTGATTTCATTCCGTCTTTTGTGACACTCACAAAATGAACGAACGAAATGTGGAGCTCGTTTCTTTCAGGCTGGCACACCATGCAAACGACTGCATGTTGCGCGCGACTGCAGGTCTCAACTGTCTTGATGCAAAAGTTGCGGAAAGCAGACACACCAAGAACAACACAACTTCCTGTATCCAGGGCCCAGCTATGTTCAGACACTATGCACATGTGATATTTTTCACACGTATTTTTACACAAAATTCAGCCATTTTGCACTTCAGAATGTTGGTTGCTTCAAGAGAAGAACAGTTCGTTCCTGTATATCAAGAAGTTTTATTCTGTCCAAGAGGCAGTGTATGCCATGAGGAAACAGGAGGAGGAATCTGAAAACAGAGAGAGATCAGGAAAGCTGTCCAGAAAATATATAAGGCTCGTCCAGCAAGGCACGGAACCACGCATTCATTTTTGACGTCCACCATGAGAACGTCAGTTGGGGTGCAGAGGTCAGGTCACTGAATGGGAATGTGAGCCATTTTCCCGACTGGACAACCACTTGGGGCAAAGAGTTGCTCATGAGTGTAAACGCATGCATTTAATCTTTTTGTAGCAGGTTTTTTTTTCAGCCAACCCTCAGAACGACTGGACACATGAGTCGCGCGACCTGTCCAGGAGATTGCGCTTCGTTGTGTCCGCACCCTGTAATGCTCTCACAGATTCCCAACTGCTTCGGAAAAAACAACAGCAGCAAAAACATTGACAGATACTGTACTTTGAGGGACATTCCGGCGTTGCGTTTTCTCACAACAACAACAACAAAACAGATTTTTTGCAAATGGCAAAGGTGAAACTTCAGCCAAAGAGAGAAGTGAATTTCGTCAGGGTCTGTGCAATCCTTTTCCAATCGACCGAAAGCAGACAGAAAATCGTCATCTTTCATGCGACTGGCAAGCATATATAGCGTGTCTCTTGAAAGAAAAACATTTGAAACAAGTTGATATTATTTTTTCGAGTTGTTTTCCAGAAAAAAACCCGGTTGAAACAGCAGATTGCAGAAAATGGCTGTTTGCGCGTGCGCTGGCCAGCGGCGAAGTCGCGCGACTTCGCCCGTACAGCATGGGTGGGATCGAGTGATTTAAGCTATTTCGGCTCACTCGGTAAGCTGCACGGGCAAATGCTATTTTTTCTGTTTTGGTATCCGGCTCGTTTTGGAGGAAGCACGAGACCCAGAATGGAATGAAAGGAGTTTAATGACATGTTGAGCACTTGCTCTTGCTTTGTCAAAATTGCTTTGTCAAATTATTTTCCCCAGGGAGCACGCAAAAAGCAGAGAAAAATAAAACATCCTGAGACACCCTCTTTGGACAGAAAAATTGCACTTGTGAGTCCATATCCTCGTAGATATTCGATGGAGTTGTGCAGGAAGGATCTTGCGCAGGGCGGGGTGAACAGATACAGCTTGGCAGGAACCCAGGCGACCTGTAACACACAGAGAGACAAGTGAGCCTGATGGATCGACTCGAACACGCGAAAAGCCACTTTGAAATCACTTTGCACTCGCCCAGACACTCTCAGAAATTTAGCTCCTCACTTTGTGAGGGAAACAATTGTCCAAAAAAGGAAGATAACTCGTACTCGTACTTTGGGTCTCCTGAGAAGTCCGAGTTGCCTCAACCTCCTGAAAGACCTAATAAACCAAGGATCTGCAGTTTTGATTTGGCACGAAACGTCGCTGTGCATTCACTGTTTTGAGTTGCAAGGGAACAGAAGCTTCTTTTCCAAAGAACTGAGGTCTCCTGTTTTTGAAGAAAAGCATGAGGTCTCTGGTCTGGTGTGAACGAGTTCCACCGTTTTTCTCGCACAGCAGATTGCGTGCGAGCCAATATGGCAAAGAATGATTTCAGAATGATCTTGTTTGAATGCACGGTTAAAAGCTGGAGACCAACTTTGGTAAACGCAGGAGTGTTGCAAGAGACCCGTTGGTTGACAGCTCAAATAGCGTCAGCTAACCTGCTCGTGAGACCAGCTGCAGCTGAGTGTCTGCACGACTGTTTGCAGAGAACTTCTTGTCCTTTTGCGCTGTTGCGACTCGGCTCCCTCAGATCTCAACAACTTGCTCTGGCTGCGAAATCAGCGAATACAGGGGACAAACGAATTTGAGTGCTGCAAGTTTGCAAAAGTGTTGGCAACTTTGCAGAAGTGTTCTGCATTTCTCGTTTGTTATTTTTTATTATCTTGCGCACTTGAATGATCAACGGCCAGTCGTCCTTTGAACCACAAACTTTTTTGAACTTTTGACAGTGCACTTTGATTTCGTGTCGTTCAATGACTTTGCACTCGCCAAACACTCCTCGTCAATAGACACGGAGTTCTTTGCCAAATACACGCATTGACCCTCTCGCTGCTCAGTGTGTCTTAACACAGTGTGCTTTGGTCAGTAAGTACTGCACGAAATCGCACTGAACAGCAGAATTTCTAAAAGGTCGTGCGTCCATCATATGGAGCACGCTTTTTCACTCCGTTTTGCGTTGTCAATTGAGCTGCGATTCAAAAGGAGTCTTTGAAACATTGAGTTTGTTCCTGTGAATTGTCATTGGAACATGTGCATACCGGTCATTGATATTTAAGCAACTCCAGCCAAGGATGTACCACTGTATTTGAATTATTCAGTGTCTTTTCTGTTCCATGTGGAAACATATCTTCTGTCCAAAATAGGCTTTCCTCCTTCAGGTGGCATATGTACACAAGTATCTGAAAAAAAAATCAAAAAAAAAATTGGTAGTGAAATATTGATCTTTGTTATTATTATCACTTCAATTCAGGAGCTGCATAAAACACATCAAAAAAGTTGGTAGGAATGACACAGAAGAAATGTGAACTCCTTGCATATCTGAATTTTTTCTGATATCTCAGTATTAATGTGTGAGTGAGGTTTCATTTTGGGTCAGTTAGGAAGCATACTGGCTGAGATAATCCAGATTAATTAAAATTTCCTTGAAAATGGAAGGAATTTAATTTTTCTTGTCAAAAAAATAAACATATTAACAAATCTTCATGTCTGAAAGGAAGAAGCTGTTTGCCTCTAACCTTGCACAAAAAACTTGAACTGAAATGTTCCAGAACAACTAAAAAATTCAGGATTTTAGATCTGGTCTTGTTAGATACTGTTATGATACTAGCAGAAGGTTCTGACCATTTTAAACACATAATTTGAAGATGTTTCTTGTGATTTAACTTCAAATTTTGCATTTCAATGCACAAAATAGCCAAGTTTTCTCTATCTCTGTGAGTGTGTGTGTGTGTGTGTGCAGGTGTGTGTGGGTATGTGTATGCATGTGTGTCAACTTGAAGATTTGATGTTTCTTTAGATTTGACTTGAAATTTTGAAAGATTTGTTATCATACATGTTGTACTTTGTTCCTATTTCCTTCTGAAAGGTGTGGTTAGACAACTGTGTATGTGTGTGTGCATGCATGCAGGTGTGTGTGTGCAAACAAAGTCAGTCAGTGTGAGTGTGTGTGTTCTGGACAGATCTGAATGATCAAGGGGTCCAAAAGGAGTTGCAAAATGTAACAACATTGTGCATGCATGTGTGTATGTCTGCATGTGTGTGGTCAGTCAGAATTGTATGTGTGTGTATGCATGTGTTCAAGCAAGTATGGATGTATGACCTGTCACAAATTATGATGAACACTGAGTTTTGACACACCTGCAATTAGAAATTTGAGAAAACCAGCATTATCTAATGCTGACCGAATTAAAATTAATAATTAATGAATATACAATGACACTAGATATGAATTTTTTATTTTATATTGTGACACAAGCCCTTTTGAAGAAAATCCAACAATTAATTGAAAGGACTTTCAACAATAAAATCTCAGCACCCAAACGGCCCATTCTGATACATGGTTAGCTGGCATTGCTTATTTGGTGCAACACATACAATGGTCATTCATGCTGAGACCTCAAAACCCAAGTTGTCCACAATTTCTTCAAATTCAGCCAGTATTGTGTGGAAACAGGGGTCACATTCATGACATCATGGTGTTTTCACAATTCACGGCTTCAATCCTTTTCAACTAAAAAGTCTAGAAAATGACAATTTTCATAAACCAAACCAACTGAGTGATGACATTGATTTGCAATGTGTCACTCATGATAACTCCCATCTGGTCTGAAGTTGTTTTGAGCCAATTTTTTTAGTGTCTCTTTCGAAGTCCAGCTTGGGTCAGCCATTTCTGGGCCAACTGATCAAAATCCTGCAGTCTGTACTTTCCACACAATCCAGGGATGCTAAGACCCTGTCTGACCCACAAAATCAAGGTAGGTCCAAGTCAAACACGTTCAAGACACCCAAAACAGCTGAAGATAGGGCTTCGGGTTTACTCGTGAAAGCACAAACCAATCAGTCACTGTGGATGGCGCTTTGTGCGCAGAAACCCGAATGCGTCTGACACGAGCGGTCAGTGACATTCAAACTGGTTGGTGGGTCAGTTGAACACTCTTCTGAATCCGCCTTCGAAAGGACAGGTCAGGCAGTGTGAGAAAACGGAGACTCGTTATGGTGGGTGTTAATAGGTGCAGAATCTGATGATAATGAACGTTAATCATTGAGCGCACGCGAAACACCCATACACAGCGCTAAATGTGGTACTGAGTGCAGTGCAAAGACATTCCCAGCTGAAAGGAACTTTCCTCTTCACAGATGTTCTCCATGCAAAGTTGAAATTTTTCTCCACAGGATTGTTTTCTGTCTCTGAGGCGAACTCGGGACAAAAACCGGACAAAGTTAACAAACTCACGCACATCAACTGCTTCAAAAAAAAAAGTTCCGCGCGCAAAACAAAGTTCACCACAGCCTCTCTCACTTCTGCTGGTCCAGACTGATGTATGAGACCGTGCAATCTGCTGCTGAAAAAAAAAACGACCGACGCTCCATTCGTCCTGTCTGCAGGTTCAAGCTGAGTGCAGCATCCTTTTAAACTCGCAAATCACCGTTTGGCGTGCTAAAACAAATCTTGACCCCCGTGAGTCCTGCGTTACCTTCAATTACGTCTAAACGCGAGCTAATCTACGTATTTGTACTGTCCAGGGTCTCGGTAGATGTCACGCACTTGTGAATAGTCGCGAAAGAAGGCAGATGCAGGTTTTTTGTTGTCTGAGCCGAAACGCGTTGGGTGCTGAAGAATCTGTCCGCACGTCGAGGACAATTTTTCAGTGTCCAACACTTCCTCTATCTTTGAATTGACTTCAAACTCTTTCCAGGTTGTTTTTCTCCCCCGCCCCCCAAGACGGGAAACTTTTGTTTCCTTGTTTCGAAACATGTGTAAAGTTGTGCCTCCGCGACATAAATGTTGTCTCATTGTCTTTTGTGTTTGCAAATTTGACCTCCTCAGAGAGTGAATTTCATGAGATACTGAGTGTTTCGCGAACTACGAGCGGCTTCACAATTTTGCTGGAGCCTTCCAAGTGAGGAGGAGTACGTATTCTTGACTTCATGAGGAAGGGTTTGAAGCCATCATTGCGGCACGTGAATAGAGTTATCACGCCAGGATACAAGTGTCGCTCACTTATTAGGCCTGACCTGAAGGACCTCAGCGAAGAAAGGGTCTGTTGTTGGACGCCGCGCGCCAACATGCAACTTCGACACATCTGCACATTCTTCGCATTCATGAAGACCCAAACCAAACTATCAAATTTTATCCCGTTCAGGATGCACCCACCGTGCAGCGGAAAGGGAGCAACATTTACCTTGTGTGTGCCCGCTTTGCAGCAAAAGACCCACCAAGCTCAGGATTTTCGGCGTAGTTGAACTTGCATTTTCTAAAGTCTGCTGGGAAAAGAAAAAAAGAGCACTGGTTGTACGTGCTGCAGTTACCAGAGCATTTCAAAGTTCGCCAAGATCGACCTAAAACTTGCTGAAAATCGCACCGATTCGTAATTTTTCCATGTGCGCAAATGTTGTGCTCAAGAGAAAAACTTTTCTTGTTGGCAAAAGCGAAATTTCAAATCGATCCACAGAACATAGAACTGAACAGGCATCAGGGGAGCAAGAAGGGATTCAACCCTCAGCAAACAGAACTTCGTTCTGAGCGCCCGTACAAACACAATGGAATGGGCCTGTGCGTGTTTTCCGTGTTTGCAGAAACTCAAGACGAACCTCGGACGAGTTGAACTCAGTTCACTGCGGAAAGTCGACACCACAGCCTTCACACCGACTTCCTAATGGTGCAGGGTGCGGGGTAAACGGGGTGCACTGATGAAAAAACATTGATTGCAACACTGTGGCCCCAACATCAACGAGTGCAGAGCATGCAGAACATCACGAGTCGTCGAAGTGCAGTTTCCACAGAGCGGTTGTCTCAAGGCTGTTTTTGACTCGGGACAAGTCACTTGCGTCAAGACCTTGTTTGGTGCGCCCCTTGGGTGCACCTGACTGAATGCGTACCTGTCCTTCCCGGCAGCTCGCCTTGTCAGTTGGTTCCATTCATGGTTCTTCAGCGGATGACATCAAACGTGTGTGACATTTTCGTGCTTTTTTGTTTGAAAAAAATTGCGCCAGACAAACATGAACAGTGAAGCTGTTGAAAAACCGACCAGTGAAAAGCAGCGAAAGTTCTGAACTGATGTGTGTCGTTGACATCAGTAATAAGTTATGTCCACAGCGTGCCCATTGTACGCACAAATGTTTAACTCCGCACTCCATGCACCTCAGCAGAAGCAATGTTCTCTGACAGCAGGCTGGATTCCTGAACATAGATTCTTCAACAGAGACAAGACAGCAACAGAGATATTAGTAATAGCAGCTTCGTACCGGAGCTTCCAAGACCTTTCAGGCGACCTTGAATCACCCCAATAGATCTTGGCTTGAGACGACGGGTCGACGTCATTAATTCTGTGCCGAACAAAAAGCATTCGGGTGGTACAATTTTTGCTGAAAAAGGACATTGCAGACTTCAGGGATGGGTCCAGAGGTCCAGTGGATACCCCAAAATCCATGTGCCTCTGCTTCTTCCCGTGCATTTTGTCCATTTTGATACTTGGCAAACAAGTTTTGACAAAAGGCAAAGAGATATTGTCTTCCATGAGGTACAAGAAAGCAGGGTGCAAAACAGCATGTTGTACAAAATCGAGCATTCACCTGCAACTGCACCAGCCACATGACAAAAAATAATTGTCAAATTCTGAATTACTTTACATTTATCAACAAAACAGAATACACCAGCTTTTCCCATTCTCAATGCAATATTTCAGGAACAAAAGATTTCAATGAATGCTTGATGACCAGATAAACGAAAGGATACTCACTGAGATGAGACAAGCAACCCCTGGCAATAGTTCCCTGGGGTTTCTCATGGTTAGTTGCCGAGGACCATGCAGAGTGCAACATCTTAATGCCAACTGTTGAAGACCTGAGTATTGCAGAGCCACAAAATGGAAAACCTTGTTGAATCTCAAAACAATAAAAAAGCGAACCAAAGCAGACAAAAAAGAGAACTTTAGGGAGACCAACTCAATCAATCAACACTTGAAAAAGTACAGCTGAGAAAGCGTCGCCGAGGTGTTCTTGTGAAGGTCATTGTTGAACCCATTCTGGGGCCTGAGATTGGACCTTGCAACAGAACAAGGCGAAAGAACCTGCAAGTCACACAGAAAGCAAAGAGATGTGTAACAAACACAGACTTTTTTGTTTCCTTGGGTGAGTCGCCAGCTCTTGAATGTTTTCTGGACATGTCGGCAAATGATCTTGAAACAAACTTGAACCAGCAAACTGCTTGAGAGTCTCAAACTTCGTTGGAGCGCACAACATCTGTGAGCCACAGGTGTTTAAGTCTGCCTGTCGTCCGCCCGCTTTTTCGACCAGAACTGCTCCTTGTAGCAATGTAACCACGAAAAAGCGCGTGAAAGCGGCAAGGTCATTCTCGATGCCAGGACACTTCCATCCTCTGTGCTCAGCTGCAATCAAATGTATTCGTTGGAACATTCAATTCTGTTGTGCTTCGTGTGGCTTGTTTTCAGTTGGGCAAAGTTGCGCCTGCTGGTGGAAAAGCATTTGGTGAATTCCAGCTTGTGGTCGAAATAACCTGAACACGGTTTGAGTCTGTCACTGAAAGCATTTTTTTACATTTGCTCATGCAAGATCGCGCGTTCTTCTTGGGCCAGATCCAAGGGGCGAGAGCCCTAAGTTGAACCCCCCCAGGCAAACTTTTTTTTTTAATTCACGGGGTTCTCTTTTTCAGAGTTGAAGTTGCCCCGCTGTTGGCGTGGGGATATGCCTCCGAGTCAAAGTGCCTCTCGGTGTCTGGGCCAAAACAGCACACCATTCAGGTCTAAAATTGGTTTAAGACAAG
>JAAUXT010051866.1_pt1 | contig 13850 bp, 18 predicted proteins | sample 7278171 | NCBI WGS metagenome assembly JAAUXT01 (sample SAMN14350112, study PRJNA611818) | marine sediment metagenome | isolation source: surface marine sediment (1.8m) | place: French Polynesia: Moorea | collected 2018-08 | reverse complement strand
TGGCCATGTGCTTGTGTTGACATGACCATGTGGAGTTGTTTACTTGGCCATGTGCTCTTATTGACAAAAGAACTCTCCTCTTCACTCTCCTCTCGGGAAAAACACACATGGACCAACCAGCGGCAGGTGCGCGAAATTTGCGGATTTCGATATGACGGATGTGACGGTTCCCGCCGCGACTGATGGTTTTGTTTGTGACATCGTTCGGTCGGACAACACAATTTTTGTTCCTTTCGTACGAAACGTTGGACAAATTAAAAATTTGATCGTGTGCACAACTAACCTCCGAAAAAGTGCTTTGTTTCATGTTCTGACAAAGTTTCAATTCGTTTTCTGATGAAGGAGAAATTTCTTCAGCTCCCAAACGAATTTCAACAAAACAGACTCATTCGGGTGTACTCTGCCGGATGTTTTCATCCTGCAATGAATTAGAACGATGACGTGTGGTTGAATGACTGGATTCTGATATTTTGAAGAGGTTCGCTCACAATGTAAGGTGCCTTCGCAACTCAGTGCTATTGCGCACCTGTCAAGACAGTCACATTTCTTGTCAGATTGACCTGAGTCCAGACGATGCAGAAAAGAACAAACACAGAGACTTCGTCTTGGATTTTATTCAATGATAACAATGAAGCTTGATATGTATGTTTGTGTAGTTTGTACATTCATAGATTTGTCGGTTACAAGGAAACGGATTCGTTATGTACACAGCGCCTTTTGGCAACTTCCTATTTGCATAGTTCGCAATGAAGCAAAACATTGCAGCTTTCTGAAAGCGGCAATGCAAAAAAAAGTTGTGGAACCAAATGTTTGCAGTGGAAACCACCACGTTTTCAACGTTTCTTCACTGGTGACCCACGTTCAGAATCCGGCCTTGCGAGCCCAAAACTGGTTGCGCGAGCGAAATAAAACTGAAGGCTTGAACAGCCCAATTCTTCACAAAGCACAGAAAGTCAAACAAAACAGCACATGAAACGGTATCGTACTTTCACAGCAGCAACTGCACGTACTTGTACAAGAACAAAGGTGAATGTGCCATCATTGAAAGACAGATGGTACTCAATAGCCTTTTCGCCAACAAGCTGAGTCCCAAATCCCTTGCGCGAGTGAAGGCGTGAGCCCCCACTGCAGCGCATGCATCGTTCGGTCCTGCAACTCGTACATCACATACATTTGACAGGCTTTCAGCGTTTCTCAACGCAACTCGCGTGTGCGAACACTTCTCTGATTTCCGGAAAATCACAAAGAAAACAAGTTCTCAAAATCACATTCTCTTTTCATCCCTGATTGTTCTTTGCATATATGTGTACACACACACACACACACACACACACACACACACACACACAAACACACACTCAGTCACTCACTCACTCACTCACTCACTCACTCACTCACTCACTCACTCACTCACTCTCACTCACTCACTCGTACATGCACAAACGAACACATTTCTCATTCCTTGTGGACGCTGTTGTTCCTCCACTTCTTCTGATGTTCGTGCTGAAGCGTGGACTCTGCGCCCGCCAAACTTCCCACGGGCACTATTTGAACAAGCCCAGCCAACTCCACTGATGAACTGAGCGGTGTGTCATGCTTTCATTGGTCCTTAGGGTCCACGAAGCACTGCATAACTGTGCCATCCATTCATTCGCACGTCGAAAAAAATACACTGGATGAGGAAGTCGGCCACGCAATTATTGCTCCATGACTTCCAGCTCCTCCAGTTTGAAGTGGCCTTTGGTGCTCTCCTCGCGGAACTTGGCCAGATTCAGCCTCGTGATCATCCCAACCACCTGCAGCGAACGAGGTGAGAAAGTGAAAACATGTCCAAAACAAAGACAGGTCTCGGTTGCAGTCAGTTTTGGCTGACTAAATGAGTGGAACGAGTTTCACAGAAAGTTTGACGTGTAGTGCGGCTGAGTGAATCACGCGAGCTCACGAGAAAGGTGCCTGCCAAGAATTCCGAAAGCCGAAGCCAACCCGAGCAGCCCAAGGACCTCGATTGTTTCTCCAAACCAAACAATCCGCGGTCTTTTGACGCTTTCACAAGAACAAACGCAATTGAGTCAATCCCGACACTGGTACACACATGCACACACGCACACACACACACACACACACACACACACACACACACAAACATGCACACACACACTGTCTCTCTCTCTCTCTCGCTCTCTCTCTCTTCCTGTCCATCTCTGTGTCTCTCAAATAGACACACTCACCCTGTTGCGGTCGTTGACCACCACGAGATGACGCAACCCTAGCCCTCGGAACAGCTTGAAGATTCGTGGCAGTGAAACGTCCTGTGCAGGAACAGACACGATGTATGCAGTGAGGCCAAAGCACTTTGCTCAGACAAAGTTCACAATGATTTTATCCTCTTTCAGACAGCAGTGAACCCTTGTGGATCAAGAAATTGCACCGCAGGCCTGCTTGTGTCTGTCTCTACATTGCGCACACACAACAATCCTTGAAGCATTGAACGAGAGTCGTGCTTTACACGCACCTCGTTGACGGTGTACGGAGATCGGTCCATGTGCATCCGAAGATCAATGACTGAGTCCATCTCCTCTTCATTCACCGAGTGACCCTTCGGGAAAAAGACACAAAAGCATGCCTCAGGAGAACAGTTTTTGCACAACCATAAGCACTTGGCGTTTGAGCTGGGACATCACGATTCGCTTTCTCGTCAGCAAAATTGATCCATCGTCGACAGAGACACACTCAACGCAGGCGGACACGCACCTCTGCAGTGAGCAGGTCCTGGAGCTGGCTTCGCATGATGAATCCCTTGAGTCTCCCAAAAGTGTCGTCCGGATTCTGCGTGCGAAACAAAATGACTGTCCTTCAGTGAATTTTTCAAGTGCTTGCGACGTGTGCGAAATCAGCTTGTGATTCTCAGGGATGGCAATGGCGCTGTGACGCGAATCCATTGATTCTCAACATAACCAAGTTCCTTGAGATCTACGAGCCATTGAATGTGGTGACTTGCTACGCAGGGGTGTACGACTGATTCCTTGTTTGGGACATACTGCATTGTGCACCCACCTTGTCAGGGTGGTCCGGGTAGTAGTCCTCGACGACTGGGTACCCGTTGTGCGACGACCCGTCGTTCATCACCTTGAGGATGCGCCCGATCTTCTCCACACTGCGGAACGTCTCCACCGGAAACGTCATCGCGTCGCTGAAGGGGAGACGCAAAATGCTGCAGTTCTGACGGGTCTGAGGGACCAGGGCTGGACCCAGGACACGGTCGAGGGGAGCCCAACCCATTGCGGGGGCCTGACTTAAACTTGGAGAAAGTCAACACGTAAACATCAATTGAGGGGGGAACACGGCTTCCTTTTCTTTACTTTTTGCAGCTAGCTGAAGGGGAAAAAGTCAGGTGCTTTGAGGGTTGCCCCATCCCAATTTCGGAATGAGAAAAGCCCCTCATTTTCTCAAGAAACAGCGCTTCCCTGAAAAACATCTCTTTGATTGTTTGTGCACTTTGTTGTGGGCGACTCATCACAGAATTTTGCATCACAGCTTTTGAAGTTTGACCTTCAAGACAAGAGAGCTACTTCAAGACTAGCAGACAGGATTGAAGCTGGTCTGGATGGATATTTTGATACGAAACAGCCATTTTTCGACATGACTGGACAGATATTTTGAGATGTGATAGCTATTTTGAGACAACAAAGCAGCTATTTCGAGACATCTCAAACCATTTTTGTTACAAGATTCGTTCAGAAGTTCAGAATCAGCGCATACAGTGCACACAGGTCGGTCCACATTATTCACCACATGGTCGCTCTGAAATGTTATCTGGGCATTGAATGACCGACGAAGAGATTTGCTCACCTTGCCTTCACCGTGTAACACATCTCTGGAGGATCCCACGACAGCAAGGGAATACCCATGACTTCAATGTGCAAGTCATAGATACCCTACAACCGGGAAAAAACAGGTTGCATCCACCTGCATAAAATTGCAGTTGATGAGAAGAAATTTGTCAGACGAATCAAGGAGGTTATGCTTTGAGCAAGCGAGCTTGGGTGTCCATCAAAGACTTCGTAAAATTTTCAATGGACCCATCACGAAAAGCACAGAAAAACTCGGCAGAATAGATTCTTGCCACGAATGCCCATGAGTAAAACAAGGTGCAAATGACCACTGGCTCACTGTTTGCTCATGGAGGAAATCATGTTCTCAGACTGACATGGCGCATGTAAGTCAAGTGAGTCCAGCAGGCAAGTCATGTTGATCTGAGGCTCGGTCGTCACATCGTCCCTGCATAACTTTGACACCCAGCAGCGTCACTTCTGCTCAGCTTTCTGTGAGCCCGCTGTGTGTGTTCAGTGTTCACCTGACGTTTTCCAATTTGAGCCCATCCAGCCGGCTGGTGGTGGGAGGAACAGACCGAACAGTTCAATGCACAAGGGCCGAATACAGCAGGCACGATTTTCCCCCACCCAAACCTGCGTTGTGTGTTCCGGCTGTGACGTGGCTGAACTGTGGCCTGCGGCGTACTCACTGGGTTGAAGAAGTCTCCCATCCACTTGGCGACGATGAGGGAGAGCATGATGGGGATGCCGAACGTGATGTCGCCCGTGCACTCGATGACGATCACCGTGAGGCTGATGGTCATGCGCACCGTGCCGCCGAGCTGACACGCCGCGCCCACGATCACGTACCGCGTGATGTCCGTGCCCTGCACCAACAACAAGAACTTTAGTTTTGCGCCTCACAACTCCAAAGAGCAGATCTGTCTTGTTCTTTGCGAACTTTTCTTTCCCCTGCCGCGTCAGGCTGGAAGCACACAGCGCGTCTCATACTGAACGGAGCGTCTCGTAGCATCCAAAAACTGCGTGGCAAGACGCGCCGTGTGCGGGGGGGCCTCACCTGCCGCGTCTTTTTCAACTGCCAAGCAGGTTTGTCCTTGCTCCTGCCCTGCCCACCCCCAGACGCTGTTGAACCACCTCAAGCTATGGTTCACAGCCCCAGACCCCTGGACTCCTCCACAGCCCTCAGCACCTGCCCTCTTCAGACCCCAGAACTCCACCTCAAACTTGGAATCCCCGGCAGCTGGCCCCCTCCCCAAGGTTCACACCCCGTCCGCCGCCAGAGCACTGACCACGCCTGGGATGAAGTTGATGACGATCATGCCAATGATGCGGCCCCAGATGGCGCCAATGAGCAGCGACGGAATGAAGACTCCGGACGACACCATGAGGCCGTACGTCCACGTGGCGAGCAGATGATACACGACGAAGAGCACGATCAGCGGAAGGAACTCGTACTCGTCTGAAACACGTGATAAACCGTCCACGAGACCAAGCCACATCGGGCAAAACACATGAAGGCGAGGTTCTTTTTTGAAATGAGGACTGTTTTGTTGCTTTGATCTCCCAAACGATTGCTTTTCGTTCGGCTCTATTTGCCAGTCTCTCAAGTTCTTTGACTATGATCCATTGAAAATAGTTCAGTTTGATGGTGAATGTTTTTCTTCACATCAAAAGAGCGGCACGTACCGTAGGGAGCGTGCAGCATGGCGTGCAGACCTCCCTCGGGAGTCTTGAAGAGGATGTCTGCCATGCGGTTGCTTTCGCCGTAGGGACAAAAACCCTGCGGAAGAAAACAATGTTGGTGTTGACGTCTTCGAAACAAAAGGTTTGTTTTGCTGATGAACATTCGTTCACAGTTTGGTTCCTCACATTCCCCTCGCAATGTACTCGACCTCTTGCTCTTGGTTCCTGATCTGCCCGTTTTCGACAAACATGGAACCTGAAGAGACAAGGGGAAGAGGAGGCCTGATTTTGAGCTGAAAACTGAGGGGAATTTCCTGAGAACCAGAGTTGCTTCCCTTCGGACACCTGATCTACTTTTGCAACGACCAATCATGATCCTGTTGTGATCAGTTGAGCTCGGAATCAGTCAGTGTCAGAAGGAAAGAGCACCCATCATCCATCAAAGCAACACTGTTCAGGTTCAAAGAATGGCAAGGTAAAATCAAATCTGGACACGGAAATTGTGAAGGTTCCTTGATGCGATGTGAAACTGAGCCGGATGAACAAAGGATGCGCCACACAGACGTAGGAGCCAAAAACGCCAAGGGAAATCAAAAAGTCATTTCTGCGACGCCCAGTCGAGTACCGCAGACCTCCGACAAGGCACAAACAGCAGAAACGGTTTTGTTCACAAATGAGTCCCATTAAGACACCAAACAAGTTGGGATCGGATCCCTTGGGGCTCAAGCTTCACTTCGGCCAGGACCACTCCCTGACACGTACCTGGAAGACGTAACCGTGACCGTGGTTCCCATACGGATCTCCGTGCGCGGCGTGCACATCTGCTGACTGGTCCCCGGCGAACGGGTCTTCCTCTTCGATCGCGTGCGTTGAGTGTCCGCTGGCGGACCGCTTCTTGACGTGGCCGTTGTCGTGCGAGGGCGGAGGATGTGCGTCGTGGTGCGAGGCTGGAGGCGCGCCGTTGTGCGACACGGCGTCGTCGTGGTGAAAGTCATCAATAATGCGAGTCAAGTTCTGGTGTTCCGTCTGAAATAATGGTGAGCGGCTGGAGATGACATTCCCTGACCGAAGTGCATTGAGTGGGAAAGTTTCCAAGGGAAAGAAAGTTCCATCGTTGAGAACCTTGGCTCCATATCTTTTTTAAATGGTAGCAAAAAAGATCTTCGAAGTTTTCACAACAGTGTTCGTTGAAAGCAATTGCGTGGTGCATGAGACAGACAGACAGACAGACAGACAGACAGACAGACAGACAGACAGACAGACAGACAGACAGACAGACAAAGGGGGAGTCTGTTCTCCGAATAGAAGGGTTGTTTCTCAAAATTTGTGCGGCCAGTTGCGCCGGTGGCCACAAACAATTCCTCGAATGTTCTGCATCAGGTGCACATGCAATCAATTCTGCTCACACATGAGCAAAGTTCCCCGGGGATAAAAGTGACAAACACCACGCTGAATCTGCGCTGCGAGCTGCAACTATTCCAAAGCGTGTCAGAGCGACCGGCGTGTGAGGAGACACTCACGTGGTTGGTCGGGTGGAATCCCTTGATGGGAGCGCAGTTCGGCACGCAGTAGATGAGCAGGATGAGGATGATGGCGGACGCGCCCGCCACGAAGCCCGCCTCGGCCACCTTCATCCACTTCTTCTGCGTGTAGCTGTAATCAACATTCACACTTCTGAGTCAGCACGCCGTTTCCACGCGTTGTGATTGATCGTGCACAGGAAAACGCATCTCACCAGGACACCATTCCCGTGCATTGAAATCTTGACTGAGCGGATCCAGGGAGCCAGGTTCTTAGTTTGGTACAGTTCGCAAGACAGTCGATCTAGCAGCCTCATCAGAAGGATCTTTGCTGGGACAGCAAGTTTTGTGGTGTCCCTCTTTTTGGTCTTTTTTCTGCCTTTGGACAATCTAAGCAGCAACGACAGCAACGGTGGTATGGTGCCTCAGCACTTTCTCACACCCGGTACTCAAGTTATTCAAAATGCAGACAGTTTAATTGACTGTTCTCGCAGATTGACCTCTTCTGAGGAAAACTCATGAAAGCATTTTTTTTCACTGAGCCAAACAATCTCCAGTCTGCCAACAATTCTTTCCGAGCAGTGTGCTCAGATTTTGACAACAAATCACATTTGAATTGAGTACCATGGCGTTGTCAACTGACTTTCCTTTTCTCCAGAAATGTGCGCAGTTGAAGTCCGCACGACCTTTGCTGTCATCTCGGGCCGAGCGAAATTGAACATGTTCACCCCTCGTCCCTCGCAGTCAAGAGGAAATGGAATTTTCAGATTACTTGACAGTCGCCCCGACGACCTGCACGGAAGTTCCCTGGCATGATGGGTCATAAGGGGACAGCTCTATCAGAGGCGCCATGTCCCTTCCCCCGCAGTGGACACCGACTTGGCATGGTTTGTGTCGAGGGAAAGTTGTGGACTTACTGGCGCCTGAACAGCGTTATTTTGTAGTTGATTTGGATGAAGACAGCACCGGACAGACCCCCTGCAATGCAACACGCACAATTGCACCTCCAAGTTGACTGTGTCCACCTCATTCAACCTCAGGGCAACAAATGCGATGTTGACCAAAGCGCGAAGGTGTTGGTGAAAATATGTTCGTTTTGCCCGAGATTTGTCAGTCCAATGTCACCCGCGACAAAGCATTATAATTTTCTACACAAGATTTGCAGACACTGTTCTTCATGATTGCGAGTCAGGCATAAAACGAAACAATGTTCTGAACTTTATCTTGCTGAATCTGCATGGAGATGGAAGCAATTCAAGTGCAAACCTATCAGAGCCATCACGACGAAAATGGGAATGTCGTAGGTTTTGAATTTGACATCCTGCAAACAGAGACAATGTTCATGTATTTTTGTGGGCAACATGAGCCATTTCCCCAGCAGTGGGCGAGTGCATTTAATTGCACTGTGGGCGCTGACAGAGACCCCACCTTGATTGTGTGTCACCAAACGGGAAACAACCAACATTAGCAATGAACATCATGGATTCTGGAGGCAATTTGTTGGACTGTGTAACTGTTTCTTCAGCAGCATACAAATTAGAATTTACGCATATCTGATGACACGTAACACGTGCGGTACTCATGGATGCAACACACAGTTGGCATGATAGAGCCTCGACTGCTGACCCCTCACAACACCAGCAGACGAACAAGCAATTTTGTGGTCTGGGCTTTTCGCTGGATGTTCAAGTGAGACTGAGCCTTTGGTGTTCTTTTGCGTTTGGACGGTCGTGGTAGACCAAAGGAAGATATTCTCAGTGCACCAGCATCCGTGTGACCCTAAGTCGTGGCCAGGTTCCAAAATGAAACCTCCAAGCAACGATGCAGCTTGGCTGGTACAACAGCAACACACCACACACAAACAAAATACGCGTTCCTTACCCCGACATATCCGAAGCTGATGAGACCGGGGCTGGACATGTCCTCGGGATGTCCCTTCAGGGCACTCATGAACAGGTTCAAACACAACGAAGCAATCATGGATGAAAACAACTGAAAGACAAGTATGACTCGGGTCAGTGACATCGTGCACGCACTTCTGAAAAATCTTTCAGTTCGAGTTTGAGTCTTGGTGGACGGGATTTCCTCTGTGGGACAGTCACAAGCTTCTCGTTGGTTGCACTTTTCGTATTTTGACCTTGGACAGAACGTGACCCTGTGTTCCGGAAGCTTCACAACAGAAGAATTTCTCCAGAATCATCCTGTTCATGAATATTCAACTTGATGTGTTTTCGCAACAAAGAATGAAGAGCAGAATGATGAGTGCTCCCAAGTGAACCAGGAAACCGCACAAGTTGTCCGTTGGTTTTCAGCAAAACGGCCGCGGGCAGCTGGATTTGGCCTGGTGGGGGATTTCCGGTATAAATATGCATCATTCCCGAGCGGTTCATTGGAAGCCATTGAGCTGAATCGGAGCAGCTCATCTGTGAGATGGGTCCGTGTTGGACCGACCTTTCGATCCCGCAGTTAATCACACCCACGCTCAAATGCACAGATGCGCCCACAGCGATCAAGGTAAGGGAGGGGCGAGGGGTCGCTTCGTTCATAAAGAATGTTGAAACTTACCATACGCCATGTGAGCATTTGTTTGAGAAAACTAGCACCTTCTTCAAGACTGAAAAGTACGCCTCCTGCAAACAGAAATGCAACGTCGCGTCAGACAGTGGGAAAATATTTAAATTCACTTCCACAAACTGGGACCAAATCCTTTTTATTTTCTCACGGCAGGGGTTCTTTCAATGGTGACATTTTGTTGAGCGTTGGTGTGCCCCCAAAGTTGGAAGTGAAATGCAATTGCTCCTGATGATACGTGTTTCCAACTTGTGACCACACAGCGAGTAAACTTTCACACACGAAGCGCCCTCTGTAGCAACACGGGCGACACCTACCGACGGGACTGGCGAAGGCAGCGGACACGCCGGACGCCGCTCCGGCCGCCACGAAGTCGCGCCGCTCCTCGTCCGACCGCAGCGAGTTGCAGCACTGCAAGTAGAAGAGGCTGCTCGCACCCGTTGGACTGTGCAGGCTTTGGCCCAATGTCAAAAAAGAAGAACTTGCAGAAGGAACTTCGGGTCCAAAGGCTTTTGTTCTGGTCAACGGCGGAGAGTTGTTGGCAGGGTTTACAAAATGATATTGGGGGGGGGGGGGGAGGCTCACCGCAGGTTTCCACGTCTTCTTGCCGAAGTGGAACTCTCCGCGAGACATCCCGGAGGCACAGATAGCACCAGAGTGGATCATCGGCCCTTCCTGCAAACCAAGACACAACAGCATGAGAACGTCCCGGGTATGTACTGTCAAACTGAAGTCTGTAATTGGTCACCGACTTCTGGTGGCCTTCAGGTGTGAACCAATGTCTCAGAAAAACAACGTGCGTTGGGAAAGTAATGAGACAAGGGACTGTTTGACCTGATTTTCAGTTTGCAAACACTGCGTGCCGATTGCTGAGTGGGCTGAGGTCACCGACCTCACTGCCCACATCACATCATCAGAAAGTGCTGGCTGGTTTTTGAAGGATGGCTTGTTTACATTTTCCAGCGCTTGAGATGATCCGAGGCCAATCACTGTGGGAGTTTACGAGGAGAGGTGTAATCAAATTTGTCCAGCCAACAAGTGAAGTATGACGTTCGGAGGCTGGGAACGTCCAATTAAGGATCCCAAAGGACGGTTCCCCTGGGAGCCGAAACAGACACGCCATGGATCACACCACCGGCCGACAACCTCTTCTGACCAAGACAATTATGCCAACGCAAGAATTTGGAAGCGATGAAATCACAGGTCATCCGACAAGAAACTTTGCAAAGTCCAGATTCTGCAAGAGAACACTGCCCTTTGACTTTTTGTCCCGTGCTGTTGGAGTTTGGTTTCATTCAGCTGCAGAATTCGAGAGAATAACAAGGTCACGAAACACGTCAGAAAATTGTTTCCATGATATTTGATCCAAATGCCAAACGATGAGTTCACTTGCAGTTTGAAACAAACACAGATCTGCTGTCTTTCGAACATTCTGCCTCAAAACAACCTGCTGTCACAAAACAACAGGCGCCGCTCTCAGCTCGGTGAACCCAGAGACCCTCCTGAGCTTCCAAATACAGACGAAGAAGATCAGACCACCGCACGGTTCTGGTGGAAATGGTGCCGCATCGCCCAGAGTGGAACAGCTGACTTCCTGATCTCCTCACCCGCCCATCTTGCTCAAACACCAATGTCGCCCAGCCCAGTGACCCGATCATTGCCCCATCCCTCTCTGCTCCAACCCGTTCCCCAATCCCACCCTTTCCAGCCTCAACCTTCTCACGCCCCACTCTCCCACGTCTCATCGTGACCCTACCTCGCCCAGGTTCGCCTTACCACACCCAGACCCGCCTGAACCTCGGCCGTACCTTTCCGCAGGCGAGGCCGCCGGCGACGGACAGCACGACGCCGCCCGCCTTCGCCACCAGAGTGCGCAGGCTGAGCAGCCCCGGCAGCTTGATGCCGTTCAAGTAGCACTTGATCTGCGGGATGCCGCTCCCAGCCGCGTGAGGCTGCAAAACAAGACCAAACCCGTGTGAAACACAGATTGTGCAGTGCAAGTCGTGTGAAAAGCTTTTTAGGGAAGGTGCTGATATTGGAAGAGACTCGTGGCGAACAAAATTTCTCTTCAAGATAGAGACAAGCTCCAGACATTTGGAGTCTGTCGTTCACCGCACAAACTGAGCACGGCTCGAAGGCAAGAGACACAAAGTTATTCCCCGCAAGATCAAACACAAAACCCGCAAGAATTTGAAAAGACTGTATCTACAGACTCAAACACTGCTGCCAAAGCCTGACATTTTTTTTGCCGCTCGATCTGAACGTTCATTCCCACAACACTCTTTTTGACACAGCTTACAAAAGTTCACAATTTCTAGAGACAAAAATTAAGCTCAAACAGCCACATTTTCAACATTTTCAGAGCAAAGAAAATCGTATCGAAGAAACAAAAACAAACGCTTGGAACATGGACATCTACGAATGTAAAAACCTTCGCCGAACATGGTCATTCTGCCAGTCCTGTCTTCATTTCAACAAACCAACGCAATCTACATGACGAGTACTGACATTGAACACGGGCACTTTGAAAAACAATGAATGATGAAAGCACCCTTACAAACTTGTACAACTGCACACCCAGTTTCTTACCGTTCCCTGTCAATTCAATGACATTTGAAAATAATTATGAAGATCTTTGGCTGTCACCAAGAAGCGCATTCGGATTTCAGATTCGGATTAGCTTTGTTCTTTATGTTTGTCATTTGTCGTCTGTTGTGTTCAGAAGGAAACAAAAGAATTGACGGGCTTAAAATACCGAACCTCCCCCCCCCCCCTCGTCCATGAATCAAAACTTTGCTCGAAAGCTCCTGCGCAGATTGCTTTTCTGAGTTTGGGAAACTGGGTGAATCATGTCCAATCGCCAATTGTTCCCTTGCGGGACCCATCCCGTGGTTGATGCTGAAGCAACCTGCGGCAAAGTGCTTTTTGAATATTTTACCACCAATAATTTGCCTTGACAAACGGACAGGTCCTTCGGATCCACCAAGTAGAGGCGAGGTGAATGATCGATGAACTTACCGCGTGATAAGTGACGAGGTAGGAACCGATGCAGACCAGAGTCACGTTGATCAACATCCACACAAACGTCGGCAGAACAAGGCACCCTGTGCTTTTGCAGTCTTTGATCACTGTAATCCGGCTATCAAGGAAAGTTTGCGTGTGGACAGTGCGGTGATATCTGAGAGAAAGACAATAGATTTTGGAAAAGATGACAATGAGATTTGTTTGCATTCGTATCTTGAGAAGCTTCTTGGTGCCATTGATCGTGGTTCTGTCACGCAACCCAAACTTCTGTTCTACGTCTCCTGCATCTGCGTTTGTGACCAGGTCTTGACAAAGAAATATTTGGTCAGCAAAGCGGCCCCCTTCACCGCAGGTGCTTCTGTGGTAGACACATGAAAACAATCATCCTTCTGAAAGTTAGACATAGCTGTCGCAAGAATTTATCTGAAGCCCGTGCAGGTGCAACGAACCGAAGGCATCTTTCTCCCAGACAAGAAGATAGAAGACACAAAGAATAGCCTCGGCGACAGAAAAGCAAAGCTGGGGAAATGGCACTCAAATCATCACGAAAAGTCTCGACTCTTTCGCGAATACAATGCAAAAAATCAAACTGCAACCAAAAGGGTTCCTCAAACATTCAGCGTGCAACCTCAGTTCCGGAGAGATAACACTTCTGAGAGTGACTAGTGTCAGACTCATCTCATCCGAATATCCAATCAGGCAACACAATAAAAAGACAGATCTGTCAGGATTTGGGGCGTATTTCCCCGATGCTTACACCGTTTACGTGGCTTTTTGCTTGAATTCTGAATGAACAAGGTCAGTGTGGTGATCGATTCGTTTTGCACGTGAGTAAACAGATGCTGAATCCATCAAAATTCATTGAGGACACATATCACTGCAGGGTATTCCCTGTCGCTCGTGATGATTCTGCGAAAAAGGGTCAATGGAATACGAAACGGAAATCAGGAAAGAGGCGGGGGAAAACAAAACTCATTTTTAGGTGATTTGAGGAGCTTGGTCCGATTTGTGAGCTTTTGGAAAAAGTGAGCAAAATCGGAGTGAGTGAAATCAAATCACCTATAGGCAGCCTCTTCCAAAAGTATGTCTACAGCAGTTTCATGGTCAAGATGAGGATTGATTTGGGATCTTTTGGAAGAGGCTGCCTATAGGTGATTTGATTTCACTCACTCCGATTTTGCTCACTTTTTCCAAAAGCTCACAAATCGGACCAAGCTCC
>JAAUXT010143054.1_pt1 | contig 13852 bp, 14 predicted proteins | sample 7278171 | NCBI WGS metagenome assembly JAAUXT01 (sample SAMN14350112, study PRJNA611818) | marine sediment metagenome | isolation source: surface marine sediment (1.8m) | place: French Polynesia: Moorea | collected 2018-08 | reverse complement strand
GAAAATGTTCCCATCAGTTTGTAGTCATTTGCACCAGTTTCACAGTCAAGGAATCAATACTTATGAAAACAGCTACGTACTTGATCGTTTCCAATGTTTTCGCTCCAACGAGAAAACCCGTAGAATAACATCGCAGCTGGTTGCTTGCATGCTGGAGGTGAGCACACCTGTTTTGAGACTGGCTGACGAGCGATTATCTGTGTTCACGGCGGGAGAGACACGCAGATTACCGGATTAAGAGACTCGTGATGGATCGAGCTGTTGATTGGATCCGAGATAATTTGGGCTGACAGCACATCGGCGAGCAGAGCAGCCCGCTGTGGAGTCATTGCACTCCAATTTGCTCAACCCGAGCCGAACGGTGGACACTCCCCAAACCTCTCGTCGGATTCACCTTTTATCTCCTTGTCTGACAGCGAGAGAACCGGCCTTCTCGTCGCACCAGGGTCCAACAAGTGCGCAGATTGAAGATCTGTGTTCCGTGAACCGTCTGAGATGGACACTCTCCCAGGGACTGACGTGATATAGGAACTTGAGAAGGCTATGAAAAGGGACAGGTGTAAAATTTGACGCACAATTCCTGGAAGTTTTGGTCGTAAACAATCCACTCAATTAAGAAACAATTTGTAAGGACAGGCCTTGCGCTGGTTGAATCCTGTTTCTTGCCGTAAACGGGTCCAGGTCTTGCACTGAAGTCACCTGCTGTTTATGTCACTCGACAGAGAACAAGAGATTCGAATTTTGTTGGGTCTGGGATCACAGGAACCACACTTCTTCAATGAAGCTCCAACTAATCCGCTTTCCGAGAGAAAAGAAAACTCCTTGCGGCATCAGACTTGCTGATTGTTTTGTGAGTACATCAAGGTCACTGATGAAAACGACACAAAACTCGAGTGCAGCGGAACAGAAGGTTTAATGTCTGTGTACTCCAGCTGGGGTTTGCCTACAAGTGCTGTGATTGTGATTGCAGTATTTGTAACAAAAAATCAAGGCTTAGTTTGAGTTGTCTCACAATTGCCAATGCAGTCAAACCAAAGGCAACGGTTTTCTGGGACTGTAGTGCAAACAAAAATAGCTCCATGGAGCTCGCGGTGATTTGAGGAAATTCTGATTTCAGTCACTCTGATTGCAGTCACTCTGATTTCACTCACTCTGATTTCACTCACTCTGATTTCAGTTACTTGTTTTTATCAAAAATTCTTACTTTTTTCACTCAATATTCATAACTTGGGAACTCATTTGGTCCACACACAAATGGAACAAATTCAACTGAATAGAACTTTTACACATTGTTTCACAAAAATATCCATACAACACCAAAATAATTTTCCAATATCCATTTTAAAAAATTTTATCAAAAAAATGACTTTTTAACCCAAACTTTAGGCCTACCTAAAAAGCATGTAAAAATTTTCAAAAATCAAAAATCAAATGTTACCACTCAAACCCCCATACAACAGACTACATTTCATCAATATACTTCTTTCACCAAATTTTTTTACTTTCTCAGATACACAGCCATTTCTACATCTATACCCCATATTTTCCACATTTCTAAATTTGAACTTTTTGACCTAAAGAACCCTAAAATTCAAAGTTCCTGAAATCCTTCCTGGCACATTATCCCCAACCTAAATTGAACTAAAAGAGCCCAAAAGATCCAACATTGATCCTCATTTTGACAATGAAACAGGTGTACACATACTTTTGGAAGACCCTGCCTAAAGGTGATTTGATTTCACTTGCTCCAATTTCGCTCGCTTTTTCCAAAAGCTCACAAATCGGACCAAGCTCCTCAAATCACCTAAAAAGGATTTCTTTCCAGTCCATGAAGGTCAGGAGAACTTTCCTGAGATTGAGGAGCATCACTGATGAGGCGTTACGTACCAGACCGTGACACGCAGACAAATTATAACCTTCCCTCAGCGGATGAACACATGACAAAGAAACATTGTGTGTATTTATTCTCGGCATCCGCATTCCTGGGCACAAAACAGGCGCCACTTTGACAGGTAGAAGATTGAAAGTGACTTTCTCACACCGACGTGTTCCTGGCACATTCCTGTTGAAAAACCCTGCAGGGACAGATCCAGGTGGCAAGGAACTTTGAGCCACAACCAAAGCGCGTTTGTGGCAAACATGTAGAAACAGATCTCAAAGCCATACATGCCCCTCCCTCTCGTCAAGTTGTCTTCTGGTTGTTCGACCATTCCAAAAGATGTCGTTGTTGGACCCCCCCCCCCCAAGGGGTACTCGCTTCGATCATCAATCAAACAGACGAGTTGACTTGAATTGAGACTCCAGTGTCTTGTCCACTCCGGACAACACACTCTGCAGTAGAATCATGAATCCAACTCCAAAAATGCATTTTATGACGGGATAGACTTCACTCCTGTGTACAATGTATCAGCGGCCGAAGTGAAGGAGCGAAGGTTTTCACAGCACCTGGTGCATTTGGATCAGGACGATCAGGAAGAAGTAAAGATTGGTTCGTGTTGGAAAATGCTTGTAATTGTGTTCACCAGGTGCGAGCTCGTTTTCATGTCAGAAACTTGAGGTTCGAGCAAACGAAACTTTGCAAGGCCTTCACAATGTATGCAGACACCTTGGCATAATCAAATTCTCAAGCCTCTTCATTTGTTTGTCTGCCTGTCTGTCTCCAACCGTCCATCTCTCTTCTCGCTCTCTGTCCCCCCTCTTCTCTTCTCTTCTCTTCTCTTCTCTTCTCTTCTCTTCTCTTCTCTCTCCCTCTCCCTCTTTCTCAATCCGACCTTCTGGATCGGTAGGGTGGAAAATAATGAGGAAAGTATCGCTTCTTGGCATTTGCACCGTGTTGAGATCTGCATTAGGAAGTGGAAACATTGTATCTGCGCACGAAATGAGGGGTGCGAGGCGGCGGCTGACAGCGTGATTTAACTCCCTGATTAACACTCGATACATGTCTGGCAGACGAATTGATGCCTTCTGTCAGAAAGCCAGGGGGGAACTTCACGAAACTGAGATTGATATACGAGTGAAGCAAATTATAAGTACAAGTGAACAAGAACGATGAGCAGTTGAAGTGCACAAAAGCCATGCAGCCAACACACTGGACAGATCCGTTTGACTGGCACATACGTGTTGGACAAAATCGTCTTCACAAATTGATCCTTGGAGCTGTCTCATTTGAAAGGAACAATAAAAACAGTAAAATGAAGGAGGAGTGTTCCAAAGGACACCCAGAGCAGATCTGTTTTGGAAGACTGCTTCATGTAATGTTTGGACCAAGTCTCAAGTCTGTCATTGTGTCCTTTCGATGTTTTGACGACAAGGGCGTTCACAATTTCAAGAGGTGAGGTGTGGGGAGGAGCAAAAGTTTGATATGTTTGTGAAGGGCCACCAACCGGGTGGTGGAAAGGAAAGCTTGTGATGCTGGGAGTGTTTTCTTCTAGAGGCGGCATGGCTATGCGTCTCCTCAATCTGCGCCTGGCTGTTTCCAGAGTCATATTCATATCATACAGCGGGATGAGTGGAATTACATTGCCAGGGGCACCGGCTCCCAGGTGACCCAATACTGCAAGCGGATCCTCCAGGACAGAAAAGCCAACAGCATTCGTTTTCTCCACCAAAAACAGAGCAACGGTGTAACACTTCAAAGATCAAAGAAAGTTTGACACTTTTGTGAACACAAAATGATAGCCAAGCGAACATTTGGTTTTGAAAATCAGTCAAAAGCACACCGGGAACACCCACCTCGCAACTCAGACCGTGTCACAGGTCCAGGCTCCAGAACCTGTGGACTCGATCCCATGGTCTGAATTACCGACCAAGTCACTATCGTTTTGTGCCCCACTCGGCCACCGCGAGGATCCCTCTCCTTGCTGAATCCTCGAGCCTTGTGGCTGACAGGCTGGTTCTGCAGGAGAGACAGGAATGAGGCGAGCGGGCGGGACGCTGCAGTAATGCGCGCCCGGGTGTGCTGGAGACGAGGTTAAGTGAGATCACACTGGGACGTTCCCGGCAGAGCGTGCGACGGGAAGGGCTTGATTTGGTGTGGAGCTTCAGCTGGGATATCAGGACTTATCTGAGTCGTGGTCTTTGAACGGGTTGCAGTTCACTCAGCCACTTTCACACCAGGACAGTGCTGGGAACAAGACAAGATTCGGTCTTTTTGTCGCACCACCAGAGACGCAGGTTGAACCCACCAAGTCACACAACGAAAGGTCAGAGTCTTCCCGATCCAACAACAAGAGGGCGGACAACGCACGAAAACGCCTCAGAACAGCGATGTTTGAGTCGTTTTCTGCAATGTTCTGTGCGGCAAACACGAAACCAACTTTATCCCAGTGAACAATCAACAAAGCGCTGCAGCCTAAAAACCGCTCGAAGCGTCAGATTCGTGTGTACGATTGCAGGTAAGCGACGTAGATAGACAAAGGTCAAAGGAGCAATGCAGCGTGATAACATCGGATGTCTACACTCTCAAAAAAATCTGTACGTGTCATTTCAGGTTCAAAACTGGATTTTGTTTGGATTCTTCACAACGAAAACTGCAGAGTTCTTGAGACAAACCTGCACATCATAGTTTGCAGCTGTGCCACAATTTCTATTTTTGCAAACTGATACCAAAGCAAAACTTAAACAATCTGCACAGGGCAGCACGTTGTATGTAACAGTGTGAACAGCTCTGTCAGATAGACAAACTTCAAGTGAGTCATGCAGAGGATCACACTGAAAGCTCGCTGGGTGGGCGAGATTGAGTTGGTTGAACATGTTCTCTCGGCCACCGCCAGGACGTCTGTACCCCCCACCCCCCGGCTTGCAGCCAACGACGTTCTGTAAAGGGCAACAACAGGCTGTTCAAAGGGATGGCCCTGAACGGGTCCTGCTGATGCCACTGTCCAAAGCGAGAAATCACAAATTGAGCCCGTTTTCGGCACCCAGGTGGACTGCAGCTGGTACGAGTCCACCGTAACATGCATGTCTGGAACGCCAAGCGAGCACGCATCTTGATCCATCCTGCGATTTCCCGCTGACGTCAACTCGAGCAGAATTTTCATCATGCTGATTGTGGAAGACCGAGTGCAATTGAAAACAGACAGACGGACGGCTCACAAACAAGAACAAAGAAATTGAAACTCCTTTCATCACAACACTGCCCGAGACAGTCACTTGTCAATAAGAACCACTTTCGTGCTCGTGACGCATTCCCTTCTCACTGTGGACGGATTGTGGAGTTGGTTCAGTGTTGCGTTTCGCCGCGTCTGTGGGGCAGGACGCGCTGTCTGGCTCCACGGCGACGCTAATTACTCACGACGTTGTGTCACTGCGATGAGCGGAGGCGGCGTGCCTGATGGATCGACACTCTGAAGTGTTGGAATGAGAGAGAGAGAGAGAGAGAGAGAGAGAGAAAGAGAGAAAAACACACACATCACACACACACACACACACACACACACAAATGTCAAAAGACGCAAAGACGCGAACACACGTGGGCGTTTTGTGTGTCACACTGCGAAGTTGGTCACAACCAAACACAGACACGCAGGAATTGAACTTGTGTGTGGTCTTGATTTTTCTCCGCCTCCGGACACAAGGACTCATTCTGCTTGTCGTTGATTTGGTGTGGCAGTCCTGGTGAGACACGGAACATGTCACTTCAAACGCTCGTCTGCATCATGGTCGGCTCGGGCGCAACAGGTTGCGATGTGACTCTGGAGACAGAGACAGATGAGGCAATTCTCATGTCATTGCATTTTTGATAGAACCGGAAACGGCCGGTCACATCACAGGAAGCACTCTCAAACGTGCAAATTGTGTATGATAGCAAAGAGCTACAAGGGATCTTGAGTGTTGGGGCCGGAGAAGCTGTCGTGGAAATGCAGAGCTGCGTTAGAAAAAACTTTCCTGGCTCACATGGTCCTTCAGTGGGACACACCTGCAACCAGGGCCACCTCGTTCTTCAGCGTGATCTTTATTTCTCTCTGCCAAAACGCAATCCCAGGCACCTCAAATGTGCGGTCCCGACAGACAACAATAGGACACAACAAACTGAAGGCACTGCGGTTTGTGGGCAATAACTCCACGTCTCCGTTGTTGTGTTTCTTTTTGAAACACCTGGTGATGTCGAGGCACCCCAGGGCCGTTTGACAGTTTCGGAGGTGTATATCACAGATCACCATTCTTCTCCGTGTCTCGGGACGACCGTCTCACAGCTGCGCGGTCAATCAACGCAACGCCGTCTCCGCGCTCTGCCGTCAGCGCCATCCTTGCAGAGCAGATAACGAATTGGACACCACATTGTGCGAACGAGATTGCGTTTCCGAGGCTCGAGGAAAGTACCGTTCAAATCATCCTGAACTATAGAACAAGTGTGCAGGACGACAAAAGTGTCATTGCTCCCCAAAAGATGGTCTGACCTCAACCAGTTTTGAGTTTTGGTTTCAACATCTCTGTGTTGGGAATGGCGATCCTGACTCCAGAACACAAAGTAACTTCTCCCTTCTGAGCAAAATGTGACCCGCTCAACAGACCAAATGCGTCCAGATTCTTCACGTGCGAGTAGGTTCTGGCAAGCTGGCCATGAATCCGCCAGTGAATATCTGAGGACTGATAAAGGACACAAACTTGTCCGTATTGGGGATTCAGATTGAGAAGAGCAGAAGAAGTTGGGCGTGATGGGGATAGAGCAGAACAAAAGACAGCGTGGAGCACTCTGCAAGTTGACTTTTCTTGGAATGTCGTTGACCCTCGAAACAAGACGTCTTGAGCATGAAATTGTCTTTTGAGTGAGGACTGACAAACAATACAGCAGAAGAAAGCTTGTCAAATCATAGGCCTTTTGAAATCGATAACAAAAGATACAATTCAAACAGAACTGACTTCAAATTGGTAGATCTCGAGATGATCTTTCTTTGAACAGATGAAAGACGAATCAACATTGAAGTCACGCTCGATCATGTCAGAACTGAGCACCTCATATCTTTGGTTGAATTCATCAATCACCAACCTTATTGATTCACACTCGGTGAAAAAACGAACATCACACCAGCCGTAAACGTCCCTGGTGGGGTTGGAGTGCAGATCCCGCCCTGTGCGAGTACACAGAGGAAACTATCATCAGCAGGGGCGGTGCATATTCGGGCAGTCAGCTGGCAGACAGTCTCACAAATGTACTCAGTTACTCAGTCCAAAAGAACTATATCTGAATCTTTGTTTTGAGCATCAATTGCGCAAAAATCGGGAAGGCCATGTTTTGTTGTTTTTTGGCTTCTCATGTGCAAGGAAACAGCAAGCAGCAGATCAATCTGACTTTGATGCAACAAGCCAGGGGGTGCCATGAAATTCTGATAGGACGAGCAGCTGACGACTGTCACTTCAGCTGATGTTTCTCGGTGATTATGGCCATGATGCATGGGGACCAGGCTGGTATTGAGCCCACGCGCCTGCTCTGCTCCACCGCGCTGCTCTCATCCACGACCCCCCAACACAACCACTCCCGTCATCACAATCCAGTGCGTACCAATGATTCACAATTCACGCCAATTCAACCAAGTTCCAGACGATCGCTGGTCTCTGTTTCCAGGTTCACTCTTCACAGAGTAAAATGGGGGGAGAGAATATTGGAAGAAGCATCTGTGATTTGTGGGGCTGTTGTGCAATTGGTTCCTCGTGCATCACACAACAGAGGTCAACATCGACGGACAGAGATGGGAATTTCAGTTGATATTGTTGTGATTCTAAGGATCCGTTCAGACTGACAGTCAGTACACAAAATATGGAAAAAGTGGGTATGTCTCCTGGTCAACTTGATCGTGCCTTGAATTGCCCTGGGCTTCCGGTTCTCAATAGTTTTGAGTGAAAATTGTTCGTCCCAGGGCCGTCCCTGCGGGCCTCACCCTGCGACTCCACACAGAGATCCACCTCAACAACATTGCATGACAGCTGAAACTTGGCGGCAAAAGGTTTATTTTGTTCGCCTGACTGGATTTAGATGTAATTGCCCATCATGGAACATGTGGAGGTGGGGTCCGATTCTGGACAGCTCCAGTGAGAACACAGCTTTGCTGTGAGGAATGACTCCGCTGTGTTTGTGGCCTGACAGATGGGTTTGATGCCACCAGCCTCGTTTCTCCCACTGCGCAGAGACAGTGAGGTTGATCTGCACACGAACGAGATCAACTAGCACAAAACAAAAGACACCGAAGAATATCGCGTCACGCATTGTGTATGTGCCACATGAAGCACGCGCACTTGCGCATCATTCGAACAGGAACAGTTTCCTCTCAGAGGTTGCGGTGAGACCCTGGCCAAGGAGTCTGGTTACACGAGTTCCATTCTTCAAATTTGATGACTATGGTCAGACCTCTAACCAAAGCGTAGAGGGAGGGAGGTCTGGAGACCGTTGTGGTGTGCAAACTTCACTCAAAGCACTGTGGTTTATTGCGCGGCTCAGAAAGCGAGAACCAGCGCAGATCAAGAAATCCTTCACGCAATTTTGCAACGCAATATCACTTTCATTTGCACCTTGTCTTTATGGCTTTCGCACAAATTGTAAAGAGGTGTTATTTACATTGCCATGCGTTTCAGCACTTACTGGGGCCTATCAAGGTGAGTTATGATCGGCAGCAGCCGGGACCCGCCGTATTAAGCGCGGTCTGTATTCCCCGAGGGTGGTCTGCTGCGGCGCGCTGCGCACGGTGACGTCGCAGGGCGTCCTCCTGCGTGTCGTCGTGCAGCAGCCTGTCGTCGGACTGTGTTTCCGTTGTGATGCAGCACACAAGCGTTGACAAGCAGGACCAAACCGACCGCCCCCAAACACCTGCCGGCAGGCTCCAAAAGTGTGAAGTTGGTTGTAAATTTGTTCCATCAAAGCATAAACGCCCAGGCCACCGCTTTTCACGAAGTTCACCACATTGAAGGACAAAAGAATGGATGCTGCAGGGCAGGAACTTTGTCACCTGAGGCGTTTGCGGTAGAAATCGCAAAAATTGCCACACACGAGAGCTGCTTTGACACTCCAGTTGGAAGAAACAAAAACTCATCCCAACAAAAAACGTTCACATTTTTGCTTCGATTCCGCAGAGGAACAGCTTTGTTTGTTTCGGAACACAATGCATTCTTTCTTCACCCCAACACAATAAAACACTCGTTTCTTTTGTCTGTTTGCAGACGCAGCTGAAGATTTCTGGAGCCATCCCACCATTACCGTCTTCTGAGCGAAAACAAAGGGAGAGAAGAAACGTGCCTGAAATTCACAACAAAAAGACGACGCAATTAAAAGACGTCTGGGAGACTCTGAACACAGGGAGATATGTAAATACACGTTGTGGATGGAATATCGCTGGGCGCCCAGAGTACTCACCTGCGGCCACGCAAAGTGAATTTCAACTGCTGCTGATGCCCAGTGCTTTTAGCCCATGAAAATTGTATCCTCCAAGGGGTAATTTTTTCAATTGTTGCCGAGAAGTTTGCATCAGAAACAAGAACCACACACAGTGGTTGTTGCACATGGAACAGTAATTTCTGCGCGTCTACTGGCGTAGAAAAGTGCAGTAAATCTGCAGCACGTTGTGTCACTGGAACATGAGACGAAACATGAGCAACAGACGAACAGATGTGCGCGGGAGCATTCCGTCTTCGTTGGTGGATCGTGGTGAACCCAGAACATTCAATCTCGTGTGAATCTCGAGGCTGACAACTGAACTGGAAATATTCTTTCTGCTTGAGTTTTTGTTCAGTTTCTCGTCAGTGTTACCATGCAGTGAAGCAACAACAGGCAAGGATGAAGACTTCGTACCTGCAGGAAAACGACTGGAGCCAGAGCGCCCGGGCTTCAGCGCACACGGGAGCAGGTGCTTCCGCAGTGAGGACCCGCCCGACACACAGGATGTTGTCGTGTCTCTTTGTCATCCTGTGTCTCATCTGTCAAGTGACGTCGCGATCAACGGAAACCCCGTCAACCAGACATCCACAAAACTCAAGCGACACCAGAGAAACCACAGTGGAGGAGGGACTCGCCCTGTCTGAGAGGCGAAAGACATCCATGGAGACGACACAGACTCATGATGACGTCACCGATGATGTCACCAGCACCATGGAGACACAGTGGGACTCTTTGGATGAGTACACGAGCACTGATGATGTGATGATTTCTGAGAGACAAGAAGAGTATGATCAGAATGACTCTGAGGAGGAGGTCGACGACACTGCTGACCTCGAGTTTGATCTTGATCAGGACATGGCAGAGGAAGAACTGGAGGAAGATGAGGAAGAGGAGGAAGAGAATCCGACGAACCACACCAGGAGGAGGCACAGACAGAACGGTGAGAGACTATTTCATCTGTCTTCATTGAACCAGAACTTTTTGTTGGCGCGTCATTCTGGCATCCAGCGGTTGCCCGCCAGGAGCGCGATCGAACCAGGTGGCTCCGCTGAAGTTTTTCTTCTCGCGAAGAAGCATTCACACGACTGAACTCCGGCGAGAAATCTCTTGAGGCGTCTGAGAATGGCCGGTGAATTTTTATGCACTCTGTACCCTTTGTGCCTGTTTCTCTGGAGATTTCTAATTCTTACAGAGAGAAGACTCTTGTTCGACCCACCACAGGCACTGTGCAAAGAAAAGTTCATTCACTTAACTGAGATCACAACTCCGCTTTGAAATTCAAACATCTTGGTGGACAAGCTGCAAACTCTGCCAATAAACATCAATCGTGTGTGTGGCAAATGCTTCCATCAAAGCAAACGGGAAAAGTTTTGCGTGCGAAAATGAGGTTTTTCTCCATTTAATTCTCAGTGTTTGAGAGCGTCCCATTTGTTACGCGAGTGCTGAGACATTCCAGACACTGACTCCAGCGCACCAAAAAGGGTCCATGTGCCATCCTCAGTGCATTATTCAACACAAGAGTCCGATGTGGCCAATTACCAACTGGTGTTTCCCGACTCAGAGACAGACAAAAAGGGGACTCTGGTCGGAATGGTGAAGCTGAGTACGGACTTTTTCAGCGTCTTTTTTATCGGTATACGTGGACCATCGAAGGGCCGCTTCCAGTGTTTGTTGGCCCGACGGTATGTGTTTTTCATGCAGGTGTCTGGCCTTCAAGAGGATTGGCCCGCTGACTCCGGGGTCTGTGGACGGACGGATTCGCAATCACGCAGGCTTCCGCTCGTTCGCCCTGTCACTGTCCATTCCCGTCACTTCCCACTGACTTTGCTTCCATCCAACCTCATTCCTGGGGTCTGATCAGTCTGTGGCAGATTCTGGGCTGCAGTCCCGCCGTGTAGCCTGCAGGTGGTCCCTGCGGCAATCATACTGTCCTCCCCTATTAGCCGAGCCACGTCTCTGCACAGACACTGCGGGCTGCGAATGGAAGCCGTGTGGCGCTGTGAAACACTGGGAATCACGCAATGAGATTCCGCTCATGGCTTTTCGCTCAAATCAGAGTCCGACCTGAGATTCAAGTCCAAAAGGGCAGTTTCTCCCCACTGTCCGGAACGGAGCTGAGTCTCTGTGGAGGAATTCTGCAGTTGAAGTGGAGACGTGAGGAGGGCTGTTTACACGGTGGAGCACAGAGATGTGTTTGCATTGGGGAGCAGCCATCCGTCTTCCCGTTGTTTGCTTCCATCCCGCACCACGAGAAGGGATACTTGCGGGCCAAGCACAAGATCTGCATTTCCCAGTGTCTGTAGATTGGATCAATCATCACAGTACAGCATTGATAGCTATTAATTTCCCCAAAAGAAACAAAAAATGTGCTGAGAGAACCACGCACGCCGACGCAAACCAGCAGGTGTTTCTTTTCTCCGCGGAGAGAAATAGAAATTTAGTGATGGCTTCTCAGCACTTGAAGAAAAGAATAATTGCACCAAATTGTGAAGTGAAAAGAAAGGAATCAGCACTTGATGTAGAAGAAAAAGAGGCTGAACGTTTGCACAATCCTTCTCCACAAGTCACTGCACCAAATTGTGAAGTGAAAAGAAAGGAATCAGCACTTGATGTAGAAGAAAAAGAGGCTGAACGTTTGCACAATCCTTCTCCACAAGTCACTGCACGACACAGCGCGAAACTCTCGAAACGAATTTGGTCGAAAGAAGAACCTCACGGACAGTAGTGGCATTCAGGGCCCATCTGGATCTGTGTTCATTTTTCTGCGTCGAAAAAGGCAGAACAGTTCGATAAGAAAGAGGACGAGGCGGAATGGTTCATTCCGCTCGGAATCTGGTCGGATCTCGGAGGACGTAAATGCTGATTGCTGCAGACTGGAAATTGAAGCTCAATCTCGAAAACAAACTCGTTCGGATAACAGAGCAACTGTTTTCTTTACGCGTTTATTGCTTTCTGGTTGCCTTTACGAGTAGTTGTGCCGAGCAAATGGAAAGACATTTTCTTTAGATGTCAAGAGCTGCTTTTCACACACATTTGAATCCGACACGATTCAAGAAAGAATCGTTTGTTCTGCCCAGAATGTTGACGGGCACTGAGACCTCGCTTGGGGACGAGCACATCTGGAGAAGTTTGTTGCCAGAATCGTTGCCTTGGCTCAGATGTCAGAGTCAACAGAACCACAGGAGGGGCCGGCACCCAGGCTGACAAGCTCTCATCTGTTGCCTGACAACTCCAGGAAATAAGAACTTGGCACGCGGGAGCTCATGTCAGCACACTCCTCGTGACAACTTGTGCAGTGATGTTCTAAGCCTGGTCTCTGTCTCGATTGAAGTTTGTTTTCTTCAAATAGACCATGATGCTCATCATTTGAGAAGAGACTCCGCTGTCGTCCCGTGTCATGCAACCTGTACGAGTGTCTGGTGACTTAGCGTCGTCCTGGACTGTGATTGAACGAAACGAGACACGGAGCGATCCGCCCCAGATGCGCACACAGCCGCCGCCAGGCTCTGTGGATAATAGACATGATGAAAGAAACGGACATTGATTAAATGAGTGGTTGAACCGTTGTTTGCCGCCCATATTGTTCCTGTCCTCTTGCTGCGGGCTTGTTTGTTTTCCAGCGAATCTCTGTTCGATTCTTTCTCATCTCATTGAGTTGGGAATCTTCTGCAGCATTTGCGGTCCACGAAATAGATCTACCGCGCGCACTTCTGAGGACGTTGTACGAGTACACGCGCAAGGTTCCTTTTTGGTGTTGTAGTTTGTACAACCTCCCGATTCTGTTCGCGCCCACGCAAGTGTCCAAAAAAGTCGCCTGCCAAACGAAAATCTCGCGTCTTCATCTCGCGTCTTCATCCACCCCACCAGGACAGAAGAGGCAGTCATTTTCTTTGATTTGCGTTCAATTTAACAGTCAATTACGTCGGAAAAGGTTTTCGTGGTGGAGATTTGTCTGCTGGCATGCAACAAACCCTCTGCACTCTGGGTTGTTTCTCACTTCCACAGGCTCCCACCAAGGATTGCACGAGATTGTTGCAATTTGGGCGACGATATTAAAGTTTTCTGCAGCAAAGTCCAGTCCGTGCACGGGGCTTCAATCAGTGGTCGTGCTGCAAGTGCCCCGTCGAGAGCACGGCTGCGACACACAAGAAGCAGAAAGTAATCTGCCAATTTCCTCGACCTTTGAGCCAGTGCGCCCCGAAGGAGTAAATTCAGAGGCCAACCGACCGTGTTTCACCCATTTGCAATTGAGCCTTCATTAACTGAAAGGATCCTCCGAGAAGCCACTCCCGGAGTCAACAAAACTAGCTGCTGCATATGTAACTCGAAGCGTCTGCACAACTGCGAAATCAGAGTCATCGCAAAGTTCAGGTCAACCTGCGAAGGTTTTATGCTGGGGCCGTGCAACTTGCAAATTTGGGTGCCTTGACTAGGATAATTTTTAGTGGCGTACTTCTGTCCAAGTTCTGATGCTGAGCATCATCGCAT
>JAAUXT010010103.1_pt1 | contig 13854 bp, 13 predicted proteins | sample 7278171 | NCBI WGS metagenome assembly JAAUXT01 (sample SAMN14350112, study PRJNA611818) | marine sediment metagenome | isolation source: surface marine sediment (1.8m) | place: French Polynesia: Moorea | collected 2018-08 | reverse complement strand
TGTCCACCATCTCTTTCATGGTAAATTTTCTAGCAGACATGGCGATTGACCAGCAGAAAAACATCTGACACAGCCACGTCCAAGTGAAATAATGTGAATCAAAGATCCCATCGGAAAAATGCCGCTTTTGTAATGTTGGACCATCACATGGGACAAATTGGTCAGAATCATGGATTTGCAACGTTTATGGAAATGCGAGAAACACAAGGCAAACATAATACCTCAAAAAGGACAAAGTGTGTGAAAGGAAAGGGAGACATTTGCACGCTGTATAAATATTCAGGACTTCAGGAAAGTCGCAGCTGTAACGGAATTAAGCTACCAAAATTACTCAAACAACATCGACGTGCCCTTTGAGATGTTCACCTCAATTGCACTTGTGGAGATGCAAAGAATTAGCGCACCTTGCTAAACTGGTATGTGCACTTTGTAACCCAGAAAACTTCTCCCACCGAAAAATAAACCCCGCCCCAGAGGAAACCGCATGAAATCGGCTCAGCTCCCAGGTAAGCTGGTGCCACCAAAGCACAGAAATTGCCGATGCTCCATACGGAGCTGGTGCCACCAAGTCATACCCAGTCCAAATTGTTCGGATAGGAGCCAGTGCCGGTCCCCTTACAATCGCCGTCTAAGTGCCCGATCACGGCTAGTGTTAATCTGTCTTTCTCACTCCGGCCCAGCCTAGCCAAAACCCGAGGCTGCAACACCGCAGTGCCGCAAGCGGCGGCGAAGTGTACGGGGCGCCCACCCGGGGCTGACCGCACACAACAATTGGGCCACCAAACCATAACCAGAGTGGTTGGTGTGATTGGATATTTTGTCACAGAAAAAAGTTACGCATGAGTGTGTTCCATCCATTGAAAATGCCTTGAATGCATCGGGCGATGCAACTCCTCTCAGCTGCAACCGACCATCCAGACGCGCGACTTCCCTGCAAATCGGGGTTCAGTGTGTCCGCATATTTCCTTTTTTTCGTCAGCCTGAAATTGACAGTGTTCAAATTTGTTGGAAGAGACTCTCTTGACCACAATAAAGTCGACTGAGACAACTTGTGGTCGTCACTGTTTCTTTCCGCTAACAGATTCTCACAAATTGTCCACGTCCACATTTTCTTGCACGTCACCCGCCAAGGAGGATCGAGAAGACGTTTTGATCGAAAATTCAAATTGATTTTCTGAAGCTCACCTCTCTGTGTTTAAATTTTGATCCTGAACAAGCGTGTGTTAACAACCGTTGAGTCGTGTTGTTGAAAACATCACAGTTTGTTTCTCGCAATTTGTGCTCGATGGGTGCATGCATGCACGCACACTTGTTGTCCTGTGTGCTGAGGGTCATTCCTGGAAGATGTTATGCAATTTCTGGTTAGCCCAGCGCTGATGCGCAAAACTGCTTGTAGATTCTGCCCAAAACAGAAAAACGGTTTGGTGTGTATCTCAACCCAACGCAGCATTCTTTCATTCTTTCTACTTTCTTCGTGCATACCACCCCTCCGTGTCCTCTGTGTTCTGAGAGGGTTTTGATCACTGACTGATTGCTCGATCTGACTTTGGAGTTCGTCTTTCTTTGTCATTATTGAACCACCTCCATTCATGCGCACATCCAGTTTTGGGCGACGGTCAGATCATTTCGAAACACTCACAACAAGTGCCGACGTTCTCTCATTTGGTTTATGCCCGTTTATGCGTCCCGAAGCAGACATTCCTTCCCAAGGTGACTGGAAACACTTCTTCCAAATGTTCCTTTCTCAATCAAAGTGCTGTTTCGAAATGTGTCACTGGAGACAATTAATGAAGTGAGATTTGCAGGCAGAATCGAACAAATTTTGTCAGGGATTGCCAGGACCTCGTGTGTGTGAAGGGACTCGCACCTCCACTGATGCATGCGTCTCAAGATCAAACCATGGATGCTGTGTCGTTGACTTTCCTACATTCCGAACTCGAATCAAGTTCTTGACAAAACACTTGTGACGATGACTTCAGAATGATCTTTGAAAAGCTCATCAACACAGAGAGGTTTAAATCCTCGTGATCATTGATCGCTTTGCAGTCAACCAAACTCAAAAACAAAAGCTTTGCAAATGCCACAGTTGGGGCAATTTGCCAACGTGGAGGAATTTTTTTTGGGTGGAGGTGGACCGGGTTCGTGGAATGTGTACCTTCTCAAACTTCCTGGCAGTGCATTTCGTATGCAGAGAAGACCACCCATTCACACGAAATCTGTGTTGGGCGAGACTCTTGTGCATCGTCGTAGTCTTGAAAAGAGCGATTCCACAAACCATAAATGCATCTTTTGAGCTGTTTCATTTGGCCTTAATTTCCATTATTTGGGCGTTATACTGTTTACGTCGGGCTTTGCAAGGCACTTTGTTCTGTTGAACCCCCGTGTACGCATCCCAGATTCAAAAACGTCTGTGGATTGTGTACGAGAGGCAGGTTCGCAAATGGTTGCGACTGATGCGGTTTTATGTGACGTAAACACGATCTTTGTGTGCAATGTCAGACAAGAACTTTGTACAGAACAGTTATGATCTGGTGTCCTGCGACATGTCGGTGCTCAAGTTCATTGGGAATTACCCAGCCAAGTACACACACACACACACACACACACACACACACACACACACACACACACACGCACACACACACACACACCGCCTTCATAATCTTCTTAAATTTCACTTCCTTGCCTTCTGTTTTCCGACAAAAATCGTAGAGACCCCAACTGAGACTGAAAACCGAAGCTCAGGCCCACAAATATTTGTACTGTCTGACTTAAAAACAACAACAACAACAACAACAACAACAACAACAACAACAACAACAACAACAACAAAATTTGTACTCACTCGTAAAGTCCAAAATTTCCTGACCTCAAAAATCTGAGCTTGTTGCCCTCACAAGCTTGAAATTTAAACTTTACAAGTTTACTCTCTCCTGAGACATCATCCTCAACCCAAGTAAATTTGAAATTCATCTTGCCCAAGAAAGTGCTGTCCACAAGTTTTTCATCCTCGATGCCTGCAGTTGATTTGTTTGATGTCGAGGTCTGACTTTTTAACCATCCGCGCGAAATAATTTGGAGCACGAAGTAGATCTAGATCTAGGACATTCGTAAACAGGTCATCAGGTGAAATTTCACACGTGTGTCGTTCGTCGTGTTACGGTGAAAGATCGCATTTGAATATCTCTATCAAGATGCCTCTGAAGGGAATTCCGTTCAACCTCTCGCCCGACTTGCTGCATGTCCTCGCCACTGCAGGCCACGGTGACGAAATAGGTGAGTAGCTCGTATTCCAGCTTTGACAGTTTTACGTGCGTGGCACACCATTCCTGTTGTGCAGTCGTCCACAAATCCTGAGGACAGGTGGCATCACCAGACAGACACACAAAACTTTCCACACGAGAGCTAGGTTGGTAATGTCACTTGGTCACACTGACACAGCGACCTACAATCTTTGCCAGGCTCCTCACTGGAATTGGACTTGTTGACAATGTGAGAACAATCAGTCATTTCAGCTTGACAATATTGATCGTCGCACTGTTTACTGACACGCCCTCGTACAACTTCGCACTGTCCGTTGCAAACTGCCTTTCCCCTCTGTTTTGCCCAGCGATCGACCTCCAGCTCTCGTCGATGCATCTCGGCATGGGGGTGATTGGTTTCCACATCTGGATCCAACCCTGGACAGGTGCAGACCTGGAGGTCACCTAAAAATGCAATTTCAAAGAAATGGTGGGCGTGCCCAGAACAAGGCAGTCTTCAGAAGCTCATCTTCGCTTGAAGTCTCTTTGGTTGTTTCAACAATGCAACTCCTGCAGCACACCTGAATCACAGTGTGGGACACACCCCTGTTCTGTTGACATTGGGACAAACCATTTTTGCATGGTGCCATCAGTTTTACATCAAGTTGTTGGCCAATCGTTTGAGTGGTAGACTCGAAGAATCAAACAGCATATTCCCTCAGTTGTGTTGGCATGACGCGAGTGGCAGCTCGTTGTGTTCGACACTCTGTGAAGTCCGTACACAACAGGTTGTTTTGCCACACAGGTGACAGCTCTCCTGTCCCTTTTTTTTTTTTTTTTTTTTTTGCTCTCGACAAGGATTGGTTTTATGAAACAGTTGATGCAATGGCTCAACTGTGTAGTCAGCAAGAAAACAAGTGGATCAGCTCTTTGCCATGTTGAGCCATGTGTTGTTGAAGACAAAAAATAGCCCCAGGGGCCTCACGGTTATTTGACGATTTGAGCAATAACTGGGGCCACCAGGAACAAACACAATAAACAACAAAACTCTCAGAAGGTTCAAATATTTGGTGAAAGAAGTATATTGATGAAATGTAGTATATTGTATGGGGGTTTGAGAGGTAGCATTTGATTTTTGAAAATTTTTACATAGTTTTTAAGGTGGGGCTAAAGTTAGGCTTGAAAAGTCAGTTTTAATAGAAAATTTAAAAATGGATATTGGGCAATTCTTTCAGTTAATATATAGATATTATTGTGAGATAATGTATAAAAGTTCCATTTGGTTGAATTTGTTCCATTTGGGTGTGTGCTAAATGAGTTCCCATATTGTGAATGTTGTGTGAAAAAAGTAAGAATTTTGACCACCCCCCCCCCCAAAAAAAAAACAGCAACCCATATCAAAGTGAGCCAAATTAGAGCAAGCCCAATCAGAGCAACCGAAATTTCCTCAAATCACCGCGAGCTCCATGGAGCTATTTTTGCTGTGGAGAGTGTCCCTGGCAATTTTCTTTGGTGAAATGGTTGAATTCCTTGCTGTGACGAGAATGCCATGCGAGGAGTAATACTGACCACGTGCAGCCGCGGGCTCGTTGATCTCTGGTCTCTTGTTGCAAAGAGCTGAGAACATGCTGCAAGGAAAACAATGACTGTAAGGTGGGGCAAAAGTCCTCTGGTGTACGGGACATCAACCTTTGGCCTCCAGAAATACAACCCCACCGCTTCCGGTGCTCACTCTCCGGGGACAAACTCACTGTGGAAGCTGAAGGAGAAGGCAACAACGGATTCTGCTTGAGTGGGAATATGAGCATGTCTGGGGTTATTCCGTGTGGTGTCGATGCCGAGAGCGTCAGTGCCTGATTGGAGGTTTGCCTGCTTCTGTTGAGCAGTGGAGGATCATCCTTCTGGTTACGGCAGCTCGTACTCTTGTCACACAAGTTTCGGGGAAACCTTGTGTGTCCAGGCCGGTTGGCGAGGCTGCATGGACTGACCGACTGCCTATCGACTTGGATACTGTATTCAGCCCCACACGTGGGATTTCAGCCCAAATGTCCATTTGGGTGGCGGGGAACAGGACGGGACGGGATGGGACAGGACGTCTTCGCCGAGTGGCATATACGAGTACGAGCGTACATGAATAAATTTTTCGGTGAGACACGAAGTGCTCTTCCCTTGTCCGAAATTTGGGTTGGGCTCAGCCCCAGTGAGACCTACTTTGGGAGGGGGCAGAGCCCCCTACAAATTTTGGGTTGGCCTTGTCCCCCAAGGTCCTGCCCAAAATTCGATGAGGGACACAGAACCATGCCCATTGTTGGGCGGCACTTCTTCAACTCTCCACCCAGGGACATCAGACGTCATTCGGATAGTAGCAACCACTCTGATCCCCACTCGCCATTCGGGATGAGAAACATTTGTTCAAGTATTTCACAAAATGAAGCGGAAGTCACTGGGCGTTTTGGGGGAGAAACTGGATTGTTCCCTCAGAATCAAAGAACAGCTGATTTGACCACGAATGGCCTTCTTTGGCCTTGGCTGTCCCGTCCTGCTCCACGGGATTGGCGTGACATCTGTTGTGGAATCTCACAAGTTTTTAAAGCCTTCGCAACCTTCAGAGATAGCTCAAGCCGCGATTATTATGCATTGGCTTCAGTGTTTTTGTGTCTTGGACTGGACAGTGTTTCCCACAAGGTTCATCACTGTTCTCCAAGGAATGTCAGTCTTTTGTGCACGCTTGTGCTTTGGATCCATATCACCAGGTGCAAAGGGAAAAGACCAGTGACGGGCCAACTCCTGTCTTACGAGTGGTATCTTGGCCGCACTAGCTTTCGAAATCTGGAACGTTGTGGTTCATGTCACGTGAGGCGTTCAGAACGCGTTGCCATTGCCATAAAAGGCAGGCAAAAGGCCAAATTTGGTTTGGTATGGGTTTATTCTTCAGACATTGGAAACACTGCTCCAGAAGGACACAAACCACTTCAGGGCCAAATATCTGGAAAAAAAGATGCACTTTTGAGCCTGTGGGCTCTGTGCACCTTTGGGTGGTGAGAACAACAAATTTGCCTTTGGGCAATACCATCAGTTTTGGGCCCTCTGGGGCCTTTGATTTTTGACTGACCCTGCCCCAAGTTGTTTCAGAGATGAGCTAAAGATTGACTGGCCATCTCAAGGGGTGGGGTTGGGTGAAGAATAAACAAATTTGAATTTTTGTGCAGCAACTGCACATGCAGGCTTGTAGCCCAGCCATTTTGACCTTCAAATGTTTTTGCACCCCGGGTGTCAAAATATAGATTGCCATTTTGCACCATGTTGCATAACTTCCTATCACTTCTGGGTCAACCTGTCACTGACAGTGTCCTGTTGCCCACTATGCAACCTGGTGGAAAAGTCTTGCTGCTGTCATGTAGCATATGGAAATCTGTTCAACCCAACCACAGTGGGCTCCAGTGGGTTGAACAGATTTCCCTATGTAACCCATTGATCTCAGATGCACCATGTTACACATATACAATATGAAGGCTCTACTGGGTTGCATAACTTCCTGTCATTTCTGGTCCAACCCAACTGGTACACATCAGAGCACATGAGTACTGGGTTGCCCATGTATACAACTTATTCAACATGGCACTCAGATGTAGAGGGCACTGCAGACACAGCATTCAAAAATAGTGCCCAGCCATAAAAAATGGAGTGTTGATGTTCTCAAGTCAAAAAGAGTACTTCTGGAAGGTTTGTATGTTTCAATTCTGGTCAGTTACATCCATAAATACTCCAGGCATTCTGCAGGAAGAGAGATTTCAACTTACCATTTTGTTTCTAAGGAGAAAAGTGACTTTTGAAACTTTGGGTCTTTGCATTTCATGTTTGCACCATTTTAACTCTTGCCACACAGCCAATGGATAATTTTGGAAAACATTACCCAAGGAATATTTATCTGGGTCTTTTGCATATCCCCACAGTTCATTTCAGTGAAGTTTTGCAATGTTTTTGTCAAAAATTGGAATTCAAAATTAGGTTTCTGATAGGTTGCATACATCTGTAAAAAGTTTTAGTGAGTCATGTTGAACACTTTATTGATGCTGATGGGTTGCACAGTCTATTGCTGCTGTATTATTGTATTCAACCCATCTGTGTCAAAGCTCAGCCAGGTTGCATAACTTCCTGTCACTTCCAGTTCAACCCACTTATCACAGCTTATATAGCACTTGTATGTTTTTGTGTGCATCCATTGTACTGTGTTGCATATGTTTAACATGTGTTTAACCCAGTTTCAGTGGTATTTCAACAGCTTATTAGACCATTTCAACCAGTGCCTGATGAGGTCCTGACTTGTGGGAGACAAAATGCAACCTTCGGGGTAGACTGGAGTACACTTCATATCACAATGGACAATCTTGCAAAGATTTGTACAACTGTGAAGCAAATGCTTATTCAGGACATGTGGAGGGTCAGTACTACCATGTTGAATATGGTCAACCCGATGCAGACAATATGATCTTGCCATGTTGCATGTAGTCAACCTGGCTCTGTTGTCATGGACATCTAGATATCACCATGTTAACTGCATCCATCCTATTCAACCTGTCTTTCAGAGAGATTTGGGGCCTGCTGCTGACCCTCCCCACCTGCCACCTTTCATATCAGGCACTCTGCAGATGACATCAGCTTCATCAGAGGTGATAGTTATATTATATGTCAAAAAATGTGTCTGACATGTTGCCCATATATTCAACCCATTGCTTTTGCAGAAAGTGATGATTGTGGCAAATATTTTGATGATGTTGTCATTTGCCAAAGCCTCCAAACTTGGAAACTATCTCAGGGAAAATTTTGATTCCTGAGTGCAAAAAGTACATTTGCACTGTGTTGCATACTATTCAACCCGATCTTGCCTGTTTGATATGACTGTGTTACACATGTGTAACCCATCTATTTTTCAGATCTCAAACACATTGAACAATTGCCTTATTTTGAGCATCTTGGCAATGCTACAAGATGTCCCATAGGACTTGTCATGTGGAGAGATTTGTCTTATGGTAGCCTTGGAGGCTCTTCAAAGTAAATACACTGACTGGTAAGTTACCTGCTATGTTGCTCAGTATGCAACCTGCCTTTGTGCTGTCTATCAACAATGTATTGCATACATTCAACCCATTTCTTTTGCATTTTCAGGGCATCAGAATTGCAAGCCGAGCTGGCAGCTCTGGATTTGTCTCTGGTGGATTGGGCCATCTCCATCTCCAATGAAAACTTCATGCTAGGTATGCTGTTCTTGTGCATCTTGGTGATAATTTGTTATGTAAGTTGCTACAGCTGGGTTGACTTTGTTCAACCCGATCATATGACACTTTAACATAGATGTGTTGCATAGAAAGAGCATGCATGTGTTATTCAACTCATTTCAAGCCTTAACTCAGTGAAAATCCAAACTGTGGAGCTGTCATACCTGACATGTTGTATACAAGTGCATAGATACTCAATCCAACTGTTTCGTTTGATTCTGCCATGTTGACTATGTGTAACCCATCTCTACCATGCAGGTGCAGTTCATTCTCATTGCACCAGGTGGGTCTACAAGCAGGCAGGATCACTGTCACCCAGGGCCAAGACCAGGAAGAATAGGACAACTCCAAGGACAAAACCAAGAAAAAAGGCAAAAAGAAGGGAAAAAGTAAGCTCCCAACCCATGAGGCACAAGCAAGTGAAGGAAAGTTTGTTCTGGCAAGTGGATATTACCTCATCTTAGCTGGAGTTGGAGTGTCAACTGAAGGCCTGATTACAAAGAGTCTTTGTTGTGTTTTTTGTACAATGGCCAGTACCATTATGCACTGACACATTTCTCCAACCACACCATAGATGCAGCCAATTTGCTAAATAATGTGATTGGGCATGCCCTGCAAGCATTTGAAATGTCTTTGGCAATTTGAGATGAGAATCTGAGTGCTCCAGAACTAAAATGCATTGAGGATATGCAAGGGGTCATTGTCAACTTAGATAAAGCAACTGGCCAACAGGATGTGATTGAAAACATGACAGCCTCCATGAAGAGAGACAAGCCAAAGGAGCACCTTGCATCTTTGGTATGGATTGCTAAAGATCTACAGAATGCAGATGCAGATGATGCTGAGGATGACACAGATGATGAAGGTGCAGTGACTGCAGGATGGCCACATAAGAGGAGCTGGAAACAGGCACAACCCATGAAGATGAAGAAATACTACCACTGCAAGCAGCACACCATGAACAGTAAGAACTCAGCCATGATGACATGTAGCCAATACTTCTCAAGTGCAAGCCTTCTGAATAGGCACAAACTCTGAGTTCATAGAACTGGATGCCAGTACAAGTGCCCTGAGTGTGAGCAGAAGTTTCCATATGCACATACCTGTGATCAACATGTGAAAGGAGTACACCAGGCAACTTTTCCCTGTGTGTCAACACTGTGAAGGATGAGGCTCAAAGATACATCACAAGGATGCTTTTGAACATCATGTGTTCAGCAAACACAGAGAGGGGACACCCAACTACAAGTGTGCAAAATGCAGTGTATACTTCCCATTGCATGACAAATATCATCACTGTCAGAAGACATGGGTTAGTGGAAGACAAATTTCTTGCACAATGTCTGATCTGGCTTTGACATGTGAAGAACCAGAAATATGTGAAGATTCATTGTGCCACTCAACACAAGGGTCATCTAAGTGTGCTGGCTGATCTGGCTGGAGATGAACAAGAAGTAGAGTATATGTGTCATGTATGCACAAAAGGATTTGCAAAGAGATCCAACCTTCATAGGCACATGGAAAATGTTCACCCAACAGTTGAAACTGATGATGACTCAGGGAGCAGCAGCCAGAGTGATGACAAAATGTCAGAAGGACAATGCAAAGTTGTGCAGCTGCTTTGGTGTGACATACAGGTCCAGCTTTGAAAGGAAACAACAGTTGTACAACCATGTGGTGCAAGAGCACAATGAAGATGATGAAGTGGAACAACAGGTGTCTGATGATGGACAGGATGATGCAACAGAATCTACCATGACATCTGGTGGTGATTTGTGTCTTGAGCATGCTAGTGGAGTTCGTGGAGAAGTTGCCCTCAGCTGGAGAAGTACATTTGAAGACATCACATGAATTTGAACAAGAACAACCCAGAGGATAACAAGACAGAGGACAACACAGAGGTCAAGATTGAGGAAAAGATGGAGGACAAGAAGGAGACTGATCTGACAGCACAAACTCTTCAACTGGATATGGACATGGACACCAAACAGACAGAGGAAACTGCAGGAGCAACAACTGACACTGACTTCACACAACAGCAAAAAGAGGAATTGGATCTTCTGCAGAAGTTTGCCATGAGTGAGTGAGTTAGGAGAGTCAATATTACAGAACATTTTGTACTCATTTCTTTTCTTTTGGATATGTTTCTTTTTATGGCTATGGCACTCTCACTTGGAGTGAAAGGGAGTGGCACCCCTTGCCTCCAGAGCTCCTGGTAAGGAAGTTATTTCTTCCTTACCAGGTAAGATCTGATCCACCAAAACACCCATTGGTGGGTCATAGGTGACATCTGTTCCACAACACTATAACATATTATTTGGGGGCATGGGCATGATACAAACATCATGGGCAGGGAGTTATAACACAGGGCATGACACCACACACATGACACAACAGAAAAAATATGCAAAACTCACACTGCACAACACCTTGACATAGATAGGGGGCATGGACATGACACATACATATGGGGGGCATCTTTCTTCCATATGCAGGGCATGACAGCAGAGCACATGCATCACACACACATAAACATATGCAAACTCACATGAGGGAAGTCACTGCAGGGCATGACAGCAGAGCACAATGACATTGATATCCATATCCACCAAATAGATGAACATTGGCAGCAGCTTTTTGAGCTTCAATTCTGTGACCTGGCAAGGCATTGACCCAGCCTTGTCTGCCAACTTGCATTTTGCATATGTGCAACCTGTCACCTTCGATTGTCATCTTCACAGTCTTCCATTTGCCAGACTTGCCTGGGCCTGCAGGAATCCCTCTTCTTTCATCCACTCCATTCTTTCTTCTGAGAGTTCTACAAACACTTCATCAGTGCAATGAATATTAGCCATTTGGAACATGGCATCAAAGTTTCACAGACATTTTGCACTTGGATTAAAGTACATGTTGTCCCACTTCAAAAAAGGTTGTTGTGTCTTGGAATTCCAATTCAGAATCAATAGACAATACTGCTCTCTTCTTCATACTATGAAATAAAGTACTTGGAAGAATTTCAGGAAAGGATAACTACAAATTCATTGGTGCTAGATAAACAATCTTACATGCTGCAGGGTGATATATCCAGAGACCCAAACTCACAAATCCACTAACACAGGAATGCTTCCCATCAAAGAATGCAAGTTCTTTCTGAAGAGGGTTGAAATCTTCACCACTGATATCCATCTGCAATCCAATTTCACATGTCTCTCTTGATGTTTTGAAGACATTCTCTTTGTCTTGTGGGGTCACTGGAACTTCCCAGCATCCCAAATTCAAAGATCAGCATCTCACCCAGGGAATCTGTCTTCCTCTTTACAGCAATGAAAGCATGGAATGAATTTGAATCCAAAACAAAAAAAACTGCTATCATCCTGCAACTCTCTGTGTGTAGCTCCTACTGCTTTCAAGTCTGTATACAGGTCTGCATCTGCCAACACACTGTCAATGTCTTTGTTTTGTATCTGTTTGATGATTTCATCTGTGACAAACTCCTTTGGTGGAACTTTCTGTGTGAGCCCTTTTGCCTTCATGGCATTGATGAGTGTCTTTTGTCTGTTTTTGTGGCCTGAGTCCAAGTGGCATGTGTGCTTCCCTGCATGATATACCAGAGCAAGTTATCTGTCATGGTCATGCTCAACTTGTTTGAATGCTCCACATTGCTTCTCTCTGCTGCCTATCTACATGAGAAGCAGGCCTTCCCAGATGCTTTCCTCAAGAAATTTGTTTCATTCCTTTTCTTCATTGATTGGAAGAAAGAGTACTTGTTTGGGCAGAAGAAGCTCCCTGCATACCATCCATTCTTTCAGGTTCTCCTTTGACCAAGCTGGTTCTTCTTACTACTTGTTTGCATGACAAAGTGCCTTCTGTCATCTGTGTGAGAAGAATATGTTCCAAGTTCAGATCTGACTTTGTACACATGAACCCCATCAATGTCTTCTGGAATTCTATCAACTTTTTCTGTCTTGATGTGAGTAAACCAAGTAGGGTTGAGTTTCTTCCCTCTTCCAAGGTTGAGCTGTATGAATGGGGATCCTTCTTCCTCACCTGATTCAGCTATTGAAGAAGAGTCCATTGAAGTGTCAATCTCCTCATGATCTCTATACTCATTGTATGTCTTGATGTAATTCTCTGCAATGTTGAAAACTGGACTGGATGGCATTTCTGTATCTTAATTTTAAAGTTCTCTCACACTTTTGTCTGTGTCTTCAATGGTGACAACTTCAGCTTGATCTTCTGTACATATTTATGTTTCAGGAATGACAAAATCTTCACAGTCTTCAAAATTCTAACTTCTTCTGAATTCTTGAGTTTCAGGAATGACAGAAGGTTCTTCATCTGGATCACAATGCAGGCTCCTTGTTGAATTGTGTGACCTCAACATCATCTTCACACTGGATGTCTGAAGAGATGTCAACTTTGTTCTTCAAAGAAGATCTTTCTTCTATTTTGTTTCACTTTCTTTCTGCAAAACTTGTGTGAACTGGGTTGATTACAAATGACAGAGATGTGTCTTGAAGATTATGTGGACTGTCCAAATGATTCTTTTTCTTCTGTGGTGTCTGTGGTGTCCTGGCTTTCACTGTGTTTTATTCTGAAGTCTACTACTTCACTTCCTTTTTTCTTTTCTGGTAAAGGAATTTCTGGAATTTTTGGAGAAGGTTCTTGTCTATTTTTGTCTCTTTCTTGAGGTTTCCTTGTCCCTTAGCTGCAACTGGGAGACTTCTTTTTCTTCTTGAGTTTCAGATGATTCTTCCTGTCATGTGCTGGTTTCTTTGGAAGGCTGAAGTACTCATGTTGTGCTACTTCAGTTGCCTCTTCAAGGATTGCCATATTCTGGATAATACTTCAGCCTTCTTTGGAGATGACAGCTTCATAGTACTCTCCTGAAAACTTCAGATGAAACTGCTTCTTGCTCAAATCCTTTGTCATACTGTGCCTCAAAATTTGGATCTGGCCTTTGTAATTTTGATAGATATTGACAGTTTCCTGGAAGGTCTCTGCTGTTACAGCTACCAAAATGTTAACTGCTTCAGAGTCATAGTTTCCTATCCTCATCCAATTCTTAACACTGGAAATGCTACGAGCTACTATAGTAGATTTCAGCATGTGGTAATTACAGCGGCAGCGGGCCCTAATTAATTAGGCCTGGGGTGCGGCACCCACAGCAGAGATGCTATTCCACTGTGCCAACTGATGATTTCCTGCGCTCATTTTGATTGACAGTGCACTTGACCACTTGACCAGATCTTCATACTCCTCGCAACAGTCAGTGTGTCTTGCATTCAATTTGCGCTCTTTTTGCGCTCTTTTTGTGCCAAAGACATGAAACCATA
>JAAUXT010061146.1_pt1 | contig 13855 bp, 8 predicted proteins | sample 7278171 | NCBI WGS metagenome assembly JAAUXT01 (sample SAMN14350112, study PRJNA611818) | marine sediment metagenome | isolation source: surface marine sediment (1.8m) | place: French Polynesia: Moorea | collected 2018-08 | reverse complement strand
GGGGCACTTGGCCTCTGGACCAATCAGAAGGCTGGATTTTGAATTCTAGACCAATCAGAGGCCTTCCCGCCCTCATTATCTCTGCCCCATAGTGGGGGGCTCTTCTCTCTAACAAGAAAAACTCGAAAGGTGTCCATAGGTGTTGTGACAGGTGTATGTGTGTGTGTGCGTGTGTGTGTGTGCGCCTGTGTGTGTGCCTGTGTGTGTTTCTTACCTTCACTTTGTCCGACTTCTCTGGGCATGTTTGCAGAGCGGGAAGTCCCGCGGCGTCCACCAGCGTTGGAAACAGGTCGACGAACTCTGTGAGCTTCTCAGTGACAACGCCCTTGTCGGTGAGGCCAGGCACATGCAGCATCATGGGAGCGTGCGTTGCCAGCTCGAAGTTCGTCTGCTTGCCCCACTCGCCGTGCTCTCCCAGCTGCCAGCCGTGGTCGCCCCACAGCGACACGATCGTGTTGTTCGCCAAACCCAGCGTTTCCAAATTCTGCAATTTTCATGTCTTGCACAGTTCCTTATTTGTGCACAGAAATTTCGCGCGTAATGTTGTTGATGGAGTGGACAAAGATACATTTTTTCTGCACGTCCACATTTCTTGGTACATTTTGTGACAAATTTTTAAATTCAACTTTTGACGACGAAAATAGAGCCCGATAATCTATTATTTCACTCGCCTGCAGGACTTTTCCGATGAGCGAATCAGTGTAAGTGACAGCGGAGTAATAAAATCTCCTGAGATCCAGAACCACGTTGTTGGGCAGAGTTGTGTTGATCTTGCCTGAGAAATTCTGCTTGTGGATGTCCTGGTATGATCGCAGTTCTCCACAATCATACCACGCTTCGTTGGGCATGTTGACGGGAGCGTACGCGTTGTCCGGAAGGTTGACACTAGTCTCTGGGTAGTTGCTCAAAAATTCCTCGGGAACCACGAAAGGGAGATGTGGCTTGTGAAAGCCAACGGCCACGAAGAACGGTTTCGTGCCACTCAGCGCATCTTGAGACACGTTCTGCAGCACCTGCACCGCGTGGACCGCGATCTGCATGTCCGGCAGCGGTTTCCTTGTGTACTCCTCATTGGACACCGCTTCATGACTGTTGTTTCTAAAGTGCCAAAATGGTTCGTTTGGTGCATGATAATATTGTTCTGACCAAGAGGGTGGATCATCATGGCCCGAGGCTTCTCCTGGGTGAAAGATTTTTCCCATCCCTATCGAAGTGTAACCATTCTGTTTGAAGTACTCTGGAATCGTGGTGAAGTTGCCTCCAACCTTTCTGAAGTACTTCTGCAGGTCGTAGACGTGGGTTGTGTCCGGTCTGCGTCCGGTGAGTAGCGATGTTCTGGACGGGGAGCACACGGCCTGCTGAACGTACGCTCTCTTCAGCAACAGGCTCTTCGCTGCTAACTTGTCTATGTTGGGCGTGATCATCTTCGGATGCACCGGTGATGGGAAATCATTGCCAGCGAAGCAGCCCAGCTGAGGTCGCATGTCGTCCACAGCGAAGAAGAGCACATTTTTCTTCGGAGATGAAGAGAAGCTGGAGCCATACAAGGCAAACAACACAAAGATTCCTCCCAAAATTTGTGACATTGTCAGACTGTAAGCTCGTATTGCGTGTCGTTGTCACAAGGCTCTGTCCGTGGAAGCAACAGAAGGACAAAACCAGAAGAAAACTCGTCAGAATGAGCAAGCGAACTGCATCTGCACAGCGCAGATAGTCTATTTGTTCGCGCTCAAGGAGGTTGATGAAACGTGAAACGTGCGGCCGGCGCTTGCAAATTCCTTGATAAAACATGCACTCCAAAAGCAGTGAGACCTGTAAAACCTTGCGAGAATCACCGAAGCAAAAACGGCGCAGCGTGTTGCTGGCCTTCGTCGTGCAAGGAGCTCGTCGAACTGTCCTCGTTTTCTGTGGTCACAAGATGGCGAAAAATCAAAACTGAATGGACTTTCACCGTCTTCCAATAGCCCACCTATTGATTCTCAAACATGACATTTCCAATGCACAGGAAAAAATGCTTTCCTCGGTCTTGACGAGTATATATGAGACGTGCTCTGTTTGTCATGTAGGTACACACAGAACGCGAATTCGTCTGTCCTCGAAAACCGCCGTTGCCAGTGGCGCAGGCTTTTTGTGCCCTGTTGGATAGAATCCAGTGACGCTGAGAGTCTCGTTACTGTGTGGTGGCCGATGAAGCCGGTGCCCGAGGAGATTTTCGCACATCGGCGAAGCTGAACTTACCCCGTCGATTCGATATGTTGAAACCGCGCGTTTCTAAATGAAACCCAATTTTCAGGAAGAAACTATTGTTGTGGCGATTTATTGAGTGTTGTTTGTGATGTCTGTCCAATGTTTCAAGTCAACCAGAAAAGACAATTGACACTGTGACGTCACTTCGGAACACTTCTGCGATTTTTGATGAATACAAAGGTTTAGGGAGCACAAACACGCATCTTTGACAGGTCAATGCCAATCGAGAATCAAGTGAAATATATATAAATGCGTCAAAATAAAAAGAAAAGAAAAGAGGAAACAACGAACTTTTCTTTGGAGTTGTGATTTGCAGAAGTGTGACGTGACGTGGCAAGACAGGTTGTTTGTACCTTTAATAAATGTCACATTTTCTTGCTCAACCTTGAAATTAGCAAAACAGATAATTGAGATTGTATCACTTGTTTCCAAGGCACCCACAATGCCGAAAATTCAACTTGAGACACTGCGAGCTCAGCCTTTTTCACCACAATCGAACGAGTGAACACAATGTGTCATCAAAACAAAGCCGACTGCAGTGACAAAAAAGGCATGAAAAACTATAGCTTCACGTGGAACACTTCACAATCATACGGATAAATCGTTCACTCAACAGGTAAATGTTAGTGGCACAAATAGACAGACACAATTCTCTCAAACCCAACTTTGGCAATGGTATTTTAAAGCTGCATGAGTTCGGAATGTTCCGTTCTTCACAAAGGAAATCAGAAAATCGACGGTTGACCTGATACATTCTTGGGAAGATGTTTGAATCATTTCACAGACTTTCCGCACCAGACGTCGATAGCCATTCAGGTAAGTACGATTTATCTGCTGCAGGGTGCGACGGACACGGGTACAAACTACAAGATCTCACTTCCCTCACTGCACTGCATTATTGCGCCTTCGTTCAAGGACACAATGGTGATAGAAACAACAAAGCGTGATGTGCGCACAGGCTGGCCATGAAACTGTTGCCATGCAGAACAACCCAAATTTAGATCTACCTTTAGAGTGTCACAGCGGAACAGAAGGCAAAGCACAGACGACACCGCGAGACTAGGAGTTGTCTGTGTCGTAGAGTTGCAGATCAAGTTTGACGATCACCTCCCCTGAGTCGACTTCGTGCAGCGCGAGACGCTTGATGATCGGTCCGCGCGTCTGGTGAGTCTCCTTCAATATGTCCTTTATGCGCACTTCTGTTCTGCCCAGAAAATCTGAAAGCACCAACAGATTCTATCATGTCACGAACGTTCGTCCTCCACCTTCGTGTTGCCGAGATGAACGCGTGGCGTGGCGTTCACGCGTCACTTAGTGCAGAGATTCAAGAGTTTAGACGAATGAGTGAACTTTGGTTTGTCATTTGTCGTTTCCCTTCCAGCTGAAAACATCCCTTCGATCTATTTGGCACGCAGGTGGGAAAAATTCATTTCAATGAAGCACAGTCCTACAAAAACGCAAACATGAAAAACCAACACTCCCAACAACCAAGGCCGCGAGGCGCACGCACCGTTGGGCGTGAAGAGGTCTCGGTCGTAGACGGTGATGCAGAGCACATCCTGCTGCGGGTCCTTGATGGTGAACTGCATCGACGCGTTCCAGCGCGGGTTCAGCGTGTTCTGAATGACGCGCGTGCGGTGTTCCTGCACACCCATGCTCACCTCGCAGTACGGGTCGCTCTTCCCTGCAATGTTTGGATAGTTCGCAGTGCGTGCCACAAAGTGACTCAAAGGACCACGGTTTTGGAAGCACAACGCATTTGGGTACATCCTTCGAAAGCGTTTCTTTTTGCGTCAATGAAAATTCTACCGAGACGTTGCCCGAAACGCACTGTGTTTCCAGGTCCCAGTTATCAACAAAACCAGCCTGGGAATCCTGCAGAGGGTGAAAAGTCGACCCTCAGACCGTGAACATTTTCAGATTCTGATCACTTTCTGGTTATATTATTTCCTGGTGGTGGTCAAAGGGCACAACGGTAACCAGACACATTATCACGCCTATCCCCGGAGCCGAAAACAATACCTTTCGAAATCTCTTCTGGAAATTTTGTCTGATACTGGAAGTCAGTCCAGATGGTTTTCTTGCTTTGCCGGATTTGATGGTGCTTGCACAAGCTTTTGTCTTGTGCACTTTTTTGCGTTTGTTTTGCATTCTCCTTCTTGTTGTTCTGTTTCAATCAAACCAATCAGTAACAACTGGGAAGAACTCAATTACTGTGCGTCGAAATGTCCACATACGGTTGGACTGTACAACGAGTTCCCAAACTGAACGCAAACTGAGAATCCTGAAATGTCTCGAAACTTGCACGAAATATTGCGGAAAACTTGTTTGGAAAAAACAGAAACTACAATTTTTGTTCTGATTGCAGGATTGTGCCACAAATGAACGTAAAAAGGAAGAAGCGTGGAAAGAGAAGGCAGGTTGCGTGCAGGTGATCGTACCATCTGACCCTCGACATAGGTTGACTCCCTCCATGAGGACGACAAGAACTCTCCCAATGGCCGCAGACTTCCGCACTGTGCACCGGGACGACAGTGAAAAATCACATTTGATTCAAGACATTGAAACAGAGTGCGCAGCGGCTACACTTATCATAAGTACAGGTGAACATGTGTCTCCAATCTCCACCATCTGTGAAAGGACCACAGCCTGAAAACATTTACAAAAGATGATAAATCAAGAAAAAAGAATTGTGATTCACTTGACAGAAACAAAGATATCTCAACGATGAAAAAGGAAGGAGAAATTCCTCTCACACAGATACAAGCGGTCTCATCGATAACAGTTCTTTCGTTTGTCTGAAGTTCCGACAAAAAGCGACACAACGTATCTTTTTGGGGTTTTCTTTTCGAGGGAATCTGTGTGCGGGGAAAATTCGCCAACAAATCAGAAGACGTTCACATCGGTCTTCACACAGGAAAGGCTTTTCCCAGCAGAAGGGAGATCGCACACAACCAGCAAGTGATCATTAGTGTAGACTTTACCGACAACCTCACAGAAGAGACAGATACTGTGCTCCCAGCATACAGGCAGGACAGGACAAGACAGCAGAAGCGATCAGCTCAACACTTGCGACTCTTACCATTCTCATCACATGGAATCAGGTTGATCCCCTCCATGACCATGATTAGTAATCTACCGCAGCCCTGCAGGCCCTGCAGCCGAGCTGAGCACGACATGTTGCATTTTATTTGAAACGAGCAGGCAAAAAAAAAAAGAAGACAAATTACAGTCAGAAAAGGCAAAACGGATTGTCTCATCAGCTGATCTCCAATCAGTATTTCAAATCTGAAAAGGAATCTCACGACACATGAATTTCATGATCATCAGAATCAACAAAGCGACGCAACCAAAGCAATATTCCTGCAAAATGAGCGAAACAAAAGCAAAGGGCTGAGGAAAATTTGCCAAGAGAAAAACGAGGAAGACAAGCCTGCACGTTAGTGTTCTAAACAAGAGAGTTTGTTTCAGTGAGACTCTTACCAGACAACCGATCTCGTGCAGCCAAACATTTTCCTTCTATGATAACAACAAGCAGGCGTCCAAAATTGCTGGTGCGACTTTTATAGCGATCTGTACAACAGAGTGAACAGTGTGGTCATTGCAAAGTGCCAGAGTGAAAATGAAGTCAACAAAAGTTCTTCTCCAGCAGGCGAACAAGTAACGATGACCTGAAAACAAATCACAGAGCACTTGGCCAGCAACTTTCCGTCCATGAAATAGAAAAGCGCTGCGACGGCTGGAACTCCAAATGAAACCTACGAAATGCCCAACGCACGAAAACATGTTAGCAGCTCAGATATCACCAAATATATCAACTTTGTTGTGGTGTCCTCCGCAAAGCTCTGACTCTTCGTCTCCAAAAAGAAACACAAAGCGCATTCCTGCACAGAAACACTCCCCCCCCCCAACAAACAACGCTTACTGATCTCAAATGTCCCAGATCTATTCTGAATGGATTGCAAAGTGTTTTTTACAGCAGACAACCCAACAGATTTTACTCACACGAGTGCGCGCGTTCTCGCTTCTTCTTCTCAGTCTCCATGAACTGCCGCGAAGACTCTTCAAGTTTTTTCACCCAGATTTCTCTGCAAAAGCCAAAACGACATGAGGGGGGACCCATTCGTGACTTTTACCCACTATTTTCATTCACAAACATTTTATGAGATTTCACGGCGGATTCACCTCTCACTGGTCTTCTCCGCCTTGAGACTGTATATCTTGTCGATATGTGAGATGTGGAACAAACACGACTCAGACTCCTCCGTTGACCTTTTCACGGCGATCTCGTTCAGAAATATGGGCTGTAACAAAGCGAGTTGCAACTTCAAACATCACCCGTACACACGACGATGCTCTCGCATTTTCCGCGTTGGCCAATGAAGTCGTTTTGTCTGCAAACGTTGTTTTCAATGCACTCACATTTCGATACATTTTGAATTTGAGTTTGGGGTCGTTACTGAAGACGCCTGAGTTCCCGGACATGGCTCTTGACGGTTGGGTTAGAAGCAAAAAATCGTTGAAGAGAAAGGCGTACAGCTCCTTTCCACTCTTCGTCTGAAAACGTGAGCATCGTAGATGTCAGTTTGTTGCAGGTTGCAAGAATTACAAAACGGTCTGAAAACAGATGATGCACAGCGAGACTTGCGGACAGATTACCTTCGTCAGAGTACCAGAATAGACAAATTTGCGGGACCCCAGGCAGTTTGTGATTGAATTGAAAGTGATTTTCTGCAAGAAACAACAAACACATTGTACATTGTCGACAAACGGCGTCCTCGTATGAAAGTGGACTTCTTCAGCAGTCTTTTTCACAAAGCTGTGCACAAGCACCTCTGGCAAGCCGTCGCACTGGACGTGCGTCTGCAGCCACTCGAGCTTGTCGGAGTTCTCCTTCTCGCGGACGCCCTCGTTCACCTGGCTGCACGTCTCGTTGGCGCGGTTCAGCGCGTCCACGAGGTTCTGATGGTCCGGGTGGTCAGCAGGAGTGTAGCTCAAAATCTGGGATGGTACACACAATATTTCATCTTCAAGTCACAAACCTGCGTGCGAATTCCACTTTTCTCTCAGCGTCAATGTGTCAGCTTGGAGTTGTTGGACTTCCTGCCTCTGAGTGCGTGTCCACGAGCGAACGTGCGTGAATTTCGTGCACCTATGATGTGCTGTGCTAACAATTCCCACCTTCTCAATCATGAGCGGGTATCTCGTGATACGCTGCATGGGTTTCAGGAGGTAGCTGCTGAGGGGCATTCCCTTCGTTTTCGGATTTTGTTGACAAATCTGCATGAAGACAAAAAGCCGTGCATCAGTGACCGAGCAACATTATTCTTCAATTTTTGACCGATTCAATGCCCTCACGAAATACCTTCATAACTTCTTTGAAATGAGTATCATTTTCAGTTTTTCTTTGAATGAGCGCTGCGGCGTTCAGCTGGCAACTGCAGAATCTGATGTACACTGTCATGTGTGGCAGCTGCAAGGAACATTGCAACAAAAATTAAATACGCGTTGTTCTCGTGACGTTTTCGTCCTTCAACTTTTCTGTGTTAACATGTACAGTCAAACACTCACGTTCTCACACAAAATATCTCCGATGACCTCGATGTCGTCACCAATGGCAGTCATTTTCTTCCGAACCCGAAGAGCTCTGCGTGATCAACACCAAGACGGAATGAGAGAAATCTGTCTGGTGCAACAGAAGAACTCAACCGCAGAGATTCAAATGACGATGAGGGAAACAAAACGTACTTGAGCAGCTTCATGTTGCAGATGATCAGCTCGTTCCAATTGACGAAGACGCTTTCCAGCTCAACGTCAGTCAGAGCATTTTCCGATTTCATGGGGTCATAAAATGCCTGAAACACGAAGCATGCAGTGAGTCGCTCCGAAGCAATATTGGTGCGAACGCAAAGTGTCAGGGGCTGTGGGCCTCACCTGCATGACGATTGACATGTCAGCGACGTAGACCTCTTCGGTGTCGATGAGCTCTTGAATGTAGTTCTGCCGCTTCTTGTCCACCGGAGTCCCGGCCGTCAGTCCCGAGCTGTCGTAATCTGCAGTGTAGGAAACCAGGCTCAGTTTCAGCAGCCGTCAAAGCCCCATTCACCGAAGCAAGACGACCAAAATCAAAGAGACTCCATCTGCACAAAATGGAAAGAAGGACAAAAGATTCTGCCCAGCAAATTCCAAACCGAAGTCTTGTTCATCCGTGGACCATTCACACACGCTCCGGAAAGAACAAATCTGCCTTGTTTCAGTTGGTTGGTTCTATTTTATTCACTACACTGTGTACAATGTGTCGTCTCTTCAGCTCACGTAACGGCTGTCGCTTCATTCGATTGTGACAATTCCAAGCAGCTCTGCACCTTCAGGAACTACGCGGTGGGTTTACATCTACAGTATCAGTTCTTCATTTACGATCTACAGAAACTCCACAGGAACATCACAGAACAAAGAGTTACCAACACGAGAGCATCCCCCCAAGTGGCCCCGAATTTTTATTTTCCCTGGCAACAGATTCTACTCTTGGTTGCAACATTTGTCCGAAAGAGTTTTCGGCAACGCGTGACACAGCACAGGTAGAATCTGAAGAAACCACGAAAGCGATCCGTAATAATCCGAATAAATGTCCTGTTTGGTTTTGTCAGAAGAAAATTTTCCTCTTCAAATCGAGCAAATTTTTGGCGTTGCAAGCGGTTGGGATGATCTGTGCTCAAACGTCAATTCGCGATGACGTTGATATGTTGACAGCAATAACACATACGCCAGCAAAGAACACGTACTTACGGAGATGTAAGTACAATTGGCCGGCAAAAAAGCAAGAACGGTTTCACTCTGCACAACACTTATCCCATTTTTCTTGGGCAAACAACTTCGACATCATTGACACGAAAACTGCCGCTTCAAGCTTGAACTCAGAAGAAACAGCGTGGCTCTCGCACTGTCGCAAAACCCGTGACTAGTGAATAGTTTTCTGCCAAGATGCCACAACCAGTGGGAGACTCGTATCGAGTCCTTGTCTTCTTGGTGCAAATTTAACTGCGTGAGTGCTGCTAGCTAAGATCCACTGGTCATTTTTTGCGCAAAATGAAGTTGATGATGAACATCCACAACACAAAATCCTGCCAAAAAATTGCCTAGCAAACCAAACTGGTTCATGCAGGTTGCCACTGCCAAGCAGGCAGTTCCACTGTGTAAACTTTACAACTGTCACTCAAAGTCGAGCAACTCGGGCAAAACTGCAACTCACGCAATCCATCAATTTTTGCTTCGCACTGTCGATGCTGGACCTTTTTTGGGGGGTTGTAACCCACCGGATGAAACTATTCTTCAGAACTCTCCCACACAGGTTCTGTAGATTGATCCTCCTTTGGCAATATGCAGAGCGCCGACTGGAAACTGGACCCTTGATGATGTTTCAGAAATCCCTTCAAGTCCGAACCCTCAATGCACCTTACAGACACGTGAAATCAATCAACTGAAGAAATGTTTGGAGGTGGGGATAGACTGGAGACAAAGAGTAAAATGCACAGTGAGAAAAGCAACAAATGAACATTTCGAAGTGAGTCCAACTGAGTTCCGACCCTCGTACCACATGGTTCACTTGTCCCTGGGTCCAGACTCCTTTCGTCACCATGCATATCGCCATTACAAACATGCACATTGAAACACAAATCCGTGTTGTCCTTCACAAATTTTTGAGTGCGTGGTGCGTGGACTTCACTTACAGTTTGACTTTGCCTACATTTCATCGCTTCATTGGGCTTAAAAATTGCGGAGGTTAGTAACAGAGCGTGAACACAGCCATCTGAACGAACTGTGCCGCATACATGCATGTCACAGATGGCCGCGCTACAGATTTGGACCTGTGTCCACACGCACGAGGAATTAATACGTGAAAAAAATTTCTGCTAGCGTCTAACACGTAGAAAACTGGAAAAGCATTTTCAATTCTGTTTTCTATCACGCACGAGTGATGAAAAGTTCAGCTAAGTGACTTTCGGGGTATGGGATTGAGTGGTGAAAGGAACGAAGTGGTATTCAGGTCGGTTATTCAGTTGACCCGCTCCGCAATGCACACGTTATGGAGGTCCTATCAAATAAAAGAAAGGAGAATACCGAGTCAGCCAGTTCGAGAACATCCAAACCAACAGTGAACACGCCAATGCAAATCAAATTAAATTTACGCATGACAAACATTGAATTATCTCGGAAGAAACCGAAAATTTCTCTCAAAAGCAGAGCTGCAGAAAATTTAGTGGTACTCTGTGGTTGAAAAGTTTTTGATGGTTCGGATAGGAACACGGTTTGAAGTTCACACAACATTCATCTCAAGTCCGTTCCCCCCCCCCCCAATGCTGGTGCGACCGAACAAACCAAGTGAAGTATCGCATCAGAGAGAGTGCAGTGTGACACGTTGTTCATCCAATGTCCAACAAACAAATTCCCGCCTGAGTTAAATGTAATTTTGAAGGAGAGGACCTCGAGGGTGCGTCCGATGGAGAGCACACACGCACATACACGCTTACACACAGAGCTACTCACAGGACGCGGCTTGGCCCTGCGCCATCGCCTCTGCAAGCAGAGACACGTAGTTGGAAGGGAACATGCCGATCGTGCCATTCAGTTCGCCTTTCCACCAATCCGGGTCGTCCTTGTTGACAACGTTGATGACGCTGCCCTTGTGGAACTGCAGCTCGTCGTCGTTTTGCGGCTGGTACGTGTACATCGCCACCACCTGCTCCACTGTCGACATCAAAAGAACCAATTCGGTGAAGAAACAGTTGACACCACCAGCAAAGTACTTTTTGAATTGGACGCGCAACGTGTCAGCAAAAAGAAAAAACACAGATGATTTGTTTGTGGGGATATTTCAACGAAAACGACTTACGTGCGGGTGCTGTTGATGGCTGAGGATAGCTTGGCACAGGGGTTTCTGTTCTGGCATCTCCCTCCTGAAAGCCAGGGTGGAATGAATAAAATCTGTTGAAGGAGCGTCGCACAATGTGAACTTCGTCTTTGACCGGAAAGACACCAAAGTTCTTTTTACTGTCACAGTAAACGCTGGTGCTCAATTCCACTTGCGGGACGAGTGAAGCCTTACAGGATTAGGTGAAGCCGACTTGTTGGGGGACACGGATAGTGAGTTGCGTTTGTTGGCGTCGGCAGCGGCGCCACCGAGCGGCGTCGAGGTGCGCGAGCCGCCGAGCATCTTCACGTAGTTGGCCGGGAACCAGCCGATGCGTCGCTTCTGTCCGCGCGCCTGGTGACCAAGTGCGTCAGCCGTTACCATGAGAAACAAGCGTGCGTGTGCTGTTTCACGCCTTCCACGTGAACCTTATTTTCCCAAGTGCGTACGATCTTCGCTTTTTACCTCACAGATTCGTGCCACTTGATCCCATTTTTTGTGTGCATTGCTGTGTGTTCTGCAACGCGTACCTGTAGTTCTCCTTCCCACCAGCCGCTTGGGCTCTTCTTGCGCACCGAGATGAGTTGCCCTGGCGACAGCGACAGCTGTTCTGGTCCTGTCGCCTGGTACGGCGCAATCACAGACGCAATCTCTGCAACCGGAGCGAAAACCAGGCGTGCGTCATTTGGGCACAAGACGAGACGGGCACTGCGTTTTGGTGTTCTATCTTACTGTTGGAAATAGTGCAACACTCACCCGGTTTCTTGGCAGACTTCTGAGTTGTCTGAAAATGCAAATCGTAAAATGACAACGATGCAAATCGAAAAAATGACGATGACTTTATTTTTCGATTCGTGCACAAATCCCCCAAAGCAGCAAGTAAAGCTTGGTGAATGTGCACGAGTGGAGACTTCTATGGCTGTTAGTTTTCATGTGTAGACACTAACTCCTGAGGAAATCTTTTTGTGAATCAAGTAAATGGTTTTCGTTGGCGAAAAACACTCTTTGAGAAAGTCACCACAACGGCTGGTTCTAATGTTACACTGCACCCCAAACAAGCTACAGTATGGAAGCATGCTGCAATGAGAAAGTGTGGGCACGACAACAGACGCAAGGCCAGGCGGCAAAAGTTCAGTGTCCCAGTTTGAGGAAATGCTTGCAAGTCTCACACCAAAATTACATCAGTTTCCAACGGAGGTTTGTCCCTTCCCGACCCTGCATTCTTTGAGGTCACAGCAATCAAAAGATAGAAGTGTAAGTGGTGTATGGTTCAAAATGACAGCGTGTTTTGCATTACTTTTGGCGCTCCCCCATCTCCAGCACCATTCATGCCTCCATCCACCATTTGTCCCGCCTCGCCATCACTCGCGCTTTCAACCGCAGCAGTTAACTCTGCAGGTCCGACGTTCTCGGGTGACGTCAGAACAGTACCACTCTCGTTTGCTATTTGCACGGATGGTACTTCCTACACGGCACAACAAGGGTACCAAGAACAAAGAGTCTTAACTGTAAATTCGTCAACAACATCTGATTGACGCGATTATTTTACAATCTGATTCTTACTGCGTTCACTCACAATATACGGAAGACCTGCTTCTCTGTTTCTTGGTTTGCTTACAAAACATAGTGCACAACAGCGCAAAACAACGAGCACCCTTTTCTCAAAAAGAAAACGTTCACACAACTTAAAAATTGCCCCAAAACGAGAAAGGTAAATTGTTGAAGAGGACCTAAATTTTAGTGTTCCAAAAGGAAGACAAACAGCACTTCAAACGGCTGAGCAAAACATTCTTCAAACAGGCAAGCAACGGCACTCCCTCTCATTCTGTGCTTACTTTTCACAAACACCATGCCACTGATGGCAACTGCCAACGAAGAAGCTCAAGTGGCATACTTGGCAAGCAAAATGACCCCCGGAAAAAAAATACAACAAAGGAACGAAGAAAATGAACGTGAAACTACCAGACGTCTGAGACGAACATGCTGCTGTGGCTGAAAAGTTACGTGTTAGCTTTGTGTTAGCGCAGGCACCTTGTGAACAAACTGTGCTTCACCGAACAAAACAACTCGACACAAAAAAGTGTGCACTGTGAGTTTGTGACACAAAACATGCAAAATAGGTAACCAACAAGCAAAAGAGATCATTCACACTCACGGACTCGTACAAAACACACAAAGCAACTGAGACTCGACGCACCTGCGCCGGCGCCGTCTCCGCCTTCTTGACGTAGTTGGCCGGGAAGATGCCGGTGCGGTCGCCGATGCTGCCGGTCCACCAGTCGCCGTCGCGCGTCAATACGCTGATGTACTCACCCTGGCTGAAGGCCAGGTCGCCCTGTTCGCTCGACGTGTACGCGTACACAGCCACGTATACATCTGAAACGAATCCAACACTGCAATGACGAAACGGGTGGTCGTAACTGTTCGCCTTGTAGTCAATGTGTACGCGGTAAGAGCCATAGAAAGAGTTCCCGCTGGTTCCTGCCATTTTTCGTGTCTTACCGATCCATTGCAGTCGGTTGTGAACTTTCCTTGCGTCTGGAAATGAGAACATATAAAAACGATGTGCGCCATTATTGCATGGGATTCATAGCACTCCGGTCGAGTCGAGATGTTCTCGACTCGCAAAGCAGAAGGCTTCAGTGGTCCGCCCTGTCCGGTAGGAATGTAAGGTAGCAGGGCCCTGAACTTCTGGTGCTC
>JAAUXT010104670.1_pt1 | contig 13856 bp, 19 predicted proteins | sample 7278171 | NCBI WGS metagenome assembly JAAUXT01 (sample SAMN14350112, study PRJNA611818) | marine sediment metagenome | isolation source: surface marine sediment (1.8m) | place: French Polynesia: Moorea | collected 2018-08 | reverse complement strand
TCCAGGAGACCTCACCTCATATCCGAAGGTCCGGGAGACTGTACCTCATATCCGAAGGTCCGGGAGACTGTACCTCATATCCGAAGGTCAGGGAGACTGTACCTCATATCCAAAGGTCTGGGAGACTGTACCTCGTATCCGAAGGTCCGGGAGACTGTACCTCATATCCGAAGGTCTGGGAGACTGTACCTCATATCCAAAGGTCTAGGAGACTGTACCTCATATCCGAAGGTCCGGGAGACTGTACCTCATATCCGAAGGTCCGGGAGACTGTACCTCATATCCGGAGACTGTACCTCATATCCAAAGGTCTGGGAGACTGTACCTCATATCCGAAGGTCTGGGAGACTGTACCTCGTATCCAAAGGTCCGGGAGAGCTCCCGGAAGTGACGCAGCTGCTGCGGGGAGGAGACGTTCACTCGCAGCACGACGCTCCTGCAATATGAGGAAAAGTACGAAGCGTTTTGTTCCTGAGGAAGAAGACCAAATTATGGGTTTGCCCACAAAGACTGACTGGTGACGAGCAGAACAGGCTTCTGTTTATTGGAAGCAGACAATAATCTTTTCGGCCGTTGGCTGCGAGGAGGGACCTGAGGGTCCCCACCCCTGACCCCCTCCCCACTTTTTGTGCATCCCCAATTTTGTCAATACTTTTATTTCTACAAATTGAAATTGGACCGTTCTCCCCAAAGGACCTCTTTGAGCGAAACCTGAATCCGCCTCAAGAGCAGACACACACCCTTTTGGCAATATTCCATCGTCGCACACACACACACACACACACACACACACACACACACACGTTCGCACAGTACACACGCGCACTCACCCGCTGTAGTCCTTCCTGTGACCCACCGTCGCCCCGACGAGAGACGCCGCGAGAACGAACAGCCCGACGGGCGTCCACGTCCGCATCCTGCTACACCCGTCCACGCCACTCGAGCCAGAGGTGCGTGTGTGTGAGCGTGTGTGTGTGCAACCCGAAATCCTGAACCAGTCACACCATCCAGAAACACTTTGTTGATGGAGTCAGTGTCCTTGGTACTTCAGGGCTACTTGTGTTGATACTTGTGCTGGTACTTGTGTTGGTACTTGTGTTGGTACTTGTGTTGGTACTGATTGATGGGGTCGGCTCCGGGGGAGGCGTGTCCTTCCCGTCAGCGACGTCGAGGGTTCCGAGCCAGGCGCGGCGCTGGGGCGTCGGCAGGGGGCCGGCGGGGGCTGGGGGCGGTGGGGGACGGTAGGGAGCCGGCGGGAGCCTGGGGCTGGAGGGACCAGCGGAGGCCGGGGGCGGCGGGGGCTGGCAGGGGCTGGCGACGACTGGTGGGGGCTGGGAGCAGTAATGGGGGTCAGTAGGGGCTGGTGGGGGCAGTGGGCAGTGATGGGGGCGGCTGGGGCTGGTGGGGGACTGTGGAGGGGGAGCAGGGGCTGCTAGGGCTGGAGGGGGGGTGACGGGAGCCGGCGGTGGCGTCGGGTGTCGTCAAGGGACCGCTGGGGGTTGCCTCTGATAACCCACCGGAACTAGACACCTGTTTCACACTGGATGGAGCATATGGTGCGTCGTCCCTATGCGTGAGCACTGGATGCGTCACGGGTGCCTGGATTCCCTGCGTGAGTCACACGTGACTACGCTGGATGCGTCACACGTCACATGTGACTACGCTGCATGCATCACACGTCACACGTGACTACGCTGCATGCGTCACACGTCACATGTGACTACGCTGCATGCGTCACACGTCACACGTGACTACGCTGGATGTGTCACACGTCACACGTGACTACGCTGGATGCGTCACACGTCACACGTGACTACGCTGGATGCGTCACACGTCACACGTGACTACGCTGGATGCGTCACACGCTGCACCCGTGCCCAAGTCCAAAGGCCGCAGCGTCGTCGCTTGCGTCCCCGCTGGACGCGTCACGTACTGCGTCCAGGGCTGCGCCAGTAACGCCCGTCTCACACTCGACCCACCACGTCACAAGTCAACAGACGCTGCGTCGTCGCTTGCACTGGATGCATCGTGCGTTGTGTCCCAAAGTTGCCTCCCAGCAAAGATTTGTCTCGTCTCTTCACCACTGCTATTTTTTACTGAAGAGAAAAAGGTGTGTATTTGATCGAACTCTGTGGAGGTGAGACACTTCGCGGCTGTGCCTCTGCCTGTGGTGCATCTCTACAGAGGTCTGCGGCGGCGAAGTCTATGAAGAGAGAATAAGAGTCGGGCATCACCCTCATAGGTACTTACCGACTCACAATGAATACATCAACACATCTCAAATGCATAAATATTGTAGAACAGAAGGAGCCATGATGAGGTTCATGGAGGGAGGGAGCAATTCGAGGCACAACCCAAATTTTGGACAAACACAGAATGCGAAAAAAGAAAATTCAGTGCACACATGTGCACAACTCAAGACTTGGGAGGGGTCAGGGGCCTGGGTCCCTGGATCCGCCCTTGGATCCTTTCCCCTCGATCCGCCCCCTGGTGTCAGCCGTCCCGTCTGCGGTCTCGAGGGCCACATCGCTCAGAGCGCAACGCTCGGTGTCTTCCGTCTCTCAGAGGGACATCATGACGCCTGCTCTCTGGGGACAACACAGTCTCTCCGGGGGAACTGTCACAGAACCAGGACAACAGGCAGAGAAAGCGAGCCAAACCTTCATGACTTCTTCCATTGCTGTCTCTTCCGGCTGCTCCATCAAGACATGCATGATCACACAGAGGCACGTTCATTCAGCGGAACACCAGTCTTTATGCTTTTCTCCCAGAAACTCGTACCCGTTCAGACAAGCCAGTTATCGCATCATTTCGGTGTCTTTGCGTTTTTGAAGCAAAACCCTTGGAGTCTTGAATGCCGGTCAGCGTCCCAGAAAACTGATTTTGCACTCCAAACAGCAACCCCTTCACCACGGGCATGTTCTTGGCGCAGTGCGTGCAGTGGTGTCGTTGGATCTGTACTCGCAGCACGCACGACCAGTGCGCGGCTCTGCCGTGACCTTGAAATGCTGCGCGACACCGCAGAGCGACCGAAGGCGCCATCCCCGCTCACGTGACACAGTGCAAGTTGACATCAGAGGCGGAACCACGTGGCTCGTGGGCGCCTCTCTCTGACCCCAGGTACCTGACCTTCACCCCTGCAATGCAAATCTGTGTGCCACGGCCGCAAAATTTTTGTTCCAACAAGCGATTTTTACATTGGTGACGCACAGTCATTTTTCTTCAATTTTTTGAAGTCGGCGTCAAAATTTAACATTGGACCCAATGTGGAATTTTTGACGTCAGCCCAAAAAATACGACCGCGCGTCACCCAATGTGAGAACCCTCAAAAGCGTGTAAAGTTTCTCAGTGTTGAACGCACCGGATTTCAAAAGAAGTACACCTTCCCCCTCCGCCTGAGCCCCAGCTAGTTCCGCAACTGACGACCGGCACGTTACCATCCCCAGCAATCCACGAGCCTATAAATTTGATACCGTGTGCGCAGCCAGGTGAGGCGCCGCTTGATCCCCGCTCGAGTTCCCGCTCACAATGAGTGGATTAGCGCAGGGATTATCCACAGATTATCCCGCCGATAGGCTTCAGGATTAAGTGCCTCCCGTCACACTGATCTAATCCCTCGTACACTCGCACGTCTCAATGCCACTCTCACTGGCGAGGTTCAGCAAACACGTCCGGTCCTTTTTCAACGTGCCCCAATTGCCAGATCAGTGACACAGAAACCACTTGGCCACTGACCATTGGCTCTCAGTGCAAATTCAGAGCCAGTTTCGCTGTATATCTGTGGCACCGATCTGGCAATCTGGGGCACCGCGCGCTTGGACATTTGGCCGGTGCTAAACGTCCCTACTGTGGAAGCCACGTTGCGTTCAGTGCCTGGAGAATTCAACGAACACAGTGGGCACAGCCTCCGTTGAGAGAGGTACAGTCGTCTCCGGTTGACACGACGGAGGTGAGCGTGACCTACATGCTGAGTTTCCATGCACAGCCTTGTGACATGGGACGTGCAACCCTGCGGTGAGTTCCAAGTATAGATGGGAGAATGGGACCGTCTTCCAGTCACCGGGAACGAACGCATTGAGCATGTCTTTTCCACTGTGTGTGTGTGTGTGTGTGTGTGTGCGTGCGTGTGTGTGCGTGTGTGTGCGTGTGTTTTCGTGTGTGTGCGTGTGTGTGCGTGTGTGTGTGCGTGTGTGTGTGCGTGCACGTTCAGTGACGTTTTCCCCGACGCTGCTCGTTGCCACGCAACGCGACGCAGTTGCTGACAGCGAGTTTGAGCAAATCAAGCGCAAAACACCGTGTGCAAAAAGATCACTTTCTGCGTGATGCAGAAAATCAACTTCGAGGATGAACCAAGAAAATCGTGAACGTGCTTCTTTTTTTGGAAGCACGCCTGAGACAGGCAAAACCGCAATTCTTCTCCTTTACCTGGCTTGCATGGACTTGGCTGTGTCTCAGTCGTCCTCAGTGCACGAACTTTGTTGACGCGTACGTCCTCATATTCTGCGTCACCGCTCACGTACCACTCACGACGCCACGTACCGTCCTCACGTCCCTACTGCGCTGCGCGTTTCCGTGCGTCTCCGTGCGTTTCCGTCTGCTTCACCGCGGGGTCCACGTGGACGCGACTCGAGTCGTCGTTGCCCCGGGCAACACCGTCGCGACCTGCTGCGCACCTCGACGCGCGACGCGATCTCAGGCGATCCTCGTCCCGATCCGACAACCGGCTCAATTCCAAAGTACATGTGCGCAGAGGCACTACCGCCAAATACACCGGGTTCGGAGCAGGGGGCGGCTCGGGGGTGGGGTGCAGAGGGTGCCTCAAGGGGGGATCAAGGAGAAAATGGGGACAGAAAACCTTTGCGTGGTATGGCGTGAAATCGGGAGGTTCAATTGTTTTCAGAGGGGGGGGGGGCTGATTGAACTCTCAGCCCCCCTCGATCCACACATGAGGATAAAAGAGCAAAGAGATAATTTACTGTATTATCGTCCCCGCAGACCTCAGTCTGAGAGTCTCAAAAGATTCAGGGGAGGATCCAATGTCTGATGAGGGAGCCCTCACCTTACTCAGGGGGGGGCATCTCCAACTTCAAAAACACGTGTGTAAAGAACATTTTGTGCCCGCACCCCATCAGAAGGGAGCTTCATTTTTCCGGGGGGGGGGGGGTGGGGTCGACGGGGGATGGTGGCACTGAACCCCTGCCCCTCCTCAGATCCGCCCCCAATTCAACAAACAGCACCTCGACACAGACAGCGGCGTCGCATCGCATCAGTCTCATCGTCTCTCGGTTGAAGTGGCGGCGGGTCGGGGGATGGCGGCACTCGTTCCCCCCCTCGCTGGATCCGCCCCCGCCTTAAATAAACAGAGCCTCACCACAGACAGCGGCGTCGCTTCACATCAGTCTCAGTGGCGGGGCCCACGCACGGTGCGCAGCGGGGCGGAGACACCTGACTCGGGCTGGATCCTCGCAATGCCCTCACTCACTGACTCTCAATGGCTTCATCAGAGGTGAATCTCCATACAGGAGGGCAGGGGAGGCGGGGCGGATCCAGGGGATCCAGAGTAGCAGGAAATGATGCATTGCTGTCACTGTGCGTCGCATGCAGGCGCAATCTTTCATTTCTTTCCTTGCCAATTGATATTTTCTTCTTGCGACTGCCACGCACGATGTGTGTGTGTGTGTGTGTGTGTGTGTGTGAGTGTGTGTGTGAGTGTGAGTGTGTGTGTGTGTGTGTGTGTGTGTATGTGTGTGAGTGTGAGGCTGCAAACTATTCCTTCCAGACGTGGAGGAACCAGGGGTCCTGGGGATCCCCCTCTCAACCCGTATTACCACGCGTCTTCCCAGTGCTTCTCGTCCAGGGACTACGCTGAAACCTGCGGGCCTGAGCCCTTGAGAAATCAAGCAGATCTGCATGTATCTCCACATGGGAGGATCCATCATTGGGAGTCAAGGGACACGTGCGCATGGGGGGGGGGGATCGACTGGGAGCCCCAGAGGAGGGTGACCGTCAGAACCAGGGGTCCACCGGGTCCCTCACCTGGCTCCACGCAAACATCTTTCGCTGCACAGTACAGTGTCGTCTGGTGCCTCTGATATGTCACAAACCTGTTCAAATCGTTAGATCCCTCCCTGCCCGTTGTTGGGATTTGAGATCTGTGAACCCAATGCTCGAGCCATCTCTAATGCTTCAGCGGATCCGGGTGAGGGTTGGGGTTCACAGGGTCAGAAACCCCATTGTTACCCCAACAATTTTTGCTGCAGATGAAATGATTTGTCTTTCACAACAAATATTAGAATTGGGCCCCCACCAAGGATTTGGTCCCCGACCTCAATGCTCGATCCGCCCCTGAGGTCCAACTTCCAACTTTGCGTGTTGAACGAGTGAAAGTTTTGTGTGAATGAGAGGAGTGAACGGATCGCTGACTCGTGATTCGATCCCTCATCCACCTCTTTCTGAGGATAAAATACGGACAAAGTGCTCTTTCTCTGTATCAAATATGCTGGTAGATTTGAAACATTTGGAGGCCAATTGTGAACATTTCGCACCGTATGAAAATCTCGCCTCACACACACACACACACACACACACACACACACACACACACACACACACAGTGATCTTCCAGATCTTGAATGCGTGGTTTTCCTTGTGCCCGGCATTGAGACATGATTCTACTGATTGTTGAAAAAGAATTGAATTTCTGCAGGACTGGCACCACCCTGGCCTGGGCCTGGGGCGTCACTTGTACTCGCCTCCCACATGAGCAGAAATTTATCATGTCCGCGTGTGTTTTGACGCACCTTTTTGTCCCGTCTTTTCGTGGGTACGAGTTGACCATTGTTCCAGTGGTACCAGAGAATCTTTTTGAACGCAAAAGTTCGGGTGCGTCTTCTTCTCGAATGAACACGGTAATTTGTTAAATCTTGCGACTTCTTGAAGGACCTGCTTGTCTGTTGTTGTCTCGAATCAACCACCCGTGTCTTTCACACGAACAGAACAAATTTGTAGTTTTGGTAAGTTTGGCCCAAAATGACTTTTCTCTACGATGCGTTCTGCAAAATGTTTGTTGCTGATGCTTCACGAGTATTGTGCGACGGAGTTACGAGGGTTGTTCAGGTTCTGTTGTCTCCAAAAGCTGACTGTACCTCGTATCACCTTGTATTATTGTGGCACGCTCTCATGCCTGTTGTGCGTTCACCAGAAAATTCGGCTGCGAACAAAGAATGTGAAGGACTTGAACAGTCCTCGCAGTCAGACCACCTTCTCCGTTCTCGCGACTTTTCGAGGTCAGTTTCGACACCGTTCTGACGTCTGCAGAGTTGACGCGACTCGTGACACGAAAAGACGATACGGACGATAGGAACAACGAGCGGGTGAACATATCACTGCTTTTATTTGCTCACGTGGAAAATTTCTACCTTGTGTCCCGAAGAACAATGGGCTTTCCACGGAAAATGTTGCGAAGCTTCGAAGAGAAAAACAATTCAGGAATTCTATAGCAAGGCACAGGTGTAAAATCCATCAAACAGCAGCCAGCGTCCGAAACAGACAACTACGCGTTCACGTTCACGATAACAAAGCTTCGCAGAGCACTTGCACTCGTAAAAGTCGCGGAAGATACGCAGGAACAGGCACAACGGAAATCACACGTCACCGCGACGTTTCTCAGCAGCGAGAGGAAAACCACATTTGCAGTTGTAAAACTTCCTTTCTAAATGGAAGCAAAACGTCTCAAGTGAAAGCAGATGTGTGGCACTCTGGTTGGGAAACGTGCGTCACGCGTTGCGTTCAGGGGGCGACGCAGCGTCCATTGACGGACACGCATGCGCACACGGACGACCGAGACGCGACGCGTGACGGAGCCACGACGCACGACGCAACGCACGACGCGGCCGACGCAGCGTCTCTCACAGAATCGTCACTTGGTCCTCCGGGTGCCAGTCAGCAGCGGAGGACGCCTCGTCCAGCGGGAACCCGTCCGAGTTCCGGTTCCGCCAGCATCCGGGCACCCGAGGCCTCAAACACGTGGCGACCTCCGCGGCGTCCCTGGACGGAGAATCCTGAGGGAAAAGATGCGCAAAATGTGAGGTGCGGTTTTCATGGCGTGGATTCCAAAACCCGGTGCAACGAAATGGACAGACTAGTCTTGCTGCAGGTCCCAGCTCCTCACCTTGTGCACTCAAAGCTTCAGTGCTTCGCCATTTCACGTGACAATTGAAATGAGGAAGCACAAGGCAAGAAGCACCTGCTGCCAGGCCTGCCTGACCTTCGGCACGGGACCCCTCACCCCATGCCTCTTGATTTCGGCTGTCTGGCCATGTCGCCACAGCGGGGCCTCTGGCACCAAACAGGTACATCAGTCACCCCTGACCAAGTGCGGAGTGCAGTCCCTCTGACCTCGAAAACATCCTGTTGGCGCCTGAGTCCAAGATGCAGAAGCGGTGAAAATGACTGACTGCGAGATGCGAGACAGATCAGCCTGAATGTGGTGCGTAGCTTCACTGCGTCATAAGCTGTGCGGCTATGCAGTGCAAACCGGACCGTGGGGTGGAAAGAAACAAACCACCCTGAAAACTGAACAAAAGCTCCGCTTTGCGAGCTTGGGGCGTGGGGCTGCAACACAAGTTTCTGAACAACTGAGGGTGCACGAAGACAGAGAAGCAAGCAAAACAGTGGGCAGACCCAGGATCTGGTCAGTTGGACCCGACTTCTGGCTGCCACGGGTGTGGTGCAGAAACGATTGCAAAGCAACGAAAAAGCCAGAGATCACGAACATACGACACCAGCCCACGGGTGAGAAAACAACCAGTTTGAGAGTGCATCCGAGTCCACGCTTGGAGGTAAGAGTGCAGCAAGCGGAGAGCGTGTGAGGAAGAGCGGGAAGGAAGCAAGTCTTACGGCTCGTAGAGGGCGCTGCCGACGCTAGTCGGACGATCCGGAGTCGCTTCGGAGGAGCGGCATCTCTTCCAGCTCCACCTGGTGGACGAGAGCACAGTCAGCGACACCGCAGGGGCGGGGGTGGGGTGTGTCAGGGGTGGGACGGGTCCGGGGGTGGGGGGTCCAGGGTGAGGTGGGTCTAGGAGTGGGGTGGGTCCATGGGTGGGGCAGGTCCAGGGGTGGGGTGGGTTCAGGGGTGGGGCAGGTCTAGCGGTGGGGTGGGTCAGGGATTGGGCGGGTCTGGGGGCAGGACAGATCCTGGGGGCTTTTCTTCTTCTGCAGATCAGCACTGAGCACTGTGTTTTTCTCTGCATTGCTTTGAAAAAGAATAGAATTCACAACAGAATGCAGAGCAAGGTAGCTAAGGGCTCTGCATTTCTGCATCACAGAGAAACACAGAAGTCTCTGCCTTCAGGTGAAAAGAAGACATTCTTGATGCAGAGAAATGCAGAATCGCGACACAGAGCGTAATATAGCCCCCAAGAGTGGGATGGATCCAGGGGGCAGATGCACCGGTGGGGCAGATTCAGGGGTGGGACAGATGGATCCAGGGGTGGGACTGATACAGGTCTGGGGGCTGTTACAGGGTGGAATGAATCCAGGCATGGAGCTGACACAGGGATGAAGTTGATCCAGGCAGGGAACAATGGTCCCTTAGATTCGACACTTGTCACAAATATTCTGAACAAAAACACGGAACCTTGATTCAAAAAGATAAACTTAACAGTAGAATCACAGCTTGTTCACTAGAACAAATTTGCGAGCGAGTCAAATCTAGGTTTTTCAGCGCCCAGTGTAAGACGACGGAGCGCCCATTGACGTGCGCACAAACCGGGACGGCGCGAGGCAGCGCCACTCACCGGGTCAGGGCGGCGGCCCGCGCGGGCGGCGACGCCCACCGAGTCCCGTAGCGCCCGCAGCACGACGTCCGGGAGCGCGGCGGCGACGAGCAGCACCGGAAGTAGCAGCCACGTGGCGGGCGACGTCGCCACCTGCAGCGCGACGCCGTACATCCGGTAGCTCGACATGAGGCGCATCAGCCACTTCCTGCGGAAACGGAAACACGACGCATGCGCGTCGTCGCTCAGGTCACATGACGTGTCCGCGCTGCGTGGTGCGGAAGGGACGTGTGGGGGACAGCGCCGCTTCACCACGTGCGACACGTGACCTGGTGAGACTGTGGCCCTCTCTGGTGGCTCTACAGATCCGGATGCACACCTGGTTCCTTGGTGTAGGTTCACGCGCATGCGCGTGATGTTTCAGATGACCCATCTGGGAATCGTGCTGTTGAATCTGCCAGCAAACGTGCGTGTGTGTGAGTGATGTGTGCATGCTTCGCAGGCGCTTGTGTGCTGTACGCACCAGGGGATCATGTTGTGTATGCGTGTGTGTGAGTGATGTATGCGTGCTTCGGAGCCGCCTGTGTGCAGCACACACTTGGAGATTATGCTGCATGTGCGTGTGTTTGTGAGTGATGTATGCGTGCTTCGGAGGCGCTTGCGGGCGGTACGCACCAGGGAATCATGCTGTAGAACCAGAATGTGGCGTAGTAACTGCCGATGGTGACGGCAAAGATGGCGAACGTCATCCACGTCCAGTAGTACCAGTTCAGCATCAGCTGCGGCGCGAAGAATGTGCGTGCGTGTGAATGATGTGTGCGTGCTGAACAGTATCAGGATATTGTTCACAATTTTTATTCCTCGAAGAAGATGATTGACGCACAGACGGAGGCTCTGTGTGTGTGTGTGTGTGTGTGTGTGTGTGTGTGTGTGTGTGTGCGCGCGCACGTGTGTGTGTGTGTGCAGGAAGGGACCCAAGGCTTTAATGTTTGGCCTGACCGAACCGAATTTTGAAATGGCAGACGTAATATTCTCTGTGTGTGCGTGTGTGTGCGTGTATGCGTACTCCCGTACCTTGAGGTTTGCAGTGTAGATCACAGACACGTAGAGCAGCGTAGCGAAGGAGAAGAGTCCGAACATCTGCGCGAGAGAAGGTCAAGAACTGTCCACACAGAGTAGAGACTGCGGTTCAACAGCTGACGTCCATTTTTGTCCGACAGTCGAAACTTGACGTGGTCAGCCTGATCTGACCACATGATCAGACTTCAGGATCTGACCATGTGGTCTGACCACGTGATCTTGCTCCTTCTGACATGTGATCTGACATGAGATCTGACCACGTGGTCTGACCACGTGATCTGAACATGTGATCTGACATGTGATCTGACCACGTGATCTGAACATGTGATCTGACCACGTGGTCTGACCACGTGATCTGGTATGTGATCTGACCTGTCCGTCGGAACCCCAGGCGCTTTGGAAGCGGACGAGCAGGAAGCAGCCGAAGAAGCAGACCGCCGACTGGTACAGCCCTGCGTCAATCAATCGATCACAAGCCAATCAGAAATCAATCAATATTCAAACAGAGGACAAAGTGTCATCACGTGACCTCGGGTTTCTACATTCCCTTCACTCAAACAGAAAACAAAATTCCACGGAATTTGTTTCAATAAGACTGATCTGATGATAGATTGTTCCGAGAGAGCCTGCGCGCTTACCTGTGGCGTACCAAATCAGAAACTGACGCAGCGTCATCCTGGCGTTTCGTGTCACAGTCCTGAGAAGAAAAGAAATGTGCGTATTGTAGTGACTCCTGGTCTTTTGGTTCAAATGGGAGGGGGCGGATCCAGGGGTCGAGCCCTGTGTGTTTCTGACACGAGCGAACGTCTTCTGACGTTCACGCGAACGCAAACTTCAGTTCCGGAAGCTGCGGATACGCATGCGTGAACTGTGCGTGCGAAAGGACGCTACGAACGCGCGTGCGCACGCGCGAAGTGCCAGCCACGCATGCGTGAACTATGCATGGGAAGAGACGCTATGAATGCGCGTGCGCGTGCGCGTATCATCAGCTGCAGGAAGGCATGCGCTGCATGTACGCATCGTGCCGGGCACCGACCTGTAGAGCCTGGGGTTGGCGAGCAGGCGCTCTGCCGGGATGTGCTTCTCGTAGACCCCGTAGACGAGGATGGGCAGCTGCGTATACAGCGTGTTGTACATCGTCAGCTGCATCGTCTCGTAGATGGACTGCAATGCAAAGCAGAAACTGTTTTAGCAACCAGGGCCGGCCCAGGATTCGGGTGAGGGAGATCAGCACCGTTTGCAATTTTATCCCTGAGAGAAAGTGCAGGTCGAACCGCCCCCCCCCCAATGGACATGTTCTTGGGGCCAGAGATTGCTCCTGGGGCTCCTGATGCTCCCTGGATCTGCGCATGCGCATACACCTGTGCAGAGAAGGCGGAGAAATATGCGAAGTAGAGGTTGGCGGTGATGAAGACGACGTTCTTGTAGAAGCAGTACTGGACGAGCCCGGAGATTCGCCAATAGAAGTAGTGCCCGTGCACGAGCAACGCCCTCTGCAGGAACCGGAAGCGACCGAAGGCGTAGTCGCTGCACAGCGCCGCCTGGCGACCCTCCTTCCCGAGGATCCCTGTGATAAGAATGCGGAGAGGAACGGTTTTCACATTGGTGACGCGCAGTCGTTTTGTTGAACCCAATGGTGAGATTTTTGACGTCAGCCCAGAAAACGACCGCGCGTCACCCAATGTGAAAAGCCCTTGAGGTGAGCAGAAGCGGTGGACCCTGGGACTCGGTCTCTACACGGAACTCCAGACCCAGGAACATGAAACCCAGGGCTTTGGACCACGGGACTTGGTTCTCCGACCCCTGGGTCCCCTGCATTGGTCCCTCTTCCGCACCAGGAGCGTTCGCAGGTGCACGTCGCTTTGGCGACGGTAGGAATTGGAAAACTGACAGGCACGTGTGCGTGCTACTGGCAGTTGCATTTGATTGAGGCTTCCGACATAAAGGACACTGTTCAGTGCTCAGAATTCGATCGGCTCTGCGGGTCGGCCCGTTGATAATTTCAGAGCAACTGAGCACACAGAAAGATGACGTGTTTCACAGGGGATCCATGTCCACGTCTTGCTTGCCTGGGGTGTTGCACCTCCGTGCTGGAGTACACGTGTGTGTGTGTGTGTGTGTGTTGTGTGTGTATGTGTGTGTGCTGGTACGCTGGATGTGACACCCTGAGATGCCCCTGTGGTGTCCCGACGGTGGTGTGGTGGCCCCTGGGTGAGGTGCCCCTGGCTGTTGAGCCCCACCCCCTTCCTGCGGTGCACTGCTTTATGGGGTGTGGTGGTGCCCCATGGGCCCTGATGGGTGTAGTGCCCCCTAGTATTCAGCGCCCCCTACCGAGTCCGACGTGCGCCTCCTGGATCATGCTGACGTCGTTGGCGCCGTCGCCGATGGCAGCCGTCACAGGGGCGTCCTTACTCTGCTTCAGCAGACTCACCACCTGTATACAACGGAACACTCAGTCAGTTCTCCAGCAAATCCCATAGCCAACAGGAAAATACCACCCTGACTGAGCGACACAGTACGCAGCAACGTGTGACACACACACACACATACACACACACACACACACACACACACACACACACACACACACACACTGTGAAGCAGCATTGGGCGCCCAGCCTTTGAACTCGTACAGGGCAATTCCTCGCTCCCCTCATACCCTGGCCCTCAACTCCAGCCCAAGGACCAAGCCCACGGCTCCTGACTCTGGCCTCTTGCTCTTTGCATCCAAGATCCGTGGGTCACTGGCCTTTGCGCAGGGTGCTGGCCCCAGCCCCCAGTCACCGACCTCTAGCCGTGCCCTGCCCTGCCCCCGCCCTTCCCCACCCTGCCCCACCCTGTTCCCACCCTTTCCCCTGCCCTGCCCCTGCCCTGCCCTGCCCCCACCCTGCCCCCGCCCTGCCCCACCCTGCCCCACCCTGTTCCCAACCTTGCCCCTGCCCTGCCCCTGCCCTGCCCTGCCCCCACCCTGCCCCCGCCCTGCCCCACCCTGCCCCACCC
>JAAUXT010093830.1_pt1 | contig 13856 bp, 7 predicted proteins | sample 7278171 | NCBI WGS metagenome assembly JAAUXT01 (sample SAMN14350112, study PRJNA611818) | marine sediment metagenome | isolation source: surface marine sediment (1.8m) | place: French Polynesia: Moorea | collected 2018-08 | reverse complement strand
AAATCAGAGTGAGCAAAATCAGAGTAAGGGAAATCAGAGTGAGGGAAATCAGAGTGAGCAAAATCAGAGTGAGCAAAATCAGAGTGAGTGAAATCAGAGTCAGCAAAATCAGAATTTCCTCAAATCACTGCAAGCTCCATGGAGCTATTTTTTTGCTGAACACAGGATGTTCCATGTGCTTTTGCTTTTTTGCTGAACACAGGATGTTCCACATGCTTTTGTGTTTTGCTGAACATAGGATGTTCCAATATTGCAGAGTTAAAGTACAAACAAAAATCAGAAAAATCTGTTCACAGATATGTTTGTTGCTAAAAGTCATCTACATTTTTGCAACTGGAAGTTGCAGTTGCCAAGGAACATCTCATTAAAATTCAAGCCTGACCAGTCTTCAGCCCAATTCATTTGGTCCTCGCGCATACTCATCGGTTCAGAGCCTGATCAGTCTGACCAGCCCAATCAGGTGTGCATCACTCCATAGGGAACAATGCAATGTGAACATCCCAAAGCTGGCCTGAAGCCAGCCCAATGCGAAACCGATGTTGGGATGTTCTTCAGCCCGATCAGATATGCATCCACCCTAACGCTGTGACACAAACTATGACATGGATTGCATCAGATGACCTTGAGTGATCCAGAGTGATGCAATCCAGGGGCAAAAGCCATGGAATGACAAGTGTGATTCATAGCAAGCCAAAGGGTGATTCACTGAATGTAAACAACAAATGTGTATAAATAAAGCATGTGCAACTGACTCAGGGCAGTTGCCTGAAGTGAACCTTATTTGATTGATTACTTGACATATTGATACTTATTGACTGTATGTATGTTACTTCTTGATCGCATGATGTGGATAAGGCTAATAAACCCAAGACTGTTGGTTCAACAGACTGAAGTTGAATTGAACTGGTTTGACTATGGTTTATAAAGAGCGTGGTTTGGTTTGGTGAAGAACTCGAGGCGGGCCCGGCAGCCCAACACAACAACAGAACACCTGGTATCATGCAGCAAAAACAGAAAACAAGAAACATGCTACGAAAACATTCAGCAAAACCTTTTTGACACCAAGACTGCAACAAAGACACTTGAAATTACCAAAGAATGCAGAGGTAGATTTATGGTCAAGTAATGTGGCAACTCCGGTGGGTACTGAGGTATGTGCTGTAAAATTATGAACCCTACGCTGGATGGAGCCAGAAGAAGGAAATCTGAAAGTGACAAGACTATCAGTTGAATTTTCAAAGATTTTCCTTCACCAGGGTGCTCTTTGTTAGAAGAAATTGTCTGTTTTGATCTCTTGTATGACACAACCAGTGCAACATGCAGTGTAACAATTCCTATTGAGCACACCAAATCAAGTACAAAAAGCCAAATGGTGATGAGATTGATCAAATGGAAGGAAACATCATTCTCAACAAATGGTGAACAAAGACTGTGAGGCAAGGCTCCAGATAAAAGTTGAACAAGCAATGTGACACCCATAGTTTTCACCAATGTGCTCAGGAGACACCCACTGACACACTTTATGGTAAAGTTTTTAAATTTGAAATTTGTTTTCATGGGTGACATGACAACTTTTGCTCTGGCCAGAGAAAGGAGAAGGAGAACAAGAGGTGAAGATTGCAAAGCCCAGAGACTGCATCCAAATCCAATAGAACATGGTGTGCCTGATGTCCACTGTTTGATGTGGAGGAAATATTTGTCCATAAATTTGTAATTGGCAAAGATAATGACAATGAGGTGTATCCCGATGGTCACTTTAGTTCCTTCAAATCCATACAGAATAACTTGGAATGAAAGTTTGTTGCTTGAAAAATACTTTTGAAGAAGAACAGAGAGAATAGGAATGAGAAAAACCAGTGACAACAGCACAAGAAATAGCACCAAAAGTGTGATATTTGGAATCAAATCTTCACAAGATTCAAACCACAGCTGGGACACTTTGCATGGAATTCCATGGTTCAAGCAACACAAAGAATGCTCTGTGACTTCAAGTAACTTAACACTGGTCACTTTGAAGCCTTCAAGGCCTTGTGTTGTTGGACTGATGTTTGACAAGCTGACAAGAAGCAAATTGGCAGATTCACTGAACACACTTGCAGAAAGGTGTTGGATTGGATTGTTGGAGACATTTAGAAGTGTCAAGAAATCTAGAAATGAAAAGTATGCTTCTTGGAGTGAGTCCAACAAGTTATTTTGAAGCAGCAGCACCTTCAGACGGTACCTGTATTGAAACTGCAATTTGGTAAACCGGTTCTGAGCTAAGTTAAGAAAAGTTACAGAAAGGGACAAATGCTGGATATTCAGGACAGTCAAATTGTCATTCAGCAGAGAAAGATAGATGGCCTTTTGAAAGGAGAAGAGAACATCTTGGTCCACCTTTGAAAAATCTATAGAAACTTTCAGGAATTGATAGCAGAGTCCACCAATAGATACTGTAGTGTTTTGGCACAAGATGGCCATTGCCAAACATGAACAATGAGGGGGACAAACAACTGACATCAACTCACAAAAAGTCTCATCTTCACTGAATGTGCAGTCAGTTTTGTTGTCACAAATGCTTTTCAGATGGATGCAGATCAACCTACCAAAGACACACTTGAAGAGACCAAAGCATGTTGCATTTCTTGCACACCTATTGTTGAATTCTTCATCAACTCCTCCAGGGCAGTCCCACTTGGCATCACATACATATTTCCATGGTATGCAGTAATGTTGTGGACATTTGAACATTCCATTGCACTCAAACACATTACATCTTTCAAGGTGCTTGCCATCATCACAAGGGAACAATTCACCATGGCCATTCAATTGATAGGTACAGATATCAGTTATTTCAAAACACTTTTTGTGAATATAACCACATGGCATCATCCCAAGGAAGCAGGGGTATGAATTGTGCTTGGTCAAGAAGGGAATGCTCTGGCCTTGCTTCACAAATAGCTGAGAAAAGTAATCCACAACTTTGGCACATTGTCCACTCCTCTGAAGTTGAAGCAAAGCAGAACATCTTTTACGTCCAGGCTCTGTTGTCAAGCCCAAATGTTTGCACTGAGTTTCATCTGAAGTGTCATTTCCTGTACAATCAGTTTCTCTATCACACAGGAAATAATTTAAAATGAACATTTTGCTGACAGGGCACTTGTACAGATGTGCTGGTTGTGAGAAAGCTTCGGACTCAAACCAGCAAAGAATTGTTCCAGAAGCATTTGTGGCTTGAATGATTTCAAATGAAGCCAGTGATTTGTCAAGAATGCTGATATATTTGAATCTGAAGAGTTTTGATGGACTCTCAGGATCTACAGATATTATGCTGGGTAGAGGAAGAGAAACAGCATTTATCAAAAAGTCCAGTTTGGCAAGAAGTTGGCCAACATTCTGGAATATTTCTGTCTTCATCTGTCTTGCTTTGCATATTTCATGAAAACTCATGAGTTCCTTTGAGAAAGTAAAAATGAACTTGTAGCACAGACCTTTTGACCTCACACTCCTCTGTGCACAGTACATAAACAACCCATTTTGTAGGTCTGTGTCATTCAACATGAGGTTGTAATTTTGGATGCCCATGCAAAATGCATCAAACGAGAACTTTTCATGGCAGCCAATTTTGAGAAATTCAGGGGAAGCCATGTTAGTCAGTACAAGAACAGTGCAAAGAATAGAAGCATTCGCCAATGCTGCAGACTCCATGTTTCTTCGTTTGATGGATTTCATTTGACGGAAACTTCCATGAATTTCTCTCCAGCGGTGCTGTTTAGAGTTTCCTGCATCTTGAATGCCAGAGAGAGCTTCATTTCGGAGCAATATTTTAAGCACACCAGCTGTCTCTGTGTGATTCTGTTCCCTCAGCAGGTGGTAGGCAAAGGGATTTCCGCCCACCCATCTTCCATTCTGAAAGAATAATATAACGTCCAAAATGGACATTGCGGTGATTTGTCTGATAACATCAAAATGTTGGGTTTTGGTTTGTGTGTTTTGAAAGTAAATCTCTCAGGAGCTGCAATTGTACTAATTTTAGATGCACCCAAAAGAACGGAAATTTACAAAAATGGAACCGTGACATTCTTATGCCCAATTACACATGAATGAATGCAGCTCTTTATTGAATATATCCATTTTGAACTTTTTCATAAAGTCTAAAGTTTCAATCCCTGGCTCTGACACACCTAAAAAGCATGAGAAATTTTCATCAACAAAAAAATATTCTTCCACTCAAAAACCAAACCACTGTAGTGCATTTCATCAAAAACCTTATTGACCAAATATATTGGTACTTTCTGAAATAGAGCAATTTGTGTAACCAACTCCCAAATTTTTGGCCCCTCCTGTTTTAAACTTTTTGACCTGAAAACCCAAAAATTTGAACTTCACATTTGCCTTCCTTGTGCATCATCCTCAACCCAAAATATACTTACTCCTGCTGAGTATATCTTCAGCCCAATGAAGGCAGCTTCAACAAGATGAACACTGGTTGAAAATCTGACAAGACTGACAAATTCTTCAAGCAGTTGTCTGCCAGTAAACTGAAGCATTTCAGCACCAAGAGCTTTGCATATTAGGGCAACTTCTGTCCAGGAGGCAGAAAAGACTGACAGGTCCCAAATGTGCTGTATGTGCTGCATTGTCTCTTGAAATGCACTGAACATGCCACCAACCCTTCCTGAATGTAGATCAAATGTTTGCAATCTTATCTCGAGGGGCAGGTATTTTATTCCAACCCAAAGGAAATAAGCAGCATTGGCAGATGATACATTCAAGCAAGATACCACTTCAGAAGCACAAGTTATGTTGCCAAAAACTGTGTCATTAAAATCCATCTCATTTTGTTCACTGAAATCACCACTTGACCAAAGATCCTCCAGTATCCAGGACAAATCAAAACTCAAAACTCCACCTTCATGCAGGCTTGGAGAAACCAAAGTTAACACGCTTGCAAATGGATTTGGAATTGGGAATGAAAAGAAATGAGTGAGAGTATCAGCACAAAATACAGGTTGGAATTCAAGGGAGAAAAGAATTGTGTGCTTGTCTCTTCCATAGAAAATTGTTTTGTGAATTGAAGCATCAATCAAAGACAACAATTTCAAAACAATCTCTTCCTTTGCTAAAAGTGGCTTGGTGAGTCTGTGTTGAATTTTTACCACATAACTTCTATTTCGCAAAATAAATTCGGTGATAATATCATGGTGAACAATTTTTGGAGAAAAATTATAAGTTGGGAACAAGTGCAGCTTGTTCCCTGAGTTCACTTTGTTTATCTGAAACTTCCACATTGTGATGTCAACCCAACTGCCCATCAACTGGGACAAAAGAGAAACATACACAGTGAAACAAACTCTGTGGCATGGGGATTTGTCTTTCACAAAATATTTGATGGCTCTCTGTAACTTTTTCCTGGATTCAATTTTTAAAAATGGAATGTTGAATTTCGAATGCAGCAAAGATGATTGCATCTCAGGTGATTCTATAACTTTGTGCTTCTTTGATCTGGAATCTGGTAGAATTGATGTTGGTGTTCCAAAAAATGCCAAAATTTCTATTCCCTGAGTCAGGATGTCTGGCCTTTGGGTGATGTGGCCTTGGACATGAAAGTAAGTTTCAGTACCAAGGTAGTCATCTGGGAGAAGTTGAATCTGCAAATCACAGGCTGACATCATTGGATCATACCCAAATGTTTCACGAAGATCAAGTAACTGGGTGACTGTTCTTTGCACTTTGATAATTGTGCAACTGTTTTCCCTGGGCAGATTCAAAAGCAGAGTTCCAACATGAGGGTACCCAGCCTCAACTGGGTTGTGCTTGAAGTGAAAGAAGCCAGCTGATTTTCTGCCTTCTTGTTCAAGATAAGAAATACAGTTTGATTTATTCATAGGCCAGGTTGTTCTGATATACTGCAACAATTCTGGACCAAATCTCTTGAAAAACCTCTGTCTGCAAACATCTAAGGAATGAACAGCAGAGCAGTGACACAAATAATCAATTTTGCACTCATTTATGTGAATAGGTTTGCACATTGTGTTTGAAAGTAAAACGTGCACACTGATGTAACTGTATGCTTGGAACCAGAATCTGACAAGAGCAAGTAAATGGCCACTTGAATAAATTTTGTAGTTCACCCCATGTGTGAGTTGGGATTCACATACTGGTGAAGCTATTTCATCTTCCACACCACCCACAATGTTCCAAGCAGACACACCTCCATAGAAGCAAGATATTCTGTCTGTTTCTCCCACATAAAATATGTCTGTTATGGATGCATTAATTTGTAGGTTGGGTGGAGATAGGACATGCACAATATTGATGTTTATGCGAGTATCATTCAGGACAAGTGTTGTTGAAATCTGACTGTTGTTCAGTACAACTATACAGTCAGGAATGTGCTTCAGGGAATAGAATTTCATTTGCTGTTTGGTATTTGCATCTTTATCATTGACCAACAATTGAACATAACAATGAAATGAAGATGATTGGTACCTTTCTCCCTTTGGTTGGAGCTGTTTTGAAAGCTGGCCTGGTCCATCATGAACAGTTGCAGAAGATATTCCTGTCATGCAAAGTATGAGGAACAAGTTTTTCTGCACAACAACATGAAGTGACATGTGCACTTGTTGTGACAATGACATCCAATTAATCTCCATAATTTTGACATTTTTGTTGTGGTTGCCCCAAGGCTTGATACTTGCCACACCTTTGTCTTGGACTTGAAAAGACACACTCAAGTTAAACAGAGTGTGTTCTTCCACATGTCTGGAAATAGTCAGGTGCTGATGTGTGGGGTAAAGATTGAATTTTGAATGGTGGCCACAAAATACAAATACATCAGGAACGTCTTGATGGAAGAATGCCTCTGAAGAAAACTTGTGATAATCTTTGCTCACAACCACATTTCCTTTGCAACAATCAAACTGAGTGCTTAGAATTTTTATTGTTCTGAATATCATGTGTAATGCCAGGATTTGGTCAACATGAAATGTCCACAGGTCGGTACAGTGAAAAGTGAACAAGTCATAAGGCCGAACAATTGATTCAATTTTGCAAAAATTATTTGTGTTTGTGTTCATACTTTGCAAAATGTTTCCTGATGGTTCTTCCACAGAATAATTAAACAACGCAGTTACACCTTTGACAAAATTTCCATAATCTGGCAGCCTGAACCTTTTTGTTGATTCACACCATGGAATACGTAACTTTTGAGTTCCTGACAATTTCCCAGTAACAGTGAGCTGACTGAGCAATTTCAGCGCACTTGATGATTGGACCAAGCTTGTCAATTTCTCTGAAAGAATTGCTTTGCAAGACAGAGATATTGTAAGGGAAAGAGATTTGTTTATGTAAGCCATCCACCTTTTGTGTCCTCCTCTGTTCACAGTTTGTTCCTCAGCACCAACCTGCTGCATTTGAGAAGTCCACTTTGGTGTGAACTTCCAGTATTGCACGTCGGCCTCAGTAGCAGTCAGGGCAAAGACAGATGTCATGCAGAAGGCTTCTGTTAACAACGCAAGCATGAGGCTCTAGAACCAGCTGATCAATATTCAAAATTCTCTTGAGTTCTCTCACACGCAGAGAGACAGAAAGTGGAACAACTGGCTTCTTCTCTTGCAAGTATATACCCTCTCAGTCACCGCTGTACATTTTGCTCTCCTGCGAAAGCAACTCCACACGAACATTTTTCCTGGTTGCTTGCTTTTGTGGGGAAAAACATATCAGTGTCTTTTTTCTGAAATGAACTTTGGTTCACCAGGATGGGAAACAATAGAGTTTTAGACAAGTGAACACACTGGGAAATGAATGTTGTTTGGTTTGATAATCTCCCATTTCATTGCATATTTCACTTCTTTGTTTTTTCAATGTACAGACAGAGGAATACTCGTTGTGTCTGGGAGGAATTGGATCTGCCTTTTTGTGTGTTTAACAGTTGTGAAAAAGTGACAGACAGCTTCACCGCAAACTTTCTGCTGTTCATATCTGTTGCTGATTTGTGAAATATTTTCAAATGTGTTTTGTACCTCCAAACAAGAAAATGTTCTTTTGTCTCAGTCTGATATTTCTGAATCTCATTTGTACTGAATCTCTCTTTGTCAGACTCAGTGAGACTCTGATACTTTTACACAGTTTGTCTTTTGAACAGTCATCAAGTGTAAAACGTTCTGTTCCACTTGTCAAAAGAGTTTCGCCTTGCTCACAATGCAAACCACAGCACTCCACATTTGAAATCATTGTTTGGAGTGAACGGAATCCAGAGAGTACTTCCAGAAGCACTCACAAACTGCACCCAATCTGTTGAAAAAATTTATTCCTCAGCTTATGTTGGGTAGAGTTTGGGGTGAAAGTCAAACTTTGAAATTTTGTTGAAAAAAGTGGATGTTACAATTGACTTTTATGTTGCAATGCGACCTATCGAAACTTATTCGGAAAAGTTGATCGCATATTCTGCATCGATATGATAAATTATGTGTGGAGATTGTCGCTTTGGTCTTTGGTCAAGGCAAGACAGAGCCGTTGACATTCGTCTGCGAATGTTTAGTTTTGGGACCAAAAAGTGTAAATATTTTGTCAGCAGCTTCACTCACTGTCTTTTAAATTTTTTGTTTGAATTTTCTATTTTGCTGGTGTGAGAGGATTGTTGGTGGACTTGACGGGTCAAAAGAGATTTGGGTGTTGGAACGTTGGAGAGAAAATTTCACTTTTGACTTTTTTGGCTTTCAGCATCAGGCATTTTTTGTTGGTTCACTTTCAACCCCCAATTTCAAAAATTGAACTGTTTGAATTCAGGATGAAAATCTGCAGATGTCAAAGCATTGTCAGCACAAAACACGACACCACAATCCTGCAGATTCCATTTGTCTTGAGAAACTTGAGAAAATGTGATTCAGCTCCTGTTTTGCTGCCAAGTGGGCAGTTCCAAGTGAGGGTTACCAGTGTGCCAGTGCTGAGGTGGTTGCCAATTGGGGTAACCAGTGAGGTAACAAGCAGTGGCAAGTCAGGTGGCTCTCATGGGGTAGCATTTGTCGGAGGGTGTGAAGTCAAAACAAGACTTTCAGTGAGGGTGATCAAGCCACACAATAATCAAAGTTGCTGGGGGTTGTGATATCACAGTTCTGGAGAGGAGCATCCGTCGGCAACAAATGAGACTGAGCCTGAACACTCTGCACTTGTTTCTCAAGCTCACTTGGTTCAAAGTGTGTGGAATTCGTTTGTGCTTTTTCGTCCTCATATCTCTTCTCTTGAACCATTTGCTGGTGCCACCTCGTCTCGTTCAAACACTTTTTGTGAGACTTGAATTCACTTCAGCAGAGTGGTAATTTTAGTGAAAAGCAGAATCAAGCATTTGGCTTTGCTGGTTTGTGTGATTTGGTTTCACCCCAGGATCCTCTTTCAGAAACATCATCAAAGTTTTCAATTGTTGAAAATTATCTGTGAAAACTACACTTTCAGCAAAAGTTCAGCCAGCAGACATAAAGAACAAAAACAAAAAACTATTTTGCTGGTGGGAATTGTTGTTCTGAACAAAACTTGTACCCAAAGGGACACATTCATTTGATGGTGTCAATGGAATGCTGCACTACCTTATCAGTGTTTTTTATGTCAGAAACATTTCATGTTGGCCATTGTTTGCATATTAACCAAACTGCTGTGAGTGAATATGCCTGGAAAGAGGCTCCAAAACTCTGGTTCTCCTACATCAAAGGGCTTTTGTTCTCCATTGTTCATGACACCTTTGTTACTGAAATTGGCATGATGGAAGAAAGGCTTCTTGCACAAAATTTGCCACTGATGACTAAACTTTCAGTGAAGTACCAAAATCTGCTGCCTCTTTTGCCAGGTGGCAGAATTCTGTGGCACAATTTCAGCTTTATGGACAGGTAAGACATTTGGTTCAGGGTGTTCATGTGTCATAACCTGCTTGCAAATCCAACAATTTAGTCATTAAAGTGTATCACAATGCATTCTGAATGGGAGTGCACTGTCTATCCAACAGTTCTAAGGTCATTGAATCTGCCAAAATGAATTATCTGAGCTCAAGTGTCCCCCAAATAAGGGCACACTGACACACACTTGTCAAAAACTGGGCCTTTTCAGACAAAGTTTCCTATCTGGTGTCTGCCTTGCATTTGTGTTGCTTCATCTGGACTTACCCAGCAGCAAACAAACTTTGGATCACTCCTCATCTCATCAACTTTCTTTCTTTCTGAATCCAGACTGAATTATAGTTTGTCATCCACAGACAAAAAAGCTTTTGTCATACAATGAGCTTTAAAAGTTCACACAACTCAAGGTTGGGCTTCTTGTTTGTCAGAAGAAATTCTCTTGAAGTTTATTTTCCAGAGACTAATCTTCCTTCACCTGGATGGAAAGTCCAGATGAAGCAATACCAAGACTTACATCAGAAGCATTGTGTCGCTATCCTTGCCTTTTCTGGTTTTTGTTACATTTTTTGCAGCACAAGACACAGAAAAATTCATGTTGGTAATGGAACATATTGGGCAATCCGACCTATGGGTATCTTGCCTTTTGATATTTCCCTTGTGTCATTGTACCAAATGGACAGAATTTTCTGCAATCCAGAATGTGAAAATCATTATGTCCCTTATTCTCAAGACTTTTGGAGGTACAAATTTGACTTGTTCAAGTATTTTAGATCACACATAACACTTATAAATGTATACTTTTCATCAGAAACTGTGAAATATATGAAGATCAGGAACCTTGACACACCATGCAACTGGAATTTTATCCAGGTTGTCAGTATTTTCAACAACACTGCAAAACAAATACTGAAGTTCTGTGGAATCCACCCCAAAATTTCTTATTTCTCAGCATCACACAGAGTAGAAATTCAACTGAAAATTAAACCAAAGGAAACTGTGAAGCTGGATATGAATTTCAGTATCATTGATGGAAATAGAATTGAAAACAGGTTGGAATGGACTGAAACTGATTCTTTCAGCACACCTCAATTGGGCTTTGTTTTCCTGCAACTTAGCATAAAATTAGATATCTTACACATTCAAGTTGCACACTACAGGCAGGTTTGTGTGTGGCACATCTCAAAAATAACATCAAAATATCCATCAGTGACTATTTTTGATGGCCCTGGACAAAAATCTCAAGTTATTATTACAACAGGGAAACCAAGAAATGTTCTCCTGTCAACATTTCAAGCAGTAGTTCATCACTATGGCTTTCTGAGTTCTTCTTACTGTTCCACAAACACATCAATACATTATACATCAAAACAGGCAAATATTGCATTGAAAATGGAACAAGACAATGAGCCTCTCAACTTCTCTTTACCACAGTCTGATCTGTGTCTCAGTAAATTTTGTATTTTTCACTTGAGGAACAAGAGAGGAAGGTCACTGAACATAACTCTGAGTGCTCTGACCTACACCCAGGGAACTGAGTCTCAGAGCTGCATGTATGCAGGTGTGGCAGTGTACCAAGCACAAAACCAAACATTCACACACCTGAATACAGAATGTGTCAAAACACACCTGGGCAAGACATATTTACGATCAGTGTTTTGCCATCAGGTATCTTCCCATCCACTTGAATGCTTGAAGTACAATTTCTTCCAGCATTTTGACAACACATTATTCAAATACACACTGCCCCAACCTGCAGACAAAGTATCATTTTACAGTAAAACTGATTCTGTGCTTTTGGTGTTTTATTCCTTTGATGAGTATGGCAAATTCAGTGCAGATTTATCTGTCTCCAGCACCACCTGTAGGATCATCATCATTCAGTCCTGTGGAAAAGGAAGTCTGAGTCCATCTGTCAAGAATCTTCAGAAGTTTAAGTGTCACATTTTCCAGATACACCGGAGCTATTATAGCAGAAAAACTGAAGATGTTAACTGCCACATGTCATTCACATTTCATCAAAAAGCCCCACAAAAGAAGTTCATATCTTTATATGGAACAGGATCTTTCAAAGGTGAGTGCTTTGTTTTGTGAATTTGGGTGTGTTTCTGAGGTGCCTCAGCACCACAGTGGCACAGACTGAGAATGAGAGAAATGTTTATGTGTCCCATAAGAAGCTCACTAGAGTCTGTGTCTTTGAGGGTTTGTTTAAAATGTGAGACATTTGCTCCAAGGCAACCTGAATGACCTCTTGAAGTTGTTTTCAAGCACCAATTTCTGTGTGTGTGACTTGTGGATATTTGACATCAAGTTAAATAGTTGTGAAGCAACTAGTGTGTAACTAATTTGTGGTTTTCTTGTTCACAGGCTGTGACTCTGAAGTTGTTGGCTTTGGTGCTCATGCAAAAACAGCAGCCTGTGTGCAATGGAACAGAGACCAGAATATCACACAGGAGTCCTGCCTGAATCCTTACAAACAACACTGCATGTACTTCATAAAATCTTTCAATTCCACCACCAATAAACAATATGAAAGGATACATTTTCAATTCAAATATGGTTTTCTGACCCCCACTCCAATGGGTGTGGTGGATTTTCAGTTTGACTTTGATAATCATCCAGTTACATGGCTTTCACTTAGGCTCAAAGTCAACTCAGTGCAAGATAACCAATTGTTTGACATTCTATCTCCTGGATATCTTTTAGCACATACAAAGCAAAGTAAAGCAGTGAGATCCCTTGGCATCCACCACTTCATTGTGCTGTCTTTGATGCCTTCATCAAAGATCCACACAGATGGCCAGGTGAGCAATAAGGTTCACCTGAAATGTGGGGTTGTGTGCTGTGTTGATTAGTTGTGAAGATTTATCTGGGCTGAGGTTGCAACATATGGCAGCAACAGTCAGGTTGATTGAGCCCAAAATTAAACTGACAAAGGCAGTGTTCAATTAATCAAATCTAAGAGTTTGTTCTGAAACCAATTGTCATAGTTTCACTTCAGATCCATGTCAATTGAACACCATTTCACCAACCTACCCATCAAATCCAGGCGAAAAATGAAAGCAGCTCAGAAGGCAGTTTAGGTGAAACCAAACTGGTTTTTCGGATTCCCACTCAGATTCAGTTGGTCAAATGCAGCTCAACAGAAAAAGAAGCCGTATCCAGTTGTGTGCAACAGAACCAGAGAAAATAGGACCTGAGATAAAATTGACCAAACAAAATTGTGAATCTTTTGAACATTCATTGAGACACATGTTTTCATCCCTGAATACAAAAAAATATTGTAAAGCAAAACACATTTGAGACTGACAAAAATAGACCCTCACCCCATCTACAGTTACATACTTGTGCTGAATGTCAAATAACTGTGGGGCTGGGTTCACAAAAAGAGTGACATTGTGTTTTTACTCTTCCCAGGTTGTTGTTGGTTTGAGTGTCAGATCAAAAAGAAGAATATTAATGTTTGGTAGGACTGCATTTATCACTCAGATGAGAAGGAAATGTTTATGTTTGCATGCAGCCTTCAATGGAGCCATGCAATGTCAGAATTACTGTAACCCTGAGTTTCTGGATAAAGTGGATATGATCTTTTCTCTGAAGAGGGACACAGTGTTGATGTCATTTTACCCCACACTGCTGATGTTTGATGCCTTCCTGCACAGTGACACATTGAATAAAAAAGGTTCCTTTCAGATCAAAGTCACCCATCCCAAGGACACATTCTATCAATTCAGAAGTTATCAAATATGGGCTCCTGAGTGTTCTCTTGAAACCAAACTCAACATGCCCTTCTGTGGCCCAGCTGCCCTCAAGAGACAGTCTGCTTGTCATTGTTTCAACTACAGCTCGTTGAACCCCTCTCACCTCCCAGAGCTGCAGAGCTATTTTTACATTTTCATGCTGATTCAACACCACACTCCATTTACAAAGTATTGGAACTGGCCTCAGCAATCTATTGACAGACCCACAGAAGCCTTCAGCAAGAGATTGTTT
>JAAUXT010033648.1_pt1 | contig 13856 bp, 15 predicted proteins | sample 7278171 | NCBI WGS metagenome assembly JAAUXT01 (sample SAMN14350112, study PRJNA611818) | marine sediment metagenome | isolation source: surface marine sediment (1.8m) | place: French Polynesia: Moorea | collected 2018-08 | reverse complement strand
TCGTGCCTTATCATGGTCAGAATCGTCGAGACAGTCGAGACGATTTCCATGATAAGGTACGATGTCAAACATGTTATTTGACGTATACCACGACAATCGTGCAATTACTGCAGGATAATGACCGGAAAACACAAAAGAAAAAGCGTTCCTTAACTCGACACAGTGGTATACACTGTGTTGTTGTCAAAAGTGACCACAAAAAAATGAAAAGCTGCAGTCGGCCTTTTGACGCACAATTGCAGACGCGTGACATACGACGACATCGAGGCGATCGCGCCGCTGAAAGACGAGTATCTTCCCTACATGATCCAGCCGCAAATGATTCAGGTGAGTGAGTCAGCATGCTTTGTGTATCGTCAACCCGATGATGTGAAGTGAAGGTTTTGCACAACTCTTCGTGTTCGTTTTCATTCACGTGCTTCGGCCCAAAACAAGATGGACAAGAGAGCACGTTGCATGGTACCAGTCTCACCGCCCGTAGCGTCTGATTCTGGTGGCCAAGATGTTCTTTTGCACCAGCAATCCTTGTTGAGGATTGATTTGGTGAACAAATCTCCGTCGTTGGCTGTTTCTAGGAGAAAGCACAGGACTTGCACGCTGGGCAAGGACGAGGTGTACTCCTTGCAACTTTAGAAAGTATCTACAGGTTCGGCCTGGGTGCCATTGCTGGTGGTATGTAGAACTCCGTCCCTCGTGTGCAGTTTGAGTGCTGGTGTGTGAAGAAAACTTTCGTGAGTAGCATGGTGTGCATGTGGGACGCTCAGGGAGTGTCCAATTTGAAAAACAACAACAGAAGAATCGGCAAGATTGTATTCAAACAAAAAGCCAGGACACTTCATGATGAAGATGACAGTCCAGTGTAACTTATGAGCATTGTCAAGAGTGCCCGTGTTTCCTTGTCAACCGTGCTCACGTTTCCCTGCAGCCACTGGTGCTACTGCTGTCTACCCGATTGATCTGGTGAAAACTCGACTTCAGAACCAGAGGACTGGTTCATACGTTGGCGAGCTCATGTACAAGAACAGCTTCGACTGCTTCAGAAAGGTGCGCCCCAGTGAGATTTCTAATCGAGAGACCCACACCTTGTCTTCCATTTTTTGCGCCTGTTGTGTGCATAGAAGGCGAAATATTGCATGTTGCTGCGTTGTTTGCAGGTTGTCCGACACGAAGGTTTCAAGGGCTTGTACCGAGGTCTGCCTCCCCAACTCGTGGGTGTCGCTCCCGAAAAGGCCATCAAACTCACGGTGTGTGTTCAAGCACTGGGTCATCGTCTTTCTCCCCGAAACAACTCGTGCACTTTTTGTCAGTTGATCACACATTTCGTGACTGCGAGTTTCGGCTGGATTTCTGTCCCGTTACCGACAGCTTCTTGTTCCAGGTGAACGACCTTATCCGTGATGCGTTTTCAACAAAGAAGGGGGAGATCGCCCTGTGGCAGGAAATGATTGCTGGCGGCTCGGTGAGTCGCTCTCCTCCACTTATGATGACTCGCGTGTTGTTTGCAACAATGTTTTTCAGTGATTTGGTGCGGCGTCGCATCGGATTGGTCACGCTTTTTTCTTTGCAGGCGGGCGGGTGCCAGGTGATGTTTACGAACCCGCTAGAGATCGTCAAGATTCGGCTGCAGGTGGCGGGCGAGGTCGTGTCGGCGCAGCGCGTCGGTGCTATTCAGGTCGTCAAGGAGCTCGGCTTCATGGGACTCTACAAGGTCTGTTTATCCCCCGTTTTTGTGTGTGGTGCACAGACAACAAGATTCCGCTCGCACGGAAAGAATACAAGGACATTGATTTTGTAACTCTTTTCACCTGGAAGATTTGAATTGTGAACAAAAACATCCGGCCTTCACAAACAGAGAGTACACATGGAGGAGTGTGGGGGGTTATGAATGCTCGACAATCATGAACAAATTTTGTTGGAGTTAGCAATTCGAGGAGTGGAGACTGTTGTGTGACAGACCCTGACGTTGGTGTTGTCGTGCAGGGTGCGCGCGCATGTCTGCTGCGAGACATCCCGTTCTCTGCCATCTACTTCCCCTGCTACGCGCACATGAAGAAGTTCACGGCGGACGATCAGGGCAGGAACAGCCCGCTGTCGCTCCTCGTCTCCGGCACCGTCGCAGGTATGAACGCACACTGACCTCGTGAGGAATGATTGTGGAATTCCACGCTGAAAACATGGTGGGAAAATTGGATTCAGAAGGAAAAGAGACAGAGCAGAGACAAGACAGACAGACAGACAGAGACAGACAGAGAACATGGTTCCGGATCCGAGGTTCATCTTCGACCTTGGCAAAGATTCCGTGGCCGGCACAGATGACTGAGCTGTTGGTGGGAGAGTTTTTGACCTTGATCTTGTTGATCGTGACATTTGCAGGCGCGCCGGCTGCGTCGCTGACGACGCCCGCGGACGTGATCAAGACGCGACTGCAGGTGGTGGCGCGTGCTGGACAGACGACCTACACCGGCACCATTCACGACGCCGCCCGCAAAATCTGGCGGGAGGAGGGCGGAAGGGCCTTCTGGAAGGTACGAAGGGCTCAAAACCGAGTCGCTTTTTCCTCCGTGTGAGTGTAACTTGGTCAATGAATCTTTGCCGTACAAGGTGAAGTTTCTGAATGGCTTTTCAACTGTCAACCTCCTTTTGCTGCGTGAGTTTCTGCAGTTCGGTGTTGGTTGAGAAAAGAAGTCTGTTATGTTTAGGGTGCGCCGGCGCGAGTGTTTCGATCGTCGCCGCAGTTCGGAGTGACGCTTCTGACGTACGAGCTTCTGCAGAGGCTATTTTATGTCGACTTCGGCGGAAGGCAAGGACTCGTTCATACTTTCAATTTTCACTGCTGCCTTTCAGAAAAAGGGTCTGTTGTGAAGCCACCGATGCGTCTTTTTTGTTCTCAGTCCTGTCTTTCGCTCTCCACAGGCGTCCCGAGGGCTCTCAGATCAAGACCGCCCCGCACGAGATGCTGCCGTCCAACCCGGACCACGTGGGCGGCTACCGCCTGGCCACCTCCACCTTCGAGGGTGTCGAAGCCAAGTTCGGCCTCTGCCTGCCCAAGTTTCGCAGAGGCGACGCGCCAATCCCGTCCTGAGGTCACGCCTCTGCAAACGCCCTTGTCCGTGCGCGACTAGTCCCCTGATTCACAACGCTGCCAGAGAAGCTTGCAACCGCCCACGTCAGTGATACCCTTTCACTTAACGCACGGAAGGTGACAGCTTTATGCCTTATGTTTCAAAGATACCGAGAATGAAAACGAAGCTTTGAGTGAACAGCGACTTCGTGAGGGTGGTGAACTGGCAGCGCGGAGGAGGCGAAATTCTCTCATGTCAGTGTTGTCCCTCTCGACGCACAAGTACCGACGTGCCTTCTCAAGGGAAGACTGCACGCAAAAGTGCGAACAGAATCTTTCAACAGCAACGGCAACAGAAGCAGGGGTGTTGTCAGCGTCACTTCTTGGTTGGGTCAGTACGGTTTGCTTTGTGGAAATATGTTTGTTGCTTGGGGAGGTGTCCGTGTCCACGCGAAGACACTGCCGTTGAGATTCTTCCACAAAACCTTGTTCGGGATGTCACGTGTGGTTGTTACGATTGCGTGTGGCAATTCGAAGTGCGTTGTTAACAGATGCAAAGTACCGTTGAAAGGTGACTAATGTAGAATTTATGTTGTGTGGAGAGGAAAGGGCTTTTTGCGAACTATTTTATCTATTTTGGGATGTTTCTGTTCTTCAGATAGTTTGAAAAAGCAGCTGTTTGTCCTGCAAGGAACATAGCGTGTGTGCAGGCGTGTTTGGGAAGTGTGAAAGGCCAACACATCATCAGTTTTTTGATGAAGCAGTGAGAGTGAAGGACTCCCAATCCCAATCAATACCAAACCTGTGATATGACCGCTTCAGCCCAGTTTTCTCGTTTTTGAATGTGTGGACAGCTGAAAGTGATGTTTCTTGTGAACCAGCTGTTTTGGCCACTCTGATGTTCGATCGCAGTCCTCCTGCCTTGTTACTTTGACGTCGAAACTTATGGTTGCGAAGAAAGTTGAAGGACCATTTGAAAGGCAGTTGGGTGGTTGCTGAGTCTTTGATGATGTGATGGGTTCTTTGTGAATGTGAGAATATTTTGTAAGTTTGCTGAGAGGGGAAGGCGGTGTAGCAAAACGACGTTCGACGTTGTTTTTCCTTGCCGTGGCATAGCCACTTGGTAGTTTGCCCGGGACAAATCAAGTTGCAGATGTATTTTTTCACTGGAAAGCACTTTTCACCAACTGAAAAAGAATCTAGACTCTGCCTTGAAGATTCCTGTCAAGTAAATACAGCAGAAAGTGTCACAAGTTCTGAAAGAAGTTTGTGGGCGGCGCGTGCTGGCCGAACCTGAGTTTATGTGAACCCGGAATGGCTGTGGCTATCACCAGACCCAGATCTCGAATGCTGACATCGGGGGAGGAGGGTACTGACGGTCACTTTCTGACGTATTCTTTTGGTGTGCAAATGTTGGACACAACCCCTGACAGGCCCGGTTGGAGAGATATGTTGAGATCACTGGTTCAACAAATGAATGTACGTGATCTTTTGTACATGCGCAATCAGAAGAAACTTGCAAATTCGTTGTGTGTGAGACAGAGAAGTGGGCGAGGTGAGCACCTGGTGTTTGGGAGTTTACGTCCAAGAACAAAAAGTTTTGGAATGAATATGCTCAGAAGCGTGAAACGATCGAATGTCCGTGCTTTTGCTTTTGTTTGGTTGTGGCGTGACTTGCCTTTTGACTCGTCTTGTATTGCAACTGTCTTGTGAAACAATAACTTTTTCGCAACAAGTCCATGATAAAAGGACTCACTTCTTTGCAGGGTGTTGTTTTCGATCAAAATCTTTTCTTTTGCACTGTTGGCCATTTGTATCTGTTCAGTTTTGGTTGTTTCTCAAACTGAGAGAGGCAACCCAAGGGAACAAACTGTTTGACGAACAATGATGTGAATCAATTGTGTGTTGGATAAATCTCTGTTCAGATTTTCTTTTTGTTGCTCGCGCCAGTGGTTTGTTGCATTGACTGAATGTCCGCAACCCCACCCGTCGTTTGCGGTCCCACAAGGTGAGATCTTTTTGGGTGAAACTCACCCCTCTCAAGTTTGCAACAATTGTCAGAATACCAAATCAGAGCAAAAAACCTTTCAGGATGCAGTTGCCAAACATAACTTTTTGTGATGCCCAGTTGTTGGAACCAAGACCTGGGCAGATGGCGCGTGTGTGCGCCAGTGGGCGTTCTTGTTTGTCAGAAACTCCTTTCATGGCGGGCGGCTGTTGTGACCGGCACGTCTGTGCGTTTCTGATCCTCTAGGCGACATGCTGAGTGATACATGTACTCGTGGGACTCCTGCCGCCCCTTGAATGGACAGGGTCTCGGTCGCCGACGCATACTCTCAGCACAAACCATGTTTTTGGTTTTCCCCGGCAAAACTATGGAGAGGTCGGCGACGAGAATAGGACTTTGGACAAGGTTGTCCTCCGGATAATTATTCTTTCTGAGGAACTTGTCAATGTTTCAATGTCACCGCGTTCTTGTTCCATTTCGGTCAGATGCCTGACTGGGTGAAATTGTGCATTTACGCATTTCTGTCCCCTTGTGAACGTGCTCCTTGTTGCGCGATGTGCCATTGACGATTGTGTTAGTTGTGCTTTTGTACGCGAAACTCGCTTGCCGTAAAAATGGACTCACAGTGCTAACCTTCATATCAACAGCAAATGTTTTCACGAAAGGGATCAATGTGTTTTTACTTGTGCACTTGGGTTGGTCTGGATGAGCACTGGGACCACTGGTCTTCCCGCCCCGCCCGCAGGGCTCGTGTTTAGGTGCAGAACAGTTTTCCAAAGAATGATCTTTGATACCCTTGCAATCCACTTGTGTATTTTCGAAATAAGGACAGGTTTTGTACCCAGACTGACTGGCTTGCTTTTGACTCAAAGTTTTGTGACTTGATCTCGACGTGTTCTCAACTGTTGCGGCGAAGTTACTTTCGCCTGACACCTTGCTGCTTTCTTTCAATTTTTATGCACACACACAACTCTTCTTTGCTGTTGAGCGCATGCAGGTTTACCGACAACCGGCATGCATGCCGTTCCAGCTTTTGATTTGTTTCAAGGATTTCGCTGTTCCGACAATTTTGAGACGAATGACGGTATTCGTTCTAGTTTGCGAAAGCACAGCGCAAAATCGTGCACCGAGTTGTTGACTGATGTCACGAAGCCAAATTTTAGCCGTTCTGTTTGGTGCGTCTTTTCAGTGACCACGGTGTATATTTTTACGGAAATCGGTTGCTTGCAAGTGTGAAACACACTTTGGAAACTTATCACCTGGTGATACGTCTCTTGTTGTGTACATTGTGAAAATCGGGTTTCATCCCTGAACACTGCGGGGCGAATTGACGAAATGCTATGTGTTGCATTTGATCGGTTTCCCGAGGCGTACCTTTTTTGTCCAGAATTAGAACGAGATTCTCTCATAGGTATTTTTGTGACCAAGAGACAGACTGTCGTGCCCAATGCAGTGAGGTCAAACTGACTAAGAGCTGCTTACCTTTAGTTTCTGTTTGTTTGGCGAGTATCTTGTACATCTTCTGGGGTCACTCTCACAAAAACTCTTCTTCTCACAATTTGCATCACAATCATGTATCATATCCGACATCACTTCATTTGTTTGAGGCATGTTTCTTGAGAGATATTTGTTTTTAATAAACGACGCAAACAACTGGAAGATATTTTGTGAGTGTGTGGACGCACTGCCGAAACCACAAAGCTGCATGGAGATCTCTTCGACGACTCTTTCTTGTCTGTAGCGTGTGTATCTGTGCTTTTCTTACAACATGCAGATTTTGCAAACGAGCCTGTGTGTCCTGTGGCACTCGAAAGTTGACTGCCAAATTGAAATGGAGATCTTGCAAAAACAAACTGTGGTTCCACTCCTGAAAATGCATGATGAGGCCAATTCGAGGGAAGGCAAAGCGGTTGACAGCCTCCCAGTATGAGTTCTGAAGGAGGCAATGACAAAAGGGTTTCTTTCCCATTTCTGCAAAAATACAAATCATTCAATCAGGGCATGCACAGTGTCTCCAACCAAAGCCAGGGCAAATGCTGACTAAGAGGGTTCCCCTGATCAGCAAAGGTTACATCTTTGTGAGGAGTTTTGGTTGATCATACAGAGGTTTCAGATTTTATCTCTCAAGTTCCAAGTCAAACTGATGTGTGATTCTTGCTTACTTCACACAGTTTGACAGAAATGTTTTGATTGCATTGCAGACTTGTCTTCGGTGTGCGCGGGCCCAAAGCAGATCCTGGTTCTTTTCAGTGGTGTGTTGGGTGATCTGTGTCCTGTTCTTCGGTGTTTTCCGTGTACACGTGCAACACATGGTGTCGCACCCAGGTCCAGACACAGATGGCAAATAATTTCCGACCGAATTGGGAGTGAACGTGCCTTGCAACGCTGCTGGTGCACACCGCAGAAACAAAAACGCATTCGCAGCGAGTGCCTACTGAGTTTCTTGATTCATGCATGCAGTTGTTGAACTTGTGAGCAAAAAGCCAAACATATGTTTCGAGAGTGCATGGTGGTGAACAAGGACACAGAAGAAAAGCCAAGCGGCGGCTGCACCTTTGCAAAACATTCTGCATGATGGTCGAAGCAAGCTTTGCAAAGACATCGACACTGCACGAACGGCAAAATGCAAGATTCCGCACAGTGCAATGCCTCTTTCGCTTGGTCTGTTTGTGTTTGACAATCACCTAATTGAGGCAGCATTCTTTTCATTAACTTTCACAACAAGGACTCAAGTTGATGCAAAGGCTCAGGAAGCAAAGACGCAAGGGAACACGAAGCACAATTTGAATGCCTCTGTGAACCGGAATCACGCCGTTCACCTCAGATCATTCGTGTGAATCTGTTGTGAATCACTTGCATCAAAATGTGCAACAAGACGGACAAAACGTTCATTGTTGTTTGGAATCTCATTCTCTTGTTTTGTGGAGGTAAGACGCTCCAATACTTCTGGTCAACATTGTGAACGCGAGTGTCTCCAGAAGCCGTCCGAACAGGAAACAGCTCAACCGCTGTCTTCTCAGCAGTGAAAGCGTTGATCTTCGTTGTCAATGACAAGCCACACAAAATTTGCATCGTCCTGCAGAACTGCGTGTATACGTTTCCTCTGCGCAGCGCACGGCGAGATTGGTTGTCGTGTTGGGCGCGTCACCAGACCCAACCGAACCCATTGACGTCTCGGTGCGTGTGGTTATGTTTGCAGCGTTGAGCTTCGAGTGCTACTCATGCACCTACTCGTACACGATCACCAAGCAGACGTACGCGTGCGTTACAAATCCAGACAACGTGACGCTGGGCCAACCGCTCATCGCGTGCGCAAAAGGCCAGTTCTGCACCATCCATCGGCATTGGGACCCAAGTGAGTGCACTGGAAGTGCCCTGCGCACGAAGAAATTTTGAACACGAAAGAGCCACGAGGCTGAAAGAGATTTTGGTCACAAAAACCAAAAAGAAAATGTCATTGGAATTGTCGGGCGCAATAGTTGGGCTCAGAGTCCGATCTTTGGCTTGATTCGCACTGTGGGACAGGAAGGGTTGTGAACTGACTTTTGTGTGTTTGCACATATGTTGAGGTTTGCTTGTTCGCGCAGATTTGGACGAGCGAGGAGCGATCCGCTCCTTCTCACGGGGCTGTGGTCCCAGTATGGGCAACAGGTGTATCCCCGAGATCACCGGCCGCAAGACGTGCTTCACCGCCTGTGCCTCTGACCGATGCAACAGCGGCAGCGGGTACGACCCCGACCGGCCAAGCGACCATCGGGACCCGGACACCGGGGTTGAGGGGGATCGCGACAACACAGCGCGAGACGACGACGACGACGAGGAGGAGGAGGAGGTGGAGCGCGAAAGGAATGAGATCTTCAACAGAAACAGAGATGAAGCGAGAAGACGCAGTTATGCCAGACGCAATGCAGCATCAGACTTTCACTTCTCATGTTCACGTTTTCTGCAATGGTTTAGTTTGTCTTCGTTTGTAATAAAACTGAATGTACTTTGACATGTACGAGTTGGTGACATGCAGAAAACAACACGAGTGGTTTGCTCCTCTGTGCTCTGGATCGAAGGACTGAAAGGATCACCTGGTAGCCTCTGCACGGCACAAATCACACTGTTGTTGTTTTTGTGGACCCGAGAATTCTCTAGACCCGAGAAATGATCCAAGCATCAAAAAGCCTTTCTCAGATTCTCACTTTCTGGGCTCTCCTTGACAACGCTGTTGCAGCGGGTGTGCGCGAGAACCTTTTCCAGAGTTTCCACAGACGCTGTTGTTTGAACAGCAACAACAACATTTTGTGTTGCTGTCATGAACTCTTCGAAGTTTTTGAGCTGGTGATCGTATTGAAGTACATATAGTTTCCACAGGAGAACCCAGTAAACATTTACGATGGAATGAAATAAACAAATCGGGAAAAACTCGGTCAATGCCGAAACTGTTTTGTGTTGCGCCGTCCGCGCGGTGCTCGTCCCCGCGGTGCAGAGCGCCCGCGGGGCGTCACAGATCATCCCGGTTCCCACGCCTTTATCACCTGTCACTTCTGGGATCCCGATCTCCAACAAACAAACACACGCGGATTTGTCACGTAAAATGCTTGACGTGTCGTTTTCAGTTTTGAATGAAAGGAACAACTTTGGTTTTTGTTCCAAACGCTCGCACACGTGCAACTTCTCAGCGCAGAAAAAGAACAGAACCACGTGAGCATTCTGCAGTTGGAACCAGCCACACAGAAGGACATGAGAACAATTTTTTGAAGATGGAAAAGGTTAAAACCGCGTCTGTCCCAGCATCTTCAGTGTTGGTTGATGTTTGGTCGAAGACTGAGTTCACAGGTACAGTAATCGAAAGACAGCCGTCAACCTGAAAGCCGGACAACCAAACAAATTCTGACGTAAGGGTTCCGGAACTCATGTTGATTGCGAGTGCGAGATCGCAGAACACTTCCGAGATTTTTCTGGATCACAAAACAAGCTCGAGACTTTGTCAAGAGCAAGTTTGGTGATCCAGAAAAATCAAGGAAAAGTTCTGGGATCTCACACAAGCAATTAGCATGTTCTGGAACCCACTTCTTGTACAGAATGATGTGGCACAAGTTCAAGCATGTTTGTCAGTGAGAGTTCACAGAACACTCCAACAAACATGTTTGTACGCATGCCGCATCATGACCGTACGAGAAATGCGCGCTCGTCCATGCACCACAGTTCCTGTTTCAGGCTCGCAAAAAGCTCCACGACTTCTGCAGACTGGAAAACACCTTCATCGGGACTTGGAGGCGGTTCGCGAGACACGCGTCGAGAGGCGCTGGAGCTTCTGCATCGTTGTTCCGGTGTACGGCGTCGTCGCTTGTCTCGTCTTGTGGAACTTTCACCTGCAGATGCAACTCATGTCCATTCGGGTGGAACACAACAGTGTGAGAAGCTTCTGTCGTTCTTGGCACAATCCACCGTGTTTTGTCTCGTTTTCATTTGGCAAAATTTACACTGCAACAGCAATTTTCATGCTCTTATTTCCCCAGGAGAAAGATTTGTATCGTATGAACTCGTTCATGAATGTACACTGGTGTTTTTGTGTTGTGAGTTTCAGTCAGATTTTCATTTTTTGTCACAGACAGAAACATTCAGCAATTTGCATAACCTGGCAAAGAGAGCGGTGGATTTCGTCCGAGGCTACCGCCCAGACCCCGAACCAAACTTCCGCCTCCAAAGGAGCCAAGTTGAACAACTTTCTGCGGACGTAGTTCCGTGGCAGCAAAGGCCAACTATAAGAAGCAGCGCGTACCTCAAAAGAGAGTATGATTCGGAAGTCCCTTTTCCAGACAAAGGATTCTTCAAGGAAGGAAAAGTAGAGCGGATTGAAACAAAGGAATATCGAATCTTCGAGCCGACGGAGGAAAGAAGCAAGTTTTCCAGCAAGGAGAAGTCTCTTGGTCTCTCAGGTACGTCTTCAGCCAAATAAAGATGGAGTTTCGTCAGTTTGTCGGTCATGAATTTGATACCGTCTTGCATGCAGCGATGACAAATCTTCGAGACGGAGACCTCGGTTGGTACAGGTCAGACGGAAATCCTCGTAGACACGAGGAACACGGTCCAGAGCGGTATCAAGTCAACCCAGGTGAATTATTTTCTTCACTGTGATCAGTCAGTTTTGTTGGAAAGTGGATCCAAGATTGGGTCAAAAGATGGCCCAAAGTTGGCACCATTGAAAGACACAAAAGATTCTGTGAGGCTGCTTTGTGCACTTTTCGGGGCTGCATCTTTGCCTTCGGGGTCACTTGTAGGATTCTCCGTTCTTCGTTTCAGGAAAAGATCTAAATTCACCAAGCTACGTGATAGAAGTTGAAGGCAACACTGGAACGAAATTCTCGCCTGATAACCAGCTGAACAAAGAAGCTGCAATGGATGGAAAGCGCACTAGACGGTCCTATTTGGAACCTTTGCAACCTGGAGTGTTTGGGCTGTTCAGTGAAAAGAACCAGCAAAATCGCGAGGACAAGAAAATGAGCTCAGACTTGAAAGAGCAGCTGATGGATCTCCTTGCCGTAGAGATTGAAGAGGGCACTGTTGAAGACCAAGAATTCGTTACTAAAGACCCCAAGAGGCAGAAAGAAAAACCTGAAAATGTCACTGCTCTCAACACTGTCACTTCGAACAACCGCAGCGGTCCGCAAAGTGAACAAAGTGTGAACACCTCCAAGACTGGAAGTGGTCTCGACTTTCAAAACGACGACAATTCTCTCTTCCTCGACAAGACTTCAAAGCAAGACTCCAGATCAGTCGGCAACAACAATGAGCTGAACAACCTTTACTTTCACAACCTGTTCAACTGGTTGCACTCGAGCACCTTGGAAACAACGATTCCGACCAGTGACCCGACGACTTCCGGTGTGACGGCGCTCAAACCGGAAGTGGATATCGCGGAGAGTACGACGCCGGGAACGACGATGGCGTGGATGTACAAGTCAGTGGAGGAGGGGCTGACCGTCGAGAAGAGTGCCGGAGACAGTCAGTGTCAACTCCGTTCCTCTGATGCAGCTGATTTGCTCGCTATTGCGAGAATAAATACAACTGCGACACTCCAATTGGACTCGTTTCCGGGAGCGTCAGAAACAATGGTCACGAGATTATTTGAACCGGTCTTTGTTTCTTTTCCAAGATGTAGAAAATCAGAAGCAAGAGGATCTGAGCCTCGCTGTGTTTGGTCCGTTGGACTTGATACAGCAGAGCTCACAGGGCGACTCCGTGGGACACTCACCCAAGCAATGCGGTAGGTCAGGAACAGAATGTGGCTGGAAATGAGTTTGCCACCATTGTCTTGTGTCTGTCTGTTCCTTACTGGACCTTTACTGACTTTCCCACCAGGCGGCGCCTTATACATCCGCTGGGGCCGCAAGTCCTGCCCCCTGGAGACCGATGTCGAGAAGGTCTACTCAGGTAAAATTCTCAGTCTACTCCCTGGCTCATTTTGGAACTGCATCGCATCGGCAATGGCTGCAGGCATGTAATGTGATGTCCCTGCGCAGGTGTGGTTGGGGGTACGAACACGCAGAGTTTCGGGGGCGGGACGGACTACCTCTGCCTGCCGCGGGTTCCGCAGTGGTCGCGCTTCTCAGCGGCCGGGTCCAGCTCCGGCTACATCGACCTGTCCTACACCGTGAGTGCTCTTCTGAGCGGGCCTTCACACCAAAGCTTTTGTTTGACCTTTCAGATCTAGAGCTCAGACCCATGTTCGCTTCAAAACCCTGTACGCGCTGTTAAGTACAGACTGTTTCTCTTTTTGAAATTGAAGCAAATCTTTCAGATATTGCACATCCACTTCTCAGCCCTCACGCGTAGAGTAAATTGAGAATCCCGGCACACACACACACACACACACACACACACACACACACACACACACACACATACTCTCTCTCTCTCTCTCTCTCTCTCTCTCTCTCTTTGTACGGGCTACATCTATTTTGTATTCTCTCTGTCTGGTTTGTAAATTACTGTGCAAAACTGAATGAGTTTCTCAAGATTGACTGTTGAAGAGATTCTGTGACACAGACACCTGCTGTGATGATGAACGATGAAGAGGAGAGCGAGCCGTCCTACCCGCAGCACAACCCGATGTCTGACAGGGTCCCGGGGGTGTCGGCGGCGCCGCCCGGGGTCGCGGTTGGAGTGGGCGCCGAGGCCTCCGGCTCCCGCAGCCGGCTGCACGCCCTGCTCGCGATGCGCAGCGTCCGCAGCCCCTACATCTATGGGGCGGAGATCGCCGGCCACGAGCCGCTGTTTCGAAAGGACCATCTCGCCTCCAACACGTTCACGCACCAGGACATGGTGTGCAGCGTGTGCAGGAGCAGCGCCAGGACTTCTCAGGTGTGGCCCTTGGTGCAATGGTGATTTTTGGGACTGGGCCAATTTCACTCGCCAACGAGCTTTGCTTGTTCTTCGCGTCGGGACGACTGCTCTGCCTCTTGTTGCAGATGATGGTCCCTGGGCGGCGCGATTGTTTCCCGGGCTGGACGAAAGAGTACGAGGGATACCTGATGACTGGGCCGAGCGGAACCCGAGCGCAGCACAACTACGTCTGCGTCGACGGCGCTCCCGAGGTGAACCAGCTGCGTGTGCCACGTACGATTGAAACGCGCATTACGGAGGTTTAGCAAATACGTCCGGTCCTTTTCCGACGTGCCCCAATTGTCAGATCGGTGACACAGATACCATTTGGTCACTGGTCATTGGCTCTCAGTGTACAATTGAGTTTTCTGGACCACCGATCTGGCAATTGGGGCACCGCGCGTTTGAAAATGA
>JAAUXT010004087.1_pt1 | contig 13857 bp, 17 predicted proteins | sample 7278171 | NCBI WGS metagenome assembly JAAUXT01 (sample SAMN14350112, study PRJNA611818) | marine sediment metagenome | isolation source: surface marine sediment (1.8m) | place: French Polynesia: Moorea | collected 2018-08 | reverse complement strand
CCAAAATTTAAATTTGACAAATTCCTTCCTTATGCATTATCCCCAACCCAAAATAAACCAAAAGAGCCCAAAAGATCCCAAATCAATCCTCATCTTGACCATGAAACTGCTGTACACACACTTTTGGAAGAGGCTGCCAAAAGGTGCTTTGATTTGGCTCGCACTGATTTGGCTCATTTGAGCCCAAATCAAGCAACCCACCTCAAATCACCTAAAAACAACGCTCAATTTGCGGTTTCTCGCCCAATCTGGCGACCTTGGGCCTACAAATTAGGTTGCTTCAGCGGTTTGGCATTGACTCCTGTTGGCGTGAGGCGAACACGGCAGGACCCGAAAAAGTACTGTCATTGACGCACTCTACCGAGTTCACGGGGTGTGGCACCACCCCTCTGGTCCACACTGCCCCTGCCCTGCTCCCCCCCCCCCAGTTGCGTACGGCCAGCTGCTGCGCCGCAGGCGTTTGTCCGAGTGGTGTCCGTCCGGTCCAGCTTTTACCCAATGTCCAACTTGGACATTGTCCGAGTTACGCCCCCGTTGCAAAAAAATTTCAACTGAGACATTTCCTGACTGGGGCATTGGCAGATTGGGATAAGTGCTGTCCTGCCGATGTACGCTGCCCGTGGCTGTACTTGAAAGTCCAGTTGCCATGGTGACCAGACGATGGCCGACCAATCGGATCAATTGTTGATACTGCCTTGTAAAAGCACAAGGAAACGAGCTCTTCAGGCCGAAAAGACTTGAGAATGAAAGCTAGGAACATCGCAATTCATTCACTGAGCCAAGAAATTGCAATTGAATTGAGAACTTGCTGGACCACTTGCATGGAAGGCGACTGTTGTGGCAAGATGTCCTGCGTTGGAAGCACGATTCCATTGGCACACAAACGATTTTGTGTTGGGTGCGGTGTGTGTGTGTGTGTGTGTGTGTGTGTATGTGTGTGTGTGTGTGTATGCACCCATCATCCCAAACCTCACAACGTGAAACAGTGTCAACACTGACAGAAACATCAATCAGACTTGACAAGACAAGATTTTTCAGTCTGGAGGAGCATGTTTTGTTTAGTTATTTTTGCAATAAATGTACAGCTTGAAATGTTGAACCACTGTAGTCTTGCCATTTCTTGACATCTGTTTGTGTCCTGTCCTCAGACTGTTCTGCACTGGTCAACACAGAGAGAAGATTTTGCAAGGGTAAATTTACTCCATGGGGGGGGGGGGCAAACCATGTGCACATGTGCTTGGGACAGGACTTCCGGTTCTGTGTTCTAAGAAGCACCCGGATCCTGGGGGCTGGAGTGGGCAGGGGCAGTGTGCATGTGAGTGGACTCAGGAGATACAATGTGCACATGGGTGGATTGTGATATTATTGTCAGCGTGGTGATTCCGCAGTGTTCCCTGGTCCCCTTGGAGCTGGTGCTGGCCTCCGTAATGTCGATCCCGTCAGAGCCGGCTGCTGGAGCCGGCTGTATGTTTGCATTCGCAGCCGGTGATTCTTCGGTCATGTCCGTCTCCTCTTGGGTTGGCTTTCTGCAGGCAACAAAGAGACAGTTTGTATTTTGGATGCCTTGTGCAAACTCACAGAGCTGAATGCATCCAGGTCATCTCGAGAACCTGTGCACTCAACCTGTGGAAGCCTGTGTCACACTGAATGTGTGATGCGTTGTGGGCCTGGCTTTCTATGGTGGGCACTGCACACCCGACGGTGCATGATTTAGTGTGAAACAGACCAAACCAAACATTTGCTCCCTGAGTCAAGGAGCAGATCCAGGCGCTGGCAACTCTTCAATCAGGAGGGTGCTGTTTGTGATCAACAGGTGGAATGACTGTATTGAGCCAGGAGCACAAAATGGTGTGTGCGTGTGTGTGCGCCTGTCTGTCTGTCTGTCTGTCTGTCTGTGCGAGCTCTTGTCTGTGTTTGTGTGTGTGTGTGTGTGTGTAACTTCCAGAAGCCGTGGGTCAGGGTTAATGCCCACTTGGAGGGGACCCCCCCCCGCCCCCTTGACGCACCTGTACAGGTCGGCGAGGTCCCCGAGGCCCTGCGGCAGCGGGCGGCCGAGCGTCTCCGGGAGGAAGAGAACGGAGGCGCCGCAGAGCAGCGCCGCCGCCCCGTACAGCACTATGGGCAGCGGGCCCCACGCCGCACCCAGCGACATGACGAGCGGCGCCACGATCCCGCCCGTGTGGCCGCACATAGCCGAGACACCCATCCCCATGTTCCTGTGGGAGAGGAGGGGTGCAGGGTCAATCAGATTTGCCTTGTGAGGCGGTGTGTGTGTATGTGTGTGTGTGTGTGTGTGTGTGGTGTTGCGGGCACCCCCCTGGGCGGTCCCCCTGTCCACTGGAGGACGTGGACGAACATTGGACGTTGGAACACAGATGGACGTTGGAATGTTGAGGGACGTTGGAACACGGATGGACGTTGGAACGTTGATCTACATCAGAACGTTGACGAACGAACGTTGTAGCGTGGATGGACGTTGGAATATTGACGGACGTTGAAATGTCGCTGAAACGTCGTTGGACGTTGTGACGTTGACTACCGCTGGAGCGTTGAACGTTGGAACGTAAACAGACGTGAAGACGACACCTGACGACGGTCGGGAAGATCTCGGCCGCCATGAGGAACATGATGGAGTAGGAGGCGGTGATGCCGAACTTCGCCGTGAGACACAGCCATGTGTACAGGGTACTGTAGCCTGGAGAGAAAAGACAGAGGTGTGTATGTGTGCACAGGGTGCTGTGGTATGGAAGAGAGAGAGTTGTGTGTGGAGTGCTGGAGCTCAAAGGCAAGAAAGAGAGATAGAGAGAGAGTGAGAGAGAGAGAAAGAGACAGACAGACAGGTGTGTGTGTGTGTGTGTGTGTGTGTGTGCGTGATGTGTGAGTGTGTGTGTGTGTTGTGTGTGTGTTTTGATGGGGCCGGTGGCAGGGCATCCGCTTGAACTCGCTTCCTGTGGTGAAAACATTCGTGCGATGTCAAACGTCGCAAGCATCACGTGACTGACCCGAAGGCACGAAGATGGTCGCAAAGCACGCGACGCCGGCGAGTCCGAGCGCAGCGGCGCCGACGGCGCGACGCCCGACGCGGTCCACGAGCAGCAGGACGAGCGTGAGCGCCGGAAGTTCCACGAGCGCAGACAGGAAGTAGTTGAGGTACGGGTCCCCGGCCAGAAACTTGGTCTTGAGCGCCATCCCGACGTACGTGGAGGAGTTCACAAACCTGCGTCAGCGAAGGAAATTGGGAGCGTCCAAAAGTGTAAACATACGTACCAGGTGTTTGAGGCGTCATAGTTTGCGCTACAAATTTTCTTTTGATGATTTCCGTTGTGGCGACTGATATGGACACGCCTGGTGTGGTCTGGCGATTTTTGTTTCCTGTTATCCTGTCCCATTGGAGACAACGCTGCTTTAATGTGACGCACATGTGCACCTGTTTATGTCACGCACAACGTCTGGTGCAGTCAAGACTCTGTGGTTCAACCCCTCAGCGGGTCCACTGTTGAAATTTGACTGAGGGAAAACCTGTTGGTGGAGCTTTTGCATCAGCATCGCGCGTCAGGAGGGTGAACAACGTTGCGGTGGATCAGGGGCATTGGGGACTCTGTGTGTTTCTTCTGGAGACCTGTACTCACCACCCAAACCAGATGATGAGGGAGAGACGCAGCATGTGCGCGTCCCTGAGCACGTCGAGGATGGAGACGGTGTGCGCATGCGCCGCGTCCGCGCTCTCGTCCTCCGCCAGGGTGCGCACCATCTCCACCGGGTACCCGACTCCTGCGTGTGCGGGAACCAGTGCGTATCACGTGAGCGGGGCCCGACGTTCTCGTGTGCACGGTGAGGTGGAAAAAGACATTTTGCGATGGGGTGCGTTCAGTCGTGTTTAGTGTTGGAACCAGATGCATCAGGCATCACGCCAAGAGCCACAATTTTTGATGACATTGAGCACAATTTGTTGTCCATACGGGATGTGTACGTTGATCACGTGGCGTATACTGAACTGCATTGTGACTTGTTGGGAGTGCCGTCTGTTGGACGTTACACGCCAGCGTTCACGTGGTCAACCAACCGTTGCGTTTCGCCGTGAATTCGAGCACCTCCTTCGCTTCGTCTTGACGCCCCTTGGAGAGAAGCCACCGTCCGGACTCGGGCAGCAGCCTGAAAACGGACAAGAAACCTTGAAGTGTCCACACGCTGCGGTGTGCAGAGCCACCGCCAGTCATGTGGTTCCGGTATCACAAGTACAGAGGGAAATGTACGTACGAGTACCACCAGTGGGGAGGCTTGCGTACCGTATTCATCTATGTGTAAGTCGCACCTCAGTGTAAGGCGCACCCTCAATTTTGCCTTTGTTTTTTGGTGTCAGGTATTTCATACCCATGTATCAGACACACCCCCACTTTTGGTGTTCAAATTTGGAGCACGTACCACCAATACGAGACGAAGAGCTCCAGCTCCTCAGCCGAGAGGTGACGCCCGCCAACAGCAGTATATACTGAGGGTGGGGTATGTACCACCAGTAGGGAGGGGAGGTACGTACCACCAGTATGAGACGAAGAGCAGAGCGGGGAGACTGATGGCGAGCTCGATGGAGCTCCAGCTCCTCAGCCTGTAGGCGACGCCCGCGAGCAGCAGCTGCCCCAGGCTGTAGAAATACTTGTTGACGATCGCTGCGAACTTCCGCTTCGACGGACCAACGATCTCAGTGCCTGGATGGACAAACAAACGAGACATGACTGTGGAGACAATGTCAGTTTGTGTGCCGTTGAGGAATCATCAACGCCTTTGTGTGGCGTGGAAGTGGGTACATGTAAGCTCTTCTGGCCAGCTGGTACCCAACACGGTTCAGGCCAGTTCTCCAAGAATCTCGTCTGCTGTGGAAGCAGAAGCTCAGCTTTCGATTCAAGTGACTGAAGTGGTGGGTTCCTGCTCCCCATGCCCCTTCCCATTTGTTTTCTGAAGTATTCGTGGTTGAAGTTTGTTTCCCCGCCAGTTTGGTGCTCGTGCCGCTGACCTCAATCCCTGGGTCCTCTGGACCCCTGGACCCCCTGTCCCCCTGAACCCTCACCGAGGACGAAGGCGAGGATGTAGATGCCGCACTGGAGGCAGCCCTGGACGAAGTAGAGGCTCAGGAAGACCCAGAGACGCGCGACGAACGCGGCGCCGCAGCCAACGAGCACCTGACACAGGGACGTGGCGATCAGCACCGGCTTCCGACCCAGTCTGCAGTGAATCGTGTTCAGTCAGTGTGATGCGCACTGTTGGACCCACAATGCAAAGCAAGTGAGGGTGCGCACAATCACAGACAAGTACCCTCGTGGACGAGAAATTGCAATGATTTTTCCTGAGGTGAAGATTGACCAAGTTTTCAGACACAGGTCTGTCTCTTACCCCCGGAATGTATCGTGTGTGTGCGTGTGTGCGGCGTGTGCGTGCTTATGTGTGGCGTGCTTTTGGGTGCGTGTTCATGAGAGAACAAGTGAGGTACCGGGTACCTGTATCTGTTCACCCCGGCATGCGTGTGTCTGCATGTGTGTGTGTGTGTGTGTGTGTGTGTGTGTGTGTGTTGTGTGTGTGTGTGTGCGTGTGAGAGTGTGAGAACAAGTGGAGGAGCCAGGTACCTATCTCTGTCCAATACCCAAGCGTACAACCTGTCTCTGTGTGTGTATGTGTGTGTGTGTGTGTGCGTGCGTGCGCCTGTGGACGAGTGTTTGTTTGTGTGTGTGTGTGTGTGTGTGTGTGTGTGTGTGAACAAAGTTGTGAAGGATTGGGCTCGTCTCCCCGCTCACCCCTGACGTACATCGTGCGTGCGTACGTGTGTGTGTGTGAGTGTTTGCGACCGTGTGTGTGTGTGTGTGTGCGTGTGAGAACAAATGAATTATCCGGGCACCTGTCGGAAAGTTCACCAAAGAGCAACGCACCGACGAGGCGGCCTGCGAAGAAGACGGTGTCCGCCAGGTTGCGCTGCCACGCCGCGTCGCACACGAGGTCCCACTGCAACAACCAATCACGAACCGAGGTTTTCAGCTGCCTGCTCAGACCCAAGGGTTTGCGCAAATTGCCGGTTTGTGTCAAAATTTCAGGATCTGTGTCAAAATTTTGGGATTCTCTGGGAAAAAACCAAAGTGAGAAAACGGACGACTTCGGCGCGGTCAGGTCCGAGAAAGGCTGTCAATTTGTGGAAAAAGTAACTTCACACTCTGAAAGAGTTCCTGTTCAATCACACAATTCTTTCCTCGATCAAATTTCTTGAAAAGTTGTGGTGTGATTTCACAGGAACCATTTTTCCAGCATGGGTGAACCCGAACAAAACTGGAGGAATGACTGCGTGCAGATCTTGGATACTTTGGAGAGGTGGAAGACCCAATATACCCTGGACCCTGGGCAGCTACGTTGGCATGCAAATAAAGGGTGGAAGTTGTTAGGCGATAGCAAAGCGTGTAACCCATGAGACAAGGGACATGTTTAGCAGCACTGGTCTTCCCATGCCCCTTAAAATTTGCAACCCAAAGCAAATGTTTGACCCCCGTCACACAGCACAAGCTGTGCCCCCCTCCTCCGGACCACGTACCTCAGTGACTATAGTCGACTCATAGTACTCTGTAGAGTAGTTGTATCCCAGCTGACAGGGCACGATGGACACGTTGGTGTAATCCGGAAGCAGCAGCAGTGACTCCCCCTGGTGGTCGGCGTCACCGTCACCGTCGGGCACGAGCGTGGCGTAGTCGGAGATGTTGTACATGGCGCAGGAGGCTCGCTCCATGGCCCCGCGTAGCTCTGAGTACTCCCACGGGATGGTCAGGTTGAAGTACACATCCCATGACAGGTTGTACTGCTCCGCGATCTGTAGCGAGGTTGGGACGCTGGTTCAATCTTACGTCACGTGGACTGAAGGTGACTTCATATAGAGCTGCGGCATAAGGCTGTGTTTTGCGTTTGCGGCAAAAGTCATGGGTGGCAGCAAACTTTAACATGACGCCCAATGTGATACAGGTAGCTTGCTGCAGATTATCACTGGGAGCTGATTCTTGACGCAAGAGCAAGAAATGTGCACACACAGGAGTCAGTGATGCCGCAAAACGCAGACGCAAATCGCAGCTCAATATGAAGCCGCCTTGACACGACGTAAGTTTCCACTGATTTGCGGAAGATGGGTACAGGAGGACAGATACAGATAAAGACACACCAAATCTACCTCAGACGCAGTGGTTGGGCATGAGAAAACTGTCCAGAAAATTATTTTGCATCTCCATCATTGCGTGCCGTGACGTTGGCGTCAAAATTTCGCGGTCGGCGTGAAAATTTCGACGTCGACATCACCAGTGTGAAAACCTCTGAACGTTGCGACACACAGAAGTGTTTTTCACACACGCGTCAAATTTTTTGACGCCGTGAGGGGCTGACGCCAGAAATGGGACTGTGTTGTTATTGTGATGCCTTGTGAAAATTGATGTTGACAGTGAAATGTTGACGTCGACGTCAAATTTTTTGACGTCGGCGTCGCCTTGACTCACGGCAGGGTCGACGTTGCAGTGGTGCTCGGGCGTGGCCCCGACGAACACCATGTTGAAGGCGTGGAACGCCGCCACGACCGACACGAGACACAGCAGCACGTACTGAAACTTCTGGTAGCGCCCGAAGTCCCCGATCGTCTCCAGGACGTCGTCGTACGTGAACATGGCGTCGGCGTGAGGAGACGCCGTCACGTAGCTACGTCGACGTGTGGGCGGCGGCGTGTGGGCGTTGACGTGACGCGACGGCGTTAGCGTGTGGCGTTTGTGTGTGGGCGTTGTTGCACGGACGCGGCGGCGTCACACGGCGGCGTTTGTGCGCGGGCGTCGGCGTGCAGGACGAGTCCGCTGTGGGTACGTTTCGGCTGATTCAACGCGCCAGGTTATTTTTCGACACGAGCTTAAATTGGACCAAATTTTGCGAAGCAATCCGTCGGTTTCCTTTTGCGGAGATATCACTATCTGGAGGGTGTGCGGGCCGTGGGTTCTTTCGAGAGGGAGAACCATGTGCTTTTGCCAAAAACGAGAGTAAAGCAGCCGCCACACAGGACGCGTTTATGTTTGACTTGCGTCAATTTTGACGCACGTCAAAAACATCTGCCACTGTTTTCAATGAAACTGGTCACACAGGAGGCATCAATTTTGAGGCATGACTCTGGAACATCTCTACAGACATTTTTGACGTGCGTCCAAACAAAACCCCACGTGGCCGCCCATTAAGTTCCTGACCACGCCACTGTTCATGCACACAGAGATTTTTCGCGTTTGTCTGGTATTCAAGAAAATCCTCTGTGTTTCTCGACTCTGTATTCTCGCACTGTTTTTTGAACCCTTGAATTCAAGGGATGTATTGACTGAAACTGACCTGTAGTGATGTCGACTGAAGCTGTTGCTCAAGGGAACATGAGTCAAGAACCACGCACAGAGCTGTCCGCTGGAGAGACTGGAGCCGTTGAATGCTGGAGGATGTGCTGCAGGTTTGAAGTGCTGGGGAGACTGGGCGCGTCGCCGTGCAGTGCTGGGGAGACTGGGCGCGTCGCCGTGCAGTGCTGGGGAGACTGGGCGCGTCGCCGTGCAGTGCTGGGTGATCTTGGCTGTTTGGCCTCCAATTCAACGTGGTGTGTCCTACTTGGCCTCGACAATTGATGATCAGTCATTAAAAGTTTGCGTATCTTTTGAGGACTCTCAGTCGTTGTAACGAGTGCGTTATCTTGTTGATGCCAGTCATTGACAGATGCTCAGTGCATTGAACCGGACAGTAGGAGAGGACGCTGGACTTGATCCAAGGAGCGGTCCGGCCCCTGAGGGGGGGGGGCAACTGCCAATTGAATTTTTGTTTTTGGGCGGGGGTGTCGAGATAATTATTCGTAGAGCGGTAGCCCTGAGTTGGTTGGCTGATTTCAACAAGAATGTTTCCAGCGGGTGACGCAAGACGTACGCACAGAAGGGCAGTGTAGAAAGTCACGCAACCAGAACTAGAGCTGCTCCGAATTTCAATGTTTCTCTGGGACAGTGACGCTAGTTTGGAAAAAATTTTTCATCTGAACGCCTGCGTAAGCAGAAGACTTTTCAATCCTCTTACATACACTTGCGAAAATCCAAAGCTAAACTCCGAGGACAATTGTTTTGAACCAAACCAAACCAGACTTGCTCGCAAGAGCAAAAGAGCGAATCCGTGCAGGTTCTTCGCTACTTTCTATACGTGAGAAAAATATTCGCTTAACGGCTGTAGCGTCCATCCCTTTCAACTCCAAAGTAAATGTTTTGAAGCGAGCTTTCTCACTTCTCTGCACACCGTCAGAAAACCAACACTTAACGCCAATTGGATTTTACCGCAGAGAAATGTAATTTGGTTCCGGGAGCCCAGAGCGGGACGATGTCCCGGGCCTTTGTTGCACACTCACCGATTATCGCCCATCCCAAAGCGATACCCTTTTATGGCGTCAAATTGCTCCTCAGTTCTACATTGTTATTTGCTTAAGGAGTGAATCAGGGGCTGTTGGTGAAGGGGGCTTTATTTGCATTAAGTTTATTGCAGCTGGAGAGAGAGGGAGGGAGGGAGGGAGCACGGGCAGTGTTCTGAAGCTGTCATTGGGACCATTGTCTTGAATCAATACAGATTCAGCACCACTGTTGTGACAGCGACTCATGCAGAGTTTTGAATCTGAAGCCTGTGGGTTTTATTTTTAAACACGCCGACACAGTTGTAAGAGTCGGGCGCGCACGGAGGAGGGAGGGTTCGAGGAGGGCAGAGAGAAAAGAAAACCTCAGAAGTTTTTGTAGCGAGGCCCTGCAGAAATTCAACTCTTTGAATTTGATGCAACTGAGATGAAACGTCAATTTCTGCCAAAAATCAGTCACTGTTTTCAAAAGAGAATGATCTCACCTGGGCAGATCTCCCCTGTGTGTGTGTGTGTGTGTGTGTGTGTGTGTGTGTGTGTGTGTGTGTGTGTGTGTGTGTTGGCGCGTCCTTCTGTCTGCACGGCAGCACGGGGGTGGACTCTGCGCGTGTCCACACGTGACGCTGTTCTTGTTTTGAGGAATCCTGGTTGGCCGGGGGATGGGTGGAATCCGGTCGGGGGGGGGGGGAAACGGAGGGAAGCAGTGAATCAACGAGACGACAAGTGGCTCTGAGATAAGCGACATGTTCAATCCGGCCTGATCCTAGGAAAGATTTCTCCTGGATTATGTTACCTCGGGAGGGACATGTGATTCTTTATTCAGATTCATAATGGATGTGACGAGGGTGTTGCTTTTGCGAGCGACACTCGCGGCTGAGACTTGTCATGGCGCGGAGAGGGGACAGGGGCGGCTCCAGGGGGGGGGCTGGGGACCAGGACCACAAACCTCCAGAAAAATTGCTTCATGGGGCGGATCCATGCGACCCAAGCTGGACTCTGCCCCCAGACCTCCTGACAAATGGTCCCCTCAGGTGGATCCAGGGGACCCAGGGGCGTCTCCAGACCTCGGTGCTTCTTTTTGGCCCCTTTGATTTGGGCGGATCCAGGAGGCCGTAGTGGCCAGGGGCTCCAGATCTCTGGAAAAAAAGTTGTCCCATGTGGTTTGCACTGCAGGTGCAAAAGGAAATCTGATGCACAAAGTTTAAAGTTGAAGTCGCCCCCCCCCCTCATGAAGGTCATTGATCCGCCTCTGGAGGGTTCGTGATCGCCGTGTGGAACAGAGGTAGAGATGCGCCCATCACAACAGGAACAATGTTCAGGATCTCATAACATGTAGAAGTCTGAGGGCGGATTCAGTATCTGGTCAGGGAGAGGTGACGACAAAAGCACCTTGGATTTCTTTGACAAGCAGAAAATTAAAAAGGGACGTGCCTGTGTTGCAAGATAGGGGAGGGGGGTTATGTTTTTGGGGGAGAGGGGGCAGGGCAGGGCGGGGCGGGGCCGGGCGGGGCGGAATCTGGGTCCACCCTGAATCAATGATCTCTGATTCAAGAACTCTCGATCTCCCGAGCCCCCAGCACCCCGGTTCTCACACCTACCTTTTGGTTCCTCCTCTGGGAATTCCCAACCCCGCAGGTCTTGGCTCTTGACCCCGACTCACCGTCTGGATCACTGAGAATCCTCCACCCTCAAACTCCCGCCCTCTGGATCCCTCTCCGGATCTCCTGGTGTCCCGCTAATCCCGAGCGGATCCCCAGCTGCACTAAACGCGACTCAGCGAGGCGAGATCCGGATGCACAGCTGATCTCAGACTCGCAGCGTCGTCAGGTTCTGAAGACAAAAGACAGTTTACGTATGTGTTCCGTGGGATGTTCAGAGCTTTGCTCTTGCGCCAAAAATGAAATCAGCATGACATATGGGACTGGAGAATGGTACTTATTCTAGAAAGTCTTGCTCTGTCTCACTCTGGGACAGGAGTGAAAGAGAGAAAGATATTTCTTGAGTGATACAGAGAGAGAACGAATGAAAGGGGAGTGATGGAAAAGAGAGAGAGAGAGAGAGAGAGAGAGAGAGAGAGAGAGAGAGAGAGAGAGAGAGAGAGGAGAGGAGAGAGGGGAGAGAGTGTGCGACAAGGAGAGGACAGAAATACAGAAATGAACTGAGAGAAAACACAAGAGACAGAAAGAGAGACAAGACACAAGAGAGAGAAAGAAAGAGACAGAGATAGAGACGAAGGACAAAGAGCGAGTGGGTGGGTGTGGATGTGTAAATTGAATTGTTTGCGGCCACAAAGACGCAGAAGCTGCAAAGCTGAACAAAAGTGACCATTAGAGGGAATTTTCCATCAAGCACATCAAGGGAAGGCTAAAAGCAGAACTGGACAAGCTTCAACCACAATGGAAAACAGATGAATGACAATAATCCTGCACTTTTATGAAGGGCTGGAGATATTTTAAGAAGTCCATGCACAAAGCGCGTTTTATCGCTCGTGGATAGGGTTGCAGGGAAAATCTTGCGGGGAACTGGACTCCCGGGTGCCAGTCTGGACGCGCGGGTGCCAGTGACTTGATTGCGTCCTACCACCACAACAAAGGCGAGTGGATGGCTCCGCTGTGCTGTCATGCGCGTGGCGGCGTCAGGCCCCCTCCCTCCCGCCTGCTTCTCCCGCCCGCTGCCTGCCTGCCTGCTTCCCTGCCTGCCTCCTGCAGCGCACGCGGGTCTTAACTGCCTGTCTCCGCCTCTCCCCCTGCAGACAGTCACATTCCACCACTAATCACACAAGAAAGTGTGTTTTGATTTTCCATCGTCATCGCCGTCGCTGCAGTGGTGGACTTGACATGCGCTCGGTACTCGTGACCTGAGGTAGAGGGAGAAAAAGGCTGGATTCACTCACAAGGACCAAAGGTGCAGGAAGATAGGGAAATTGACACTCGCAATCTCCAAGTAAGTTTGTGCTTTTGAATTTCTGGTTGCAAACTGAGGTAGATCAGCTTTATTTGGTAACAACACTCCCAGGCCGATCTGGATTCGTCTTCAGGGTATAGAATGCTGCATTCGCCTGGGTGAGAAATCAGTATTTAATTCACCAATACCATGGTACAATACGAATACGAATCAAACAGAGACGGTCCATTGTTACTTGCTTGGATTCCCCAAAGAAAGGCAGGGTGCTCGCAGACAGACGGGACCAAGGTACCCACGAATCCAGGTGTTCATTAACTTGTCTGGGACCAGGTCTCCTACCTGTAACATTTCACATTTTTCTATTTTTGAAAAATTCGTGATGCCTGTGTGCAATTTGCAGATTGTTGCGCGCACGGTGCACACGCGTTTCTGTGGAGTCAGGTGTGCAGGGAGCAGCTCGCTCAAAGCGGAGAGAATCTTGTGTGGGAATCACTGCTGATGCTGATGCTGAGTGCATGTGTTGCCTCCCTGACTTGGTGACAATTCTGACGAGTTCAAAGCAGTGCCTAGATTTTTGCGTGACATGAAGATTTTTGTGGTTCCCTGGGGTGAGACTTTTGTCTTGCTGACTCCCGGAGTTAGTGCAATGTGATTTGATGTAAAAAGGAAACAACAGCAACAGCGGATTTACCATTCGAGTCCGACATCAGGATTCTCGGACACAAATTGCGGGGTCTTCGAAACCTGGGCAAAACAATCTTGAAAGCAGTGCGCAAGGCAGTTCCGGGTGTGATGTCCAGAATTTTATAAAACGTGTGTGTGATTCAAAAGCACGCAGACCTTCAAATCAGGCTGCTGACATTTGGGTGCGGTGTGTGTGTGTGTGTGTGTGTGTGTGTGTGTGTGTGTGTGTGTGTGAAGGGTTCGGTGCAAGTGTGGTTGGATGTAGGGGGTTCATTCTTGCGGGGGGGTGCGGTTGGCTGTTGGTTTATCTTTGCTGGGGGTGAGGGACATGACATTTTGTCTGAGCACTTGCTCGCACCGCACTGTCACACAGTGCTTCCCACAAAATAAACACGGCACAATGAGCACACTGCAGAAACTGGAACCCTGCATGCAGTGCACTGGGGACTTCCTTCTGTTGTGTCTGTCTATCAGGTTTTCACGCGTGAAGTTGATTTCCTCCCCAATTGAGAATGGAATCTGTCAAACCATCGCGGAAGAGATGCAAGCACGGAGAACGGGTCTGAAAAACGTGTCTCTTTTGTTTGATGTGCGGTTTTTAGGTGATTTGAGGTGGGTTGCACGATTTGGGCTGATGAGCCAAATCAGTGCGAGCCAAATCGAAGCACCTATAGGGAGCCTCTTCCAAAAGTATGTCAGCAGCACTTTTATAGTCAAGATGAGGATTGATTTGGGATCTTAAGGACTCTTTTAGTTCATTTTGGGTTGGGGATAATGCGCGAGGAAGGAATTTATCAAATTTGAATTTTTGGGTTTCTGAGGTCAAAAAGGTCAAATTTGGAAGTGCAGAAAAAATGGGGTGT
>JAAUXT010136704.1_pt1 | contig 13860 bp, 19 predicted proteins | sample 7278171 | NCBI WGS metagenome assembly JAAUXT01 (sample SAMN14350112, study PRJNA611818) | marine sediment metagenome | isolation source: surface marine sediment (1.8m) | place: French Polynesia: Moorea | collected 2018-08 | reverse complement strand
TTTTATAGGGATGGGAGTCCAAAAACACCTGGCCCTCATTTGCATAACAAAAGAAATGACCGTTATTTTCCTTTGTTCCCACTATGGGGCACTAGGCCTCTAGACCAATCAGTAGGCTGGATTTTGAATTCTAGACCAATCAGAAGCCTTCCCGCCCAAAAATTTGCTGCCCCATAGTGGGGGGCTCTTCTCTCTCCTGGATCCGTCAGGCGCATTTCAGAGTCATCTCGCAACTTGTCACTGCATCCCGGACGATGTGCGCGAAGAAATACGGACTCAGCTTGTCTTGGCGAGCAACAGACCGGTGATGAAGTCTGCACGAAGCTTGAAAAATCGGTGCAGAAAGTACATCCGGAGTTACTTGACTCAGATCTGGCCAAATTTTAATCTGTTTTGTTTGGTGCGTCAGCTGTCACTCGAGATCCCCACAGATCTCGTCGGTTACCTCCTGTACCATGTGGACACTGCGGTGTCCCCAGTGTTCCCGGATGCCAATGGGTGAAGACCATTTGCACACGAAGAAAGATGAAAATGACAATCAGAACATTGATTTTTCACCAGAGGGCAGCTGAAACACAAGAAAACTTGGTGACTTGAAAGGTTGTGATATTGCGTTGAGCTGGTTCAGGCTGGTCAGGTTTCTCCCAAAAACTACTGCGTTTTGTCATACCAGCAACACGGTTTCACACATTTAGACGACGATTTCGATGCATTCGCTGTCGCACGGATAGACGTCGGGGTCCCCGTACGCGGCGCACTGGTCATCATCCGAGCAGGTCTGGCTGAGCCAGCAGTAGCCAAGCGGAGGCACGTCGTGACACTCCCGCCAACAGTAGTCGCCGTCAAACTGCAACATAATGTGTGAGAACAAAGTTGTTTTGTTGAGAAAAGATCGCATCAATCCTGGCTGCAATTTGTATGAACAGGTACACACGGGTCTGTAGCTACAACCATAGCTGAGGTAAGCATCTGCGTTTTCGTCAAAGCCGGACGAGTCGATCTTCACAATCATGGAGCAGGAATCGCCCGTTGTCATGGACGCTGTGATCGCCACACCGAAGTCAGTTCTGTTCAACAGACACGGACAAGCCACGTAATTGACATCAGAACCAAGATTTAGGCGAACCAGTGTGCTACGTGTGGGTTTTTTCGTTGACCTTCGACGGAACAATTGCTTCCGTACATTTCTTTCAGTCAAGGCAATTTGAGTTCGTGTTTCGACAGCCGAGAAAACGGGGTCAGCAGACAAGCAGACCTGGTCCTGGTGCCACCTTCATTGGGGTTCCACACGCCTCCGGCGTCGTCGTACATCTGCTCCCACATGTCCTCGTCAACAGGGACGGTCTTCGGGTAGACCTGAAGTGCATGTACTCTGCTTGCAACCGACGGCAAAAAATTTCCCCTGTGCGCCACAGTCTCTGGGAACACAAGCGCAGACACGAGGTCCATCTGAAAAGTTCCGTTTTGAAGACAGGAGAAACTGAGTACCATCTTTATTCCAAGAGAAAATTGGTGTGGCAGACAAACATTCCTGCTGAAACATGGGTGTTAAAACAGCAGTTTGAGCACAAGAAGAATCAGTGAATGACTTGAAAAAAATTGTTAATCCGAAAAGTTCTGACCAAATAACCAGAAGGCAAAGTATTGTTGTTCAAACATCCTGAAATTTTTCTATTTCCTTTGGTGACTGCAACAAGATAAGCAGTGCTCAAGGCAATTGAAGTGTGAAGTCACAAGTAGCATATGTTGCCACTTGTAACTGTAACTATGATAGCAATCTGGCTTGCCACGCTCGCCTTTTCTAGATACCATTCTGTGGGGGAGGGACAAAGTCTGTAGGGGGACAAAGTCTATGGGGGACAAAGTCTGCAGGGGGACAAAGTCTGTGGGGGGTGGACAAAGTAGGGGGAAGGGGGGGACAAAGTTCGGGGGAGGGGGACAAAGTAGGGGGAGGGGGGACAAAGTGGGGACATCTTGCCCAGGCTGCCTATACCGCACTACCACTAGGTGCTTGCCCCAAAAGGGACTTCGCACAATAAGAATCTCTGAAGTGAGAAAAACAAAATATCAAAGGTTTGTACCTCACAACTTCCGTTTTGGGCGGAGAAACACAACTTTAACGGATGCCTTTGGGATGGACCTTGTGACACGCGGTAGTCTACCTTGACGTTGAAGGCCTCGTCGGACAGCAGGTCGTTGTAGGGGACGCTGTAGGCGATGCAGACCTTGTGGCTCGTCCCCGTCATGTCGAAGCACACCACTCCCTCCGGACCAGTTAGACCTGCTCGTGCAGACATGCGGGACTGACTGGCCAACAGAAACAATGACGTGTATGAACCAGAAAAGGCACATGAGGAACAGGAAAAAACTACGTAGTTTTTTGAGAAACGCAAATGTCAATCGTTGAGCCATGTTCTCCAACCCGACCAGACCTCGAGATGTGGAACGAAAAGGAGAACTTTGAGATTTTTCCGTGGGTTGTCGAGATATTGAAGCTCATCCATCATCTGAGCTTCTCTCCTGGCCACAAGGTACGTAAGGTCCGAAATTGTGTGCAATCTAAGGAGAAGGGCACCTCTGGACAACGACTCTGAATGCCGGGTGGGGCTCCAAGTTGGTTCTGACCAGCTTGGTCCAAGTTTACTTGCAGCTTTAGGAAATTGTCTTCAATCGATTTTGTGTCGGGACACATTTTGGCCTTCTGAACCACAGGTTTCTTTCAACTTCGTTTCCCTGTCCATTGCATCCCACACCACAGAACTGGGTTTGCGTAAAGTTCAGCCTCGTGCTCACCGGTCGAACCGAACAGCATCAGTCCTGTCTGACCAACAACGATGTTGGCAGGAAAAGCCTGGTTGCAGCAATTGTCAACGTAGTTGCTGCAAGAAAAAATGCAGTGCAGTTCTCGTACGAGCACGTGAACTCCGTGCAAAAAACGGACATTCTCTCCAGTTAATTCAGAATTCGGTGCAAGAACAGTGGACCAGTTCTCCCTGAAAACTTCCGAAATGGATCGGTTTTAGAGCTCGCTTGACCAAATTTAGTGTGTGAAGGTGGAAAATGTCCCTTCTGCCAAATCCTACTCAGGATTGTCGAAGTTCAGATCTGGTCCGATGTTCGCGAGGCCGATCGCCACTTCGTTGTCGTATTCAACCGAATTCAGCACCTGCAGAAGATTTTATTGTCAACACCACCAAAAGGTGAGCAGCTCAAAGTCAAAAGCAATTGCGGGCTGCACCAGACCCTTCCGACTTGACTTGGGCACCAATGGCACACCACGCTGGTGGTTTGTGCAAGGTCAAGCGAGGGTGGACTGACATTAGTCAGGGCAACGTTGATATCCGTATCCGCTGTTGAATTAATGACTTGGCCCGACGACTGCGCCCGACACGCCGCAAATCTGACCAGCATGGAAAAAAATGTTTCAACTCAGCAACCTTGAATCGCACAGAACTGCTGCGTTTCTGCCCGACACATTTCACTTGAGCACAGATATTTTTTCAGCCGAGGCGACGTTGACATGAAAAGTCTTTGAACAAAAGCGCACAACGACGGAAAAGTGAGATTTCGCTTCCTTCCAAAATCACCATTTGAAGACCAAATCGGTTGTACGGAAAATTTTGACGTCTACTCACACGCCAAAGAGCAGACAGACGAAGTGATTCATGTTGAAATCCAGTCTCCCTCCCTGCAGGTCCTGCGCCTCACAGCGAGTACAGAGCGAAGACGAACACGCAGTGGGACGGGACAGATGTGGGAAAAGTGTCGCACTCTGAGGATGGGAAAAAGTCACCTGTGCTGAACAAACACTCGTATCTCGACATTTTCTCCTTGAAGTGGATCCACTGAAGTATGAGCGTGCGTGAGGACGACTCTCAAGCCACCACCCCTTTTGTGTTGTTTCAATTAATTTTTTGTTCACAACAAAGAGATAACATCTCGCTCGTATATAATCTGCACACAACGACTCGAACAAGGTTTTGTGTCCCGGCAATTCTTGTTTGGGTTCAGTCACACTTTTGAGTGTCAATCCACATATCCACGCAACAATGAATTCTTTCGTTCTGCTTGACCGGGTTTTCGCAGCACCGCACACGCTCCTGCGTGGCGTTTTTTGCTGAGTGAGTACATTCTTCCACACATCTTCCATAAATATCTACCCCAGCACGTTCTTCACCAGTGACTGAGTGCTGGTTTGGACCGTGTGGTGTCCATCTCTGCGCAACGTTGACACAACAGCTGAGGAACGTTACTCCATGTCGAGCGCACTGAATCACGGTACGACGACTCATTCATGTCACAAAACTATCCTGATCAACGGCAGCATTTTGCAAGGCTTGCAACGCACGCGCGACTCCGTCATGGCAGGGAATCAGCATCAGGCACGTTTTTGAACTTTCTCAACGCGAAGTTTGACAACCCAACAACTGCATGCGCGCTGGGGTACAACGTTCTGTAGCGGACACGCACGCTTCTGACATTTCTCCAGAAGTAGTTTCTTTCAACAAAATGTGGAAGCGGATCCAAGGTGATCGAGCCCCACAGAAGCACAGACTCTGCGGCTTTTGTGCGTGCTCCAATCAACGTGTCAAATTTGTGTCCCACGACAGAACTTTCCTTCCCTGCGTACACTCCTTGCACTGTTTGCACTGGTGGATGATCTGGAACCCTCGGACGGCGACATGTTACAGTTCCAAGTGGTGCCAAATTTTGTTTTGTTCATTCCAAGACTCTGGTCTTGTCTCAGAACGCAGACTTTGAGATCATTTCCCTCCAGCACGCTCATGACCTGTCGCTTGGTTCTGCACCCCTGGAGACACACTCAGATCACGACACAATACGGCAAGACGAGTCACGACGCTGCGTCGTGATGTCGTGAGTGGGTCCTGGCTGCGGGTGCGCTCAGCGTCTACAAAAACGGCGCCTCTGGACGCGCTCACCAGAACTTGCCAAGGACTTCGAGACAGTTTTGAGAACCTGACAACCACAGGTGAGTCAAATTTTTGCTCACACACTGAAACACCGCAACGACGACAAACCATTTCAGATTATCTGGGCAAAACACTTTGGGATCTGAACTCCAAACGACATAACTCATCGGCATTCTTAAAATTTCCTGTTTTCAAGCGTGTTTGGACTTTTTGTTTGTCTTTTTGGTCTTTGTTCAGAATCTTGTCACAAGATGTGTTGCCTTCGACAGGACACCTTTGGCTGTTAATTGTCCACAATGCTGCTGTTCAGCATTTTGTGTTGCTTGCTACCTGCTCTGATCCTGGGATTGAATCCGATCGAACAAAGCTTCATCAACGCTTCGACTGCTGGGTGCTCCTGTGCTGGGTGAGTGAAAACTGTGAGCAGTGAATCACACAAGGTGCACGGGATTGAAACAACGTGAGGGAGTACAAGTTTGGTCGGGTGGGAGCGGAAAGTGGGACGAGACGGGAGCGGAAGGGAAACTGGATCGTCCGGCACAGAAAGTGGATTTTTTCTGATTTTGGTTCATGTGCGGACCGTACGAGCACTCTGCTGATTCGAGAGGAGGTACAGGGGAGTGAGTCAAAACAAACCAAAACAAATGAACATTATCTCGATGCAGTGATGGCGTTTGTCCGATTACGTCGGTGCAACCGGACACTGGCCGCAGCCGAGATGGCCAGCAGAGGGAGGTGCTGAGGCTCGAGACCAACGGAGTGCCCAACCACGCCGCACAGCAGGTACGCACACAGGGGCAGGTTCCGCGTCCAGATTTCCAGTCCAGTCACACAATGACGCTCGGGAAGCATCTTGAGGGAGGTACGCACTTGAGCACAAGTCTTGCCCCCATGGTTGGGGAGTTCTGGCTTGGGAGAGTTCTTCCTCAAAACAGATGGCTGCTGTTCTGCAAACAACCGCGGCATTGTCCATCACGCATCATGTGTTCTATTTACTTTTGGACAGTGCAACGGGAATCAGCCTCTGTACCGTGCCGACAGAAAATCCATAAAAATTCCGCTGTTAGACGCCACGGCGCGCTTCTTCTCCCCGGCGCGGAGCGACGAGGCGGCGGCGCCGCGCTACTGCATCCCGCCGGGCAACATCGTTGGCTGGGCTCACAACGGAGTCCCCATCTACAGCGGCAAGGACACAGTCTGCAGCTCAGTGAGTCCCCAGTGAGTAACCTACGATTCGGTGAGCATTTACTCTCGAGGATCTGAGAGAACTTGAGTCCTCCCCCACCCAAAAAAAAATACTCATTCTGTTTTTGGAGCTGATACCCCCTTAGGAAAAAAGTAGCCTTCTCATTTTGAACCTCCCACTCAAACAAATGCATTGCAACCAGTGAGGCCTCCGTTCTTCGCTGCAGGTTAAGTGTGGAGCGAGTGACAGGCCCTGGCGGCAGTATTCAGCTGTGGAGGTTTGACACCTGCGGAGGGCACACCAGTTTCGGTGGGCAGTACCACTACCACTGCATACCCAACTGCATCTACCCGACACTGTCCAACCCACAGGTACAGGAATATGCCACGACACTGTGTACTTCCTTCTCACTCGTTCACATCACTACAAGTGTCGCGTGTCCCGCAGGGCGTCGACGAGTTTATCGGCGTCGCAGTGGACGGGTACCCCATCTACGGTCCTCGGGTCGGCGTTCTCGGTGGCGTTGCATCCAACGCCGACCTGGACGCGTGTCACGGGTGGAACTTCAATGACGGGCTCGGCTACAGGTCACGTATCTTAAAGTTGGAACTTCAGCAAAGTTCTGTTCCATCATTGTTTCGCCGACGAATATCGCATCAAGTCTTGCGTCGAAAAGATTGACTTTTCCATTGCAGGTACATCATGAACTACGAGTTTCCCTACTCCGTCGGTTGTCTGAGGGGTGCGCCCTACAAGAACAAGACTCAGGAGTGTGGAGGTAAGTGCCGCTCTGGGGCCGCAGGAACAACGCCTCACGTCATTTCGCAGAAACAAACACGTCGGAAAATCCATCTTCATCCTCGTGTAGGCCTGCGAAAACGAGTTTTGTGTGAACAATCGAGTCTCCTGGCAAGTAGGCATCACATTTACACAGTGCTTTACTACTTTGAACAAAGAAACTTGATAATGTGCAGACAGGTTTTGTGGACTCTTTCCGTCGGGTAAACTCTTGACTCACTGATCTCATGTGCTCAGCGGATCAGGTCTCTGGGCGCGTGTACGTGTGTGAGACGGAGGACGGTGACACTGGATACGGCGGCGACGGTGGCTATGGCGACGATGATGACTGTGAGTTGGGGTTTCTTTTTCCACTAGATTCAGACTTTGCAAAACAAAAATTACCAGCAGATCATTACAATGAGAACTGGTTTGAGAGCCAGTGCTATTTTACGGTGTAGGCGCGAGTTCGGGGCGGTACAAGCGCGGCTCTGGACGACGGGGGCGAGGTCGCGGGCGGGGTCGGAGCCGGGGGCGAGGAGGCCGTCGTCGAGACGAGAAACTACAGGCCAGAGTCCACAGTTTCGTGGATGTGCAACCTCTCTTCAATCAAGGTGAACAAACGCACGTGTGTGAAGAAAAAGCCAGCCGGCTCACAAATTTGTTTCAGAATCATCTCCCTCTCATCCAGCGCATGGTCTCATGGGGAAGTCCTCCCGACACAAAGTTTAAAAAGATCTTTGTTCAAAGCAGAATCAGGGGGAGACTGACGATCTCCCTGTGTCGATCTTGCAGAAGAGTGTGTGGACACAGAGACGTGCTCGTGGCAGGCAGCTCCGCAATGCGACGACCGTGGCGACCGTGACAGGAGCCGCGGCGACGGGGAACCTCGGGTCGTCCCCGTTCCTGCGGGTACGTCAACTGGAAAAGTCTTCTTCTGAATGTAGATCCTCTTCAGAATGTCCTCTTCTCAGCCAAGGGATTGAGCAGTTTGTCAGAAATCTGTCAGCTCTCCCTCTGCAACGTGCACTGTGAACAAGTGAAACAAGGAGCAACCTTCGCGCCTCTGCGTCTTTCTCTGGTTCTGAAAGCTTTCCTCGGTTCGTCCTGCAGCAGCGCTGCGGGACATGACGAATCGCACCCGCGTCGCGGCGCGTCGAGTCATGGACGAGTGTCGCAGGCTCATCCGCACCATCGACTACAGGAACCGGTACCAATTGTTTTCGAAGCTTAAAACAGCAAAGACAAAGATGGAAAGTGCGGATGTTCAAGTGGTCCATGGACACTTTGTTGAGCCACATGCTGGTGTCTGAGCGGCCACTTGTAAGTTGCATTTCCCATCATGGCGCTGGATCGTTCCCTGAGAGTCAGAAAGGCTGACTCGAACTTTCTGGGCACAGTCTTGGCTTTTGGGCCTGTAGGCACTGCAGTGGGGAGATCCCGGAGACGATGGAGACGGCTTGTCGAGACATGGAGAGAGACCTGCGCGGCTTCACGCGGCTCCAGGACGGCATGAACGGCCTGCAGCGGGAGTGTGAGAGACTCGCCCAACAGGTGGGTTGGGAGGGTCGGGGTGGGTGAGAAGAAAAGGACCGGTGGCTTGGTTGCGTGTTCCACGCGTGGTCTTTGAAGTCGACAACCATTGATTACTTTCGTCTTGCAGGTGGGCATTCCGACACCAGACGAGACAGCCACGCTTCCGTCCGTCTGTCGGAGTCGCTTCACGGGGACGTACGGTGTAGGTTCGCCCGGGAGGGAGGCCGAGCGGCAGGACGACACTCAGGGAGACCGCGACAACCAGCGCAGAGAGCAAAACGACCAGCCAGACGGACGGGGAGACAGACAGAGGGAAGGGAGGAGAGAGAGACAGAGGGAAGGACGGGGAGAAAGGCAAAGGGAAGGGAGGCAAAGGGGCCGCCGCAGGGACTGACCTTGTTGCGTATCGTCAGGGCAGATTTCGCATTCAACGACAGGCATCTTGTGTGGCAGGGAAAATGCAACATTTGGAACATCCAATGACATTAGCTTTTGGGCAACTGTATTCTGTGCACAAGTGGCAAAATCTGATTCTGGCATGTTCAGGGAACCATTTGTTTGCAGAAAACGCTCTTTTCGTTTGAAGTGTTGAACAAAATTGCAGGTTGGTGGTCAGCTCCAAGGGGCAATACCCCTGAGAATCTTCAAGAATTTTTGGCGATGTAGTCATGTCGTGTCGTGAGAAGCACAAACGTTCATTTTTTTAAAATGTAGTATTCGACGCAGGAATGAAAACAAGCGCACCAACGTTGTTCTGTACGCAACGGTTCTCGACAAATAAGCTCTTTGTGTGATGGGTTCCCATTTCGAGCAAGGTTCTGACAAGGTGTTTGTCCCTGCACGTCAGCTTCCCTTCACTTTTCCGGCCGGTGGACACAACACCTCCCAAAGTCTGGAAAATCGCAGCCGCGTGTCACATATTTTTGTTCATAAACCTGTGCGTTCCAGGAATGTCGGGGGGATTGAGCTCAGTTTTATGCTGTCTGGTTTGTCCTTTTTCCTTTGGAATAAATTTCTCTTTCCACAACGAGCTTGTCTGCATGAGTCAGATCGTCTGATTCCACAAACATTTTCATTCGAAAAGCATTCGGAACTACACAATCAATTTCGTTTCGAAAGAAACAGACGGAACTGCTTCAGGCTGAATGTTGGACAACGCAGAGTTGATTTGGTCCACAATTTTTTTGGTGTTGCCTGAACGGTTGCAATGGTCGATCCAGCAATGATTCACATCCAGATTCAGAACTGTATTTAATCTGGTTGTGAAAGGATGAATCGCAGCTACAATATACGCCGCACCGACAATTGTGACACATTCGTGATAAATCGCCGCAATAAAGCCACGCGACAGACGGAGATTTGAGCCATTCTCACACCGTGCACTGGCGCCGTCCTTGAAATTAGGGGGGAACACAACAGGCAGATATTTTCTCATAGATTTGGGTTATGACTGGATCGGCCAAAAGCCCAACGTACAAAAGGATCGAACCACATAGTGTCTCGAGATTCACGGCGCCTGTGTGAGGACACAGCGACACGACTGACCACAGGGTCCCCAATGATCCGAGGACGGTGCTCAAACGCCGTGCTACGAGCTTCGAAGCTGAACACAGAAATGACAGATTACTCTTCGCAACTGCACTTCAACGTTTACGCGATTGCAACAAAATTTTATGGCAAAATTGCAGGCGGGATTTTGTCGAAGGTGAATTTTGTGCCACTCTCGTTTGGGAGACTCAATTTGCGCACAAGTCCCCTTGTGACTCATGTGGGTGCATGAAACTCCAGTTCGTCTTTTCGACCGGGCGCCTTTCTGAGCTCGTCTTGCACCTTTCAGCATCAGAGCTTCGTCAGGCGACTCCGCGATGGAAACCTTTCAGCCTAAAGACGGCTGCTGTCGCCGCACGCTCCATTACGCGTCGCTCGAGCGGCCCGGCATACGGAATCAGGCTTCTGAAGGACTTGCAGACAGTTCAGAGGCTGTTCACGGCAATCCGCTTTCCATTCGCTTCTGTGTGAGTAAATCTAAATAAATCATGCGTTTGCAGTGAGTGAAGGCAAAGAGAAGAGGCCCGATGGCCCAGATTTGCCTATTTTGCACGGGTTTGGCAAATAGGACCTGCGAGGTTTCCACCAAGTTCTGACCGTTTGCTTCGCACAAACTCGTGTGTGAAGGTGCTTCTCAGGCCACCTGCAATTTGATGGCCCCTGTCAACATGCGGACGACTCGTTTCAACGACACTCTTCGCATCCATCGTTCTTGGCTCAATAGTTTTGAGCTGCAGAAAGTGGGCCGTAACAAAACGAAAAACAACGCACGTTGTTGTTGTTGTTGTTGTGTTTTGATGACTATTCTGTGAAAAATGCACAGGATTTTTTCCAGGAAGCCTGTGGCCTGTGAGGCCTGCCCCAAAATAATTCAACTGTCCCCCCTAATTCTGCACCACGGGTTGCCCCCAAGCGCGGTCCCCCCTCTTGCCCGTACTCTCTGTGAATCTGTGGTACACCATAGTTGACAACTAATGATGACCGGTGAAATGAGGTCACTGCTTCAGTTTGTCACCGATCTATCTGGAGATCCGCAAGCACTGCTTGACATCCCCGTGCCGTGTGCTTGAAAGCGCTTGAAGCTTTCTTTGTCAGAGAAGACACGTCAAGAAGCTTCTCCACAAATTTGTCACCAAATTTGTTTCACTTAGTGTCGGCCTGCCAAAAGATGTTGGAGCTGTACTGTGGAACGCAGATCTAACTTTTGAAAACTGGGCCAATCCGCGTTGATCGCCGATAAATCTGAGCTGCAGCGCCATCCTGGCAGTTTATCTGGCTCACGCCCGGTGTGACACAGAGCGACAGAAGCTACAGGAAGTTTCAACAGAGTCAGAAGGCCCAACAGGCCGGTGCCCGAACTTTGAACAACAGCACGTCCCAAGGCCCCACCGCAGCATTTCAATAGCGAGGTTGGGCCTGTCCGCCCATTTTGGGTGGGGTCCACCAGCGGACAAAGCACGCCTCAAAAAGGAGGCAAAAAGGGGTGAAGTGGGTGCTTGGATAGTGCCTGCACCTGCAAAGCGACTGCGTTCAATGCTCCGTTTTCTTGCACTGCCGGTTCTTTTTGTGTCAGACTTGGGTGATGTCGAGTTTTGTACGCGTGTGTGTGCACACGTGCATGTCCTAGTGTTTTGGTTGCATCTGCACTTGCGTGCAGATGTTGTGTTGATTGGATGATCATTTGTTGGCCACCTCAGCATTCCACGTTCTCCGGACAAAACATAAGCCTGTCAATTTTGCAGGCTTTTTATGTCTGTCTCGGTTCCCCTCCGGGAAATATCAATTTTACCTGCGTCTTCTTTTCACAACAGCGGCGCACGTCCGAGGTTCACACCTCCGGCTGTGCAGATGCAGCTCCCAACGTTAATGAATGGTTTGCATGCATGGAGTGATTACGTGCGGTCAAAGTGTAAAAGCAACGCGGAGGACCACCCCAGCTCAACCACAGCCCTTGGACGCCACACTACTTGCGCCAATTCCCAGCCTGTGTGCCTACAACAATCAAGGGTGAGGAGAAGAAGGGGCACGGCACCACCCAAGCTCTCATGACCGCGAACAAATAGCTCTCAAATTTGCTCGAAACTAGTTTTTGTCTGTTCGAAGTTGATGTCAGGACCCCTATGGCATTGTTCCCTTCGACCAAATCTTGGAACCCCCTGGATCGTCTCACCTTTGCAAGGCAAAACAACAAGGCCGCCTTCAAGAGCACAACACTGGCGAGGTTTAGCATGTTCTGTGACCACCTTTGTGAAGTCAAGATTGGAGCCAAAGCGGCCCTGAATCTCTCTTCCGGGTTCTGACTCCCTGAACACAACACGTTTGAGACACATCTGAAAATAAAGCGCCACAAGGAGCAGACCTCGGATCCGCGCCGACCGGGTCGGAGGCCCCGTCACTCAGGATTTACCCGCACAAACGAATGGCTGACAGGGGACCGCACAACAGAGCTTGCAATTTTCCTGGATAAATTGCAGCTTTTAAAGTTCTTCTTTCCTTGCGAAAGAAAACTGAACAGAAACCTGAGGGTCTTGTTCTATCAGTTTCTATCACAAAGTTTCTGACGCCAATTTTAAGAATGTCAAAACGGTCTCAAAACTGAGCGAGGCTTGCCGACGTTCTCAAAAGGGAGAAAATTGACGAGGCCCGAGGCCTCGCAGAAGACTGCAAGTGCCTGAGTCGGGAACAGTGTCACTTCAATTTCTGTGTCTGTGACGGCATGACGGCAATGACATGAAATTTCAAGTACAGCGTCAATTTGAGTCCAAAGTTTCGTTTGAATCCTCAAAACTCAAAGAACTTCTCTGACAGTTGGCACCTTTCCTTCCCTCATCGATCAGGTGCAACACGTTGGGTCCGGAGGGCAGCTGCCAGAACCAAACTGGAGCGTCTTCTGTCAAACAGAAGCTGCCGAGAGATCAACTCGGAATTATTTTTGGAACCAACAGGTTGTTTACAAAAGAGGTCAGGGGTCCACATTTCTGAATGAATGGGGATCATGGATAACGTGATACGAAGTGTGAAAGAGACGCGATTGTCTGGAACCCGTGCAATGAACCAGGCGAAACCCAGGGGCAGCAGAACAGCTGAGCTATTGGTGAGAACTGGAACACAAATTGAGGTGGCATTGCACGCAATTTGTGAACTTTTCAGTTGCGATCAGAGACCGCAGGCCCAGCCCGTGCTTCCCAACAGGCTCGTGACCTGGCCACTGCCTCAAACTCTGTCCCAATCACAAAACGTTCTCACCTGTGGCGGGGCCTGCTGCACCCTGAGTGGAGCATCCATCACAGCTCGTCAGCTCACCCAGGGGGCCAGGGCCTTCCAGTCATTGGGTCTCTTGTCCTTTGATTCGCCCGCGTTGTGGGCAGAAGGTGAGCACTACCGCTGTTCTTCGCATCACATGTTCACATTGGGGAGTCTTTGCACAGGTCCGGTGTTACGTGCTTCACACTGGAGCTTCTGTCTCGGATTGAAGAACATTGTACCGGTGTGATGAAATGACCAGACACCTGTATCTCCAGGTTCCTGTACGCGGTAAGAGCCATTGAAAGAGTTCCCGCTGGTTCCTGCCATTTTCCGTGTTCTACTGATCCATCGCAGTCAGTTGTGAGCTTTCCTTGTGTCCGAAAATGAGAACATATAAGAACGAAGTACGCCACAAACGCGTTGGCACTAGCACGCTGGCTGTGGCCGAGATGCTTCTCGGCCCACGAACAGAAGGCTTCAGAGGTCCACCCTGTTCGTAAGGAATGTTGGTCGCTGGGCCCTGAACTTCTGGTGCATGCCCATCGTCCCTATTGTGTTCTCTGGACGGCCCCAAGGTTTGCGAGCTAGCATGGAATAAAAAGATAACATGCCTCAGGTAAGGAGTTAATCTGTTTT
>JAAUXT010104060.1_pt1 | contig 13861 bp, 12 predicted proteins | sample 7278171 | NCBI WGS metagenome assembly JAAUXT01 (sample SAMN14350112, study PRJNA611818) | marine sediment metagenome | isolation source: surface marine sediment (1.8m) | place: French Polynesia: Moorea | collected 2018-08 | reverse complement strand
GTGAGTGAAATCAGAGTGAGGGAAATCAGAGTGAGCAAAATCAGAGTGAGTGAAATCAGAGTGAGGGAAATCTGAGTGAGGGAAATCAGAGTGAGTGAAATCAGAGTGAGCAAAATCAGAATTTCCTCAAATCACCGCGAGCTCCATGGAGCTATTTTTGCGTTTGTACTCTCCCTGGGGGAGGCATTCTGCCTCAGCAAATGAAGTGCTTTTCAAGAACCTCTGACAGAGAAAGCTGCCTCGATTTGTTGCTCACATGTTGCGTAATTGCTGCAGTTCTGTGTTAATGAACACACCGGGACAATCTTGCAATTATTCTGGTTTGTGCACAGACCCTGCAGGATGGCCCGCCACTGTCCACACTGGCTTGAAGCGTCTGTCTGTGGGCTGGGCACCTTGACTGCCCTGTCGTTGCACACACATAGCTTTAACAAATAGGACAAACAATTATTACCTGGACAAGATGCAGATGCAGGAGCCAGCGACAGCATTGTGACAAAATGTAGAAGACGAAAGTGTTGGTTTCCTCTGCAACATGCCTCTGAAAAACGAAGGGACGAGGCCCTCCACGCTGAGACCAAGATTTTCAGTCTGAAATCCATGGTGTTTGCCAAAAAACCCTTCTTGATACGAATACAGAGGTGTTTTCTCATTGAACACTTCTTTGCTTTCTTGTCGCTCATACGCGGTCAAGACTCTCTGCAGATTGAACCTCTCTCTGACTTTTCAAGTTCACAAGTGTGAATGTACGAGCGTACGCCGCGGAGACAGAACCGAAGCAACGGCAACGAGGCCCGATACAGATCATGTTGTCCGATGCAGATCAGATTTCGACCGTGTTCGCAGGTTCAATGTCTTCTTTTGTTCTTTTGACGTCCGCTTGTCATTGAGGTCGGAGTTCACTGCATTGTCCTCTACAGAAGACACCATTTTGTGATGAAACTGAAGTTGCTTGTCAGAAAGAGTCCTGGTGTGTTGCAGATAAAATAACATCAGGTCAGAAAATTATCCGAAACGTGCGATTGACCAGAATCGACTTGCAACATGAAACAACCTGCTTTCAATTGAAGTCTCCACAATGGACTAAATTCCCTGTCAGCCAAAGGGTTTATTCTCGCTCGACCACCACAACTCACTTTGCCAGATCCAGGCCACCCCGTGTCTTTCCTTAGTTCCGTGTTTTCGCACACATGCAGATTCAAAGTGACATCAAGCACGTTTCTTTGCTAAGTCAGCCGCGGAGGACAATCATCGTCAGCAGGGCCATCAAGGTGGTGCAAAGCGTTCACTCCAGTGCACGCCTTTACAATTTCCCTCCCAATTTCACACCCCAACCCCCTTCCCACCCAAACTCCACCCCACCCTCACCCCTGACCCAGCCTCCAGCCCCATCCCAACCCCCAACAGTCCAGGTTTGCAGATTTGGTGTTTGTCATCTGGCCCAGCCGGGTTTCGGCCAAATTGAGGAAAATCGTGTACTCTCGAACTTGGTCTCACACATTCTCACAAGGACCTTTGTGCAGCACAAAGAATTCTCCGCGACAACAGTCTGATCCAGTGAGTGTTTGTTTTTCACACTGGCAAATTCACTTCGTCTCCAGCATTTCATTTTTCTGAAATTGGGACGTTGGGAGACCAAGTCTCCTGGTGAATTCAAAACAATTATGAAGCCAGCACCGCGTCCAAAAGGACACACGCTGCAGAACCAGTTCAGTCACAGTGAAGTGTTTCAGAATACCCGCCTGGTACTCCGCCGACGTGCTCCCAATGACGTGGTTTGTAGCTCCGTCTCCGAACACTGGGCAGCCTTCCCAGGACAGCAATTTGCATTTGGCAGTCCGTGGCTTGATGATGTTGTTGATGTCAGCGCAAGGGACACAGAGAGAAAGTTCACGTCGATGAGGCAGAACACACTGATTTGATGCCGGTGCAGGTTTGCTGAAACTTCCGTTGTACCTGCAGATGTCCTGGTCTGTTGGTCCGTGCATCATGACACAATTACAGACCAGGACAACAAGTGGAGCAATGAGTTCAGCCTTTTGAAACTGTGGATGTTTTGTATTTTTTGTCGCAGTTCCTTTTTGGTTGTCTGTTGACACTGTCTCACATAGTTCTGTCAATTGCAAGCGTGTCAACCACCGTTCACTACATGTTCAAGGTTTGTGTGCTGCTTCTTGGAGTACCATCATGCAAGGCTCATCCACGAGAAAGATGTCTTGTCACGCAAAGAATGAGCCGTGTCGGTATGGTACTCTGCAAAGAGACATTGAACGTTAGTCATGCTGGAAAAAGTGACGGAAACTTTTCAAAATGAAGAATTGTGCTGTGGTGGTACTTTTTTCCGTGAAGACTCACCCAGCAGGTGGTGGAGGTGGAGAAGCTGGGAGCTCTTGAGCTGACAATTCTGCAAAATCTTTATGTGGTGTCCTGGGGTGCTCCAGATTTCCTGGTTGACTTGGGCGTCCTGCGTTACCCGGTCGGGATGAATGCCCTGGACGGGCTGAATCCTCAGGACGCCGCGGACGCTCTGAGTTGTCTGGACGCCGCGGATGCCCTCGGCGTTCTGGATTGTCTGGTCCTCCCTGACGCATTGGATGTTCTGAATACCCTGGATGCCTTGGGTGGCCTGGAGGTCTCGGCTGGCCTGGATATCGGGAATGTCCTGTACGACCTGACTGGTCTGGGTACCTGGGATCATCTTCATGGTCCTGGTGACCTGGACGTCGTTTTCGCCTGCCCCTGGGAGGCTTGCCTGACTGAACCTCTTTCACTTCAGCCTGAGTCTCAGCCACTTCTTTCTGCTCTTCCTCTTCTGCTTCACCATTTTCTGCAGATGGTTTCTTCTTGCAGCACTTCTTCCAACATTTTCGTCTTCTCAAGCACTGAATAAAATGCAAGTTTTCTGAGTCAGACGATGCACCAAGGTTTCCCCCACAAGCGTAAACTTGAAGTCGCCCTCAGTGACTCAGGTGCCTGTCTTTCTTCAGCCCATCCCGAAACAAAACTCAAAAGCAGTTCAAAAGTTGGTGAATGTCAAAACTTACGATGCAACAGCAGATGCTGATGATGAAGATCAGCACTGCACCAAGTATCAGCCCTGGCAGCAGAGCCTCCAACATTGTGGGATCCCAACTGAATGAACAGACAGAAAAAGTTGTCAAAAACCGCCGATATGAAAGGAAGCCGCATGAATGGATCGACAATGACTATGAGAATGACCAAACATTATACGACCACCTGATATGAAAGCTTACAACCTGTGATGTCAGTCTGTTGCTCTTCTGCAGGAAATATGGAAGAGGCTGCAGACAGCAGCTGCAACACGAGGTTGTTACAAATCGTGCATGGTCAATGAACGACATTTGGGTGCAGGAATCCATGATTACGTATCATGGGAGGACACTGATCCAACTCCACACTCTGTGCTGGAACAGAACACACCAGACAATGTCCCAACCATGTGTACCCACAAGTACTTGCTTCTTACACATTAAATGTCTTCCATGGAAAAACATGGAACACGACAAGCACCACATCAGCTCCGAGCAGGTTCCTACTCCTTCAAGAGATGTGTGGAGAAAACTTGACAAAAAAGCACAACTACTCAGTGAGAATAAAACAATTTTCTCTGAGAGCACAAGTACCTGCTGAGTGGTTGTGCCTTTGGGAAATGGTTGTTTTGTTGAATTCTGACATTCCAACATCAAGATTCAGTTCTGCAGATGTGAACCCGCCTTTTGGGGGTTTTGTGTTGCTTTATTTATTGAGCGACCGGAACAACAAATCATCGTCTTCGAAAATCTGGCGCACGGTCTCTTGAGTCATGTTTTCAACACAAATTTTGGCTTCTATAGTCTGTTACGGTAGTTGTGTTTTGGGTCCAAAAACATTTTTAAAATTTCAGGACAAATGTTCAAAATGGCAGATTCAAAGTTTTGGTCGTGGGTTTCTGTTTTGTGCTGCGTCTTGAAAGTGAGCAATATTTGGTCAAGAGTGTTTGTTGGATTTTCATCCTGTTTATTTCACAGGAGACTTCAAGTAAAGTGAGTCGTTAGTTTACGTGATAACAGTTTTCAGTGACGAGGACATTTCTGAAATAAAAAGCTTCACTTCAAATGAGGGCTTCGAAGGCAATCATTTGGAGTGGAAGAGAAAAAATTGCATGGGTTGTAAAAGGAACTGCCACAATTTTTTTGCCCATGGAAGTGAAATTTTTTTGCTGCGTGGCTTGTTTGGGGCTGGGTGGGTGTCAAAGTCAAAGTTTGAAATTCGGTTGAACAAATGGGGCTTGGAATGTTATATTTTGCACTTGGTAAGAATATTTTATTGGCTTAGCCTGCATTAAAATGACAAAATACATGTGAGAGATAATAATGTTGGCATCAGTCATTTGTGTGAGAATTTTTTGGCTTTTGGACCAAAAGTACCATTGTTTTGTTGGTGGCCCAACTCATTGCAAAAAAAAAATGTTCACCAGAGTTTTGGGAGGTGTACTTCAAGCAAGCCCCGAATCATTTGTTCAAATCACCGCGAGGCCCAGGGGATTTTGGGTGTGTTCTGCAGGAACGTTGCTCTGGCCAGCTAAATGTTCTTTCCCTTTACGCGTGAAGTCTGGTCCGTTTATAGTACAGGATTCCCTTGTACTAAGTGTGTTGATTTGATTATGTGAATATCCAGCTGTCACACGCACTGTGACAGAGTCCAAGTATGGTGTGCGGGTGCGATAACCCTTAACACAGAGAGTTTTTGTGCCAAGCTCTCAGTACAACCAGAGAAGATTGTACTCTGCGTCATGAGTACTCATTTGGACCTGCAGCAGCTTCCTTATATCTGGGCACTTACACTTCCAAGTTAGCTTCATACAGTGGGGGGCTCCTGCATATGCATTATTACTGCCCTTTTACAGCCATGGTTAGAGCCGCGGTTACACCTTATTACCTCGCACCGCCATATGTCCTTACATAAATCACTGTTCGTCGCTTCAAAACTGGATCATCGAGTTTTCGCTGAACAAACACCTGAAATGGATCGTCGTGTCTGCGCTGTCTGTCGCGTGATGGGAAGACACAAGAGAAAGTGCAACACGATCCCATTAAAGTTCAAAGTTCACGGAAAACACTCCCAGATCCAGCGGTTGAGTGCCCATCTTTGGTTAGTGCCTGTCCCATGCATATCCTCTTCGTGCAGTGGTCCAACCAGACAGCAATACTGAGGAACCCTGACACACGAAAACGAGCATGGATTGACCAGTTCCTTTGGAACTTTCCCTCAAAACATTGTTGGAAATTTTAGTGTCACCTGATGTATCAGGTGTGCGTTTTTGTGTTATGAATCTGCTGTAGATTGATTCTTTGTATTCCCTTTTCACCGTGGCACAACACTGTTAACTGCAGGGACTCATTGTCCATCTGTGTTCGCACAACACACACAAGCCCGCAGTCAAATCCACACTCGCGAAAGGACGCGCGCATGCACAAATGTTCCTGCGTTTGATGTGGAAGACAGTTCCAAGTGACACAACAATCAATGCAAAACTCCGTTTTCAGAACTCGTGCTAAATCATAGTTTCACCAACTTTGATGTCTGTGTTGGTGGAAACACGAATGAAGACAAAAGTTCCAACGGAATTGAAATACTGTACGAGGGAAATCCCATTGAAATCGGCTTCTGTCCCATTTTGAGCGACTTTTTTGTGTCAAAAATTTTGGTACAAACACTGCATGCACACATGCATCTTGCCTTGATCTGAGACATGTTTTGTTGTGTCTGGGTCGATCGCATGTCTGAGTAAAGATGATCCAAGGTCAGGTGCGCTCAGTCGCATGGCAATTCTGCTGTTAGCATTTGAGTGAGTTGTTTCCATTGTGCAAGATGAATTGGTTTTCTGCATTTTTACTGCTTTGTTTGCCAACACCGACACCTCTGACCGAGCACAAAGTGGAGCAGAGATCTGTGCTGAAATTCCTGAGTAAGACCGAAGGTGCCACACCCATCTCATGTTGGAGACAGATGAAGCAAGTTTTTGGTGACATTTGCATGTCTCAAACTCGTGTCCAAGTGTGGTTCAAACGTTTCAAGGATGGACGAGTTTCTCCGAAAGATGACCATCACCCAGGGAGGAACAAGACCACAGGAAGCCAAGCAAATGTCAACAGAGTGCACTGCGCCCTAGCCCATGACCGCAGGAAGACTGTCAGGATGCTCGCCTCTGAACTGGACCTCCCAAAGACTGGTGTGCACAGGATCTTGAAGAAGAACTTGAAAATGAGCAAAATTGCACCCAAGCTGATCCCAAAGCAGCTGACTCCAGAACAAGAGGGGTGTCGCCGGACGATCTCGTGCTCAAATCTGGACTTGGTGAGTGAAGACACTTCAATTCTTTCCTGGATCGTAACAGGAGATGAGAGTTGGATTTCTTTGCAAGAGATTGACACAAAACAAACCAGCTGTGAGTGGCTCCTGAAAGGATCTCCTGGACTTAGACCAATGAAGGTGCGCAAACAGAGATCTGTGAGGAAACTGATGCTGACCGTCTTTTGGGACATTGAAGGCCCAATTTTGGTGGATTTCCTGCCTCCCAGAACCTGTGTGGATTCTGACCATTACCTGGAAGTGTTGGGAAGACTCAAAGAAAACATTAGATGCAAACGACCACACCTTTGGGCCAAGGATCCAGCTGCAACTAACCCCAAACAGAGGAAATTCATCAGTCATGCCTCCTCACACACTTCCTCCATCACCCTCGCCTTCTTCCTTGACATCCCCTTGCTGGCACACCCACCTTACTCCCCAGATCTTGCGCCTTCTGATTACTTTTTATTCCCCCACCTCAAATCTGGTTTGGCTGCAAGGCAAATGAGAAATCTGGAGGATCTGAAGGCATGTGTGCATCGGGAGTTGCGAGCGATCCCAAAGGAGGACTACCGAGCTGCAATTGATCAGTGGCCTGTGAGATGGATGAAATGCATCGAAGCCAATGGATCTTACTTCGAGGGGAGACATTTTCTGGTCAATCCTGATCAGTACGGACTGTCTTTTGAGTGCCCAGATGATGAAACATCCAGTGAGGAAGAAAGCCCAAATGACCCGACCTCGGACTCTGACAGTTGAATCGCCACAGACAGGCATCGTTGTGTTTTTCATTGTCTTATTGTTACTCTTCAGAGACTTTTTTGCATGGAATTCTACTTTATAGTTATTGAGCATGTCAATCTTTGTGTGCATTAAAAAATTTCAGAATTTTAGACCCAACCGATCTCGTCTTTTTTGGTCCAGAAGCCGATTTCAATGGGATTTCCCTCGTATTGCTCACAGTTACATTCAGATTTCGTTTTTACCTTTCTCTTGCGCTCAGCAGAGTTGCCCGCCCTCAAAAGATTGCGTTTGTCTTCTGCATGTCGGTCCTTGGACGCTCAGGTGGACAGACGCAGTTGTGCCTGAAATATCTCTCATTTCGTGAAATGATTTTTGAGGCCAGCAGCCTTCACTCCAACCTCTTGATTTCTTCAGTCCACATCACGAGCGACGTTTGTGCTCAAGTTGTCACATGCAGAAGCTGTTCGTTCGTGGGATGTTTTCAAGCTGACGTTGACTAAGCACTTTTTGTAGACACCGAACAACAGCATAACACACAATACGTTGCCGTGTGTCATGATTCTTGTTCTGTTGCTTTAACACGTCGAAAAAGCAGACTGCACGTTTTTTCTTGAAATGCACTCAAAGCTCGAACTGCGTGACCAGTTTTTCGTGTCAAATTTAATTTGGCTCCGAAAAAAGGGATTCGAAAGACGCTGAACTGCATGTATGCCACATATAATTTTGTTGGTGGGTGGGGACACTACAAAATTCAGCTCGTGCCATGGGGACATGTTTGAATCAGTGTCGTGCGGGTGGGATTTCCGCGTGGTGTCAGCATACACGCACGATCTCCGTGTGATTTTCCTTCATGGTGCATCCTTTTTTCGTTTTGTCAGACAGGTGAGCACCTGATCCTGACTTGGGAAAGTGCAGAAAATTGAATGTGGGTCTCAGGTGTCTCTCTGGATGCCAGGTTCCTTTCACAGACCTCTCACAATTGTTTTGGCTTTTGTCCACAGTTGGCGGCAAGTGAACACCAGGAGAATTTCGGAATGAGGACTGTTTTCGGCCTCGTAAAGTTTGCTGTTCCCACATTTCTTGGGTTAAAAATCACCTTTCTCTCGAAACTCTAAGCAATTCATTCTTGGGTCATACACAGGAAAGTGCAACAAAAATTATATGAACTTCAACGTGTGACGTCGTGACGCAAAGAATGAAACCTGAAGCACACTGGTCACGAGCATTTCGACACTTGAAACCCACATCCCAGAAAGAACCCAGAACCTGTCCCGTATTTGGTTTTGTCAACGGCCAAGGATACGAGGCTGTACCAAAAACTAACTATTCCAACGAGATTTTGCGGTCAAGAAGTAACCACTCTTGCTTAACTTTTGACATACTTTGTCTGTGTTGTGTCTCGCAGAAAAGACTTGGAAAAGTGTCAGACAAGTGTGTGAAATGACCGCGTGAAGTTCATCGACTGTGGGATTTTCTCAACACAGGTGAACAAGACTTATTCGTCATCATCTGATGAGGAGCTTCTGAAGTGCACTCACAAGATGCCACAGAAATATCATCAACCTCCACTCCTCTGCCTTCGAAATAAGTGCCACAAGAAGCGACACACTTCTTCCAACAGTCAAACTATGAAAACAATTCTCAATCATTTCAGTGGTGATCGACTTGAAAAAATGTTTGATCTCAGTCTGGAGATCTACCAGATTGCAGAAGTACCTGTCATGAAGTTTCTACCTTGAAAAAGGAAACAAGAGAAACAATGCACCGGGCAACTGCAAGTGCGAAGTCCCTGGGGTGTTTGTTTGGTGGTCATGATCCTTTTCCTTTTTGTTAGTCCACCATGTAAGAAAACTGAAAACTAAAAAATTACCAACTGTTTGCATCTGGTTGCTGAAGAGTTTTGTATCTGGTTGCCAGGGAACTTGGTGTAGACATTCTTTTGAAATAGCATAGCAAACCACTTTCAAATACCTTTCATATGAATTGTAGATCAACTCTCTAACTTGGGAAAAACCTAAGATTAGGGCTTTTACACTGGTTGCTGGGAAGTTTTTTACCTGATTACTGCAGAGTTTTGTTTATGGTTGCTATGGAAGTCAGCATAGACATTCTTTTGAAATAGCACAGTGAACAGCTTTCAAATACCTTTCACATGAACTAAAGATCAAGTCTCTAAGTTGAGAAGAACCTGAGATTTGGCCTTTTGCATCTGGTAACTTGGGAGTTACACATCTGGTTGCTGAGGAATTTGTTATAGACATTCCATTTTTCAAAATTTTTAATGTGGGCTCAAAGACCTTTCCAACAAGCCCCAAATCAAGTCTGTACCTTTAGCAGTTGCTGAGATGGGGGGATGATATATGGGATGGGATAAAGTGGGACATCTTTCCTGAGATGCCACACACAAAGGAACATTGGCAGACGATATGGGTCAATTGTCCCAGGCCAGCACCATAAGCCACCAATTACCTCTGTGTGTGTGTGTGTGGGGGTGATGTATGGGACATGTTCAGAACATTGGACAAAGGCAGACATCTTCTCCAAGTTGGGGGTTTTACCGACATTTTTTTGGGCACAACCACTGAGTGCTCTTCCCAGAGGGACTTTACACAACAAAAGAAATCACAAGGGGACAAGTCAGGACAGTAATGTGGGTTGGCAACCAAGTCTATGTTGTTCTGTCCCAGGAATGCAATCGTGATGTTCGCAGTGTGAGGGACGGCATTATCCTGCAGGAGAACAAGGTCTCTGTCACTTCTCGACCGACACCACCAGTCCACATCCCTGGACTTTGATGTCTGATCCTATCCTTCAATTTTTCAAGCAACTCGGTGCAATACTCATCATCCAAATACTGACTCATTCTTGGGCAAGAAATCGCCAGCAGTATCCCACAGTTGTCAAAGGACACAGTCACCATTGTCTTGTTGTTGATCTGGAGCGCATCACCTTGATGGGCCTTTGGGTTCCTTTCTTGATCTATTGACACAATTCCAGCTTGCTTTCCTGTTCGTACACCAACACCCAAGCCTCATCCATTGTGATGACCTTCTCCAGATACCGAGGGACAGTCCGGACCAGCTGCAGGTTGTCGGCAGACAGCTTCATCCTGTGACTTTCTTGCTAGAAGGTCAACACACAGGGACAAATTTACAGGACACTTTGGTTACTTTTTGGACTACTCGCTGCACAGATGATTGAGGGAGATTGACATCCTGAGGCAGCTACTTCAGTATCTTGCATCGATCTTCATCCAGAAGTCTCTTGCACCTTGCGATTCCTTGTGTTGGGTCGACCACTGCGCTTCTTGTCGTGGATGTCCTCATCACCAGCTATGAACTTCTGGAACCGAACGTGGGACCTGAGCCTTGGAGAGAACATTGTTCCCATACTGCTTGCAGAGATCTCCATGTGTGGACCGGTGTGAGCCTGATTTGTGACAGAATTTGATGTTTGCTCTCTGTTCAAGGCATGTCTGTGGACCCACAGACAGCAGAAGCAACGACAGAAGCATCGCGTTCATCATTGGCAGACTGTGAAAATTGAAGTGCAGAGACCAACTTCAAGTCAACTTTCAGGCGACTTGCAGATCTGCACACAGGCTATAGCTAATCAATAATGTAGAAGAGACTATCCTAAAGAACATGTGAACAAGTTCGACTTCGATCGACAACTTTGTCTCGTTCAAATCGACATGAGAAAGCTATTTTTGGGTACAGCCTCGTAACTCTGCGCCATATATGTACTCGTACGCAGCATTTGCACACACGACAACAGATCTGTGAGGGCAAGGAGCGGACCTGCTAGAGTTTGCAATGTGCGCTTGAGCTTTGTTGCCCAGGCATTGACAATTTTTGTGTTCATTACTTGGGGTGGGCCAGAGGTCAAATTGAAAAATGTTTTGGAAAGTGACATTCTCGCACTTGTTGCATGAGAATGCTTTGTAGCTTTTTTTTTGCTGCCATGGTAATGTTGTCTGTGTCGAGACTTTTTTGGTCTTTGTTCTGTATTTTGCTGGGGCAAGAGCTGCAGACTTGTGGCTTTTGGGGAAAAGAGTGTGAACAATTGGGTCAGTGGCTGAACTCAGCGTTGCATAAGTATCATTTGGATGCTGGCAGCCAAAGAGGTAACATCTATCTCACAGCTTTGAGGCCCTGGAATCAGCATAATAATCTGTCAGTTGGCCTCTGAACCAGCATAAGTGTCATTTCAAGGCCCTGAACTGAACAAGCTACTTTTGACAAACTTTTATGTGATATATGAAAGTTATTTTGCATTTCTGTGACCTCACCTGTAGGTTTGGCAAGGTTTTTGGACAATTTACAAAAAATGCCATATCTCAAAATCTAAACACTGCAGAGTAATTTTAAAGGCAGATTTGAGAAGATCTTGACCATGAAAGCTACTTTTGATAATCTTTCATGTGATGTATATTTGTTTGCTACTTCATCCACAGGTCTAGCATGGTCATGACCAATTTTTTGGACAAAATTTTCACCAAACGGCAATATCTCAAAGACAGCTCCAGGGTTGCACAGTAATTCTGATTGCAGAGTTGAAAAGAACTTGACCACGAAAGGTACTTTTGAGGTGCCTTTCAGATGGTGAACAGGGTGAAATTTGAAAAATAGAGGGTCACAGAGCGATTCCGATTGCATGTTTGACAAGAGTGCAACCTCGACACAATGCTGTGAAACATCCTCATATTCTCTAATTCTACATCTGTTTCATATTGCTGGTGTGAGAGGGTGGTTTGCAAAAAAAACGTTTTGGAAGTTTTTGGATGTCATTTGTTTGTGGTGGTGTATTTTGATTTTGGCCCAAAACGCAAGCAGAACAAGCAACAGTAACAAGCAATCTGAATTTTTCCAGTTCGAATCACCATGAGGTTTTTGAGGACAGTTTTTTGCACGTGCGTGTGCATACATGTACGCTTGAACGAGCGAAAGCAAAACGCACCTCCTGCATCGCAATGCAACGCAAATCCAAAAGGAAGCAAATCTTGCTCCAACCCTTTAAAATTAGACTTTTGCGTATTCGCCTCAAAAAGGTCTGTGGAGGCGGGATATTTTTCTGGAGATGCTACACAGGCGTGCTCCGCTGTGTTCACCGGGACACACAAATGATTGCGATTCCACTGTCGTGTGACACAATTTATTTGAAATGCTGCACAAATCCACGAACAAACATGCAGGTAAAAATCTGCTTCACACAAAAGTGGCACTCTTTTTCTCTCAGCAGATATTTTGGCAAGAAAAGTCAGCAACGATATTTTCTGGCGACAAAATGCAAACAAAATCGTGTTGGCAGAACAAAAGGGAGAGACGGTTGGTCTGTAAATGTCTCTCACGCACATGAAAACAAAATACATTAGTCTATGTTTTCTGGGCCCAGATTTTCTTCTTTCTCGGAGGACGTGTTTGCTGCAACAGCTGCGACAAAGTGCAATAAATTGTGACAAAACTTTCATTGTCAGTTCACGATTGTTTTCAGTACATTGCCAACCTGATGCTTGTCAGGTTGCAGTTGCCATCAAACTTTCACAAGAAACGCAATTTTCTGGTCCGGACTCACTCGGTTCATTCCTTGACTAGAACAGTTGTGACTTTCCAGGCTTCTTTGCGTGGAAGACAAACGGAAAGACAAACATTTCGTTTGAAATTCGCCCCTAACTCCATGGTTCCACAACAGTATCGTGGGCGATCCTTCTTTGAACGCAAATCCGCCGTTGTTATGTTATTTTTCCCAAAGTGCGTGGAGGAAGGGTACATGCAGAAACTTTTCCTCAAATCTGAGTAGAGCGAAATCTGCTGTTGGGCGACTGAATTAAACATTGAAAGAAGTTTGCAATGAGAAATTGGCAAAAAAACCTCCAAGCCAACACTTAAGAAAAGACAGATCAAAGCTTAAAAATAATTTCGGGCTGTCAAGCGACTCATGTGGTTGAGCAAGCCGTCCAATTGACAATCTCAACAGATTTGCCCGTTCGCTATCTGGCATGTGCTTTAACTGCGGGTGCGTGGTCCAAAGCGCAATTGACAAGAGGTGACAGACATCCAACAAGAATTGAATACAGGTGCGTCGCGAGGCATGACATCCTTCTGGGGGTGGGAATGAGAGAGAAGGACCATCCCACACTTTAGGAGCTCCCCTGGGATTCTGCAAGCTTGTTGGGGCGGAGTAGGACCCACTACATTGTTGCGGCAGTGGCCACACCAGGATAAGACCTGCCCTGAAATTGTGTCCATTGGAGGGTTTTGAGGCAGGACATTCCCACATTTTGAAGGCAGGTGAAAGGGCACGACCAACCCTGAGACAGTCTGTCTGGAGGGGCTGGGACCTACCCAGTTGGTCCTTCCCCCAAGGACCTGTCCAAAATTTTGAGATCAGTGCTGGGGTAGTACCTGCTGGGGAAGAACGTCAAAAGTCATCGTGTTCTTGGAGAAGGATGTCAGCAGGTCTTCCCGCTCCCCCCACCCAGGACATCATGCCTTCATGCATGCTATTGCCAGTACACAACACTGGTCGTCCACAAAAATTTGTCGTTGCCCGTCACCTCGCGAGTGTCAAGGGGACAGGCGTGAACAAAGATTATCCTGGGTTACAATACAGTCACCCCTGACAGTCATGACTGTCCACCAAGGTGGCAGTTGGTGGGTGGTGTTGTATATATGAGTGAAGCCCCAGTAGTGATGTTGTAGTATAGTTTATTGTAGAGTATGAGTTGGAGCTCAGTGGTTTAGGCTACCTTCCTCTATGGTGTCAC
>JAAUXT010050206.1_pt1 | contig 13861 bp, 19 predicted proteins | sample 7278171 | NCBI WGS metagenome assembly JAAUXT01 (sample SAMN14350112, study PRJNA611818) | marine sediment metagenome | isolation source: surface marine sediment (1.8m) | place: French Polynesia: Moorea | collected 2018-08 | reverse complement strand
GTGGCTTTTGTCAAAAATTTTTTTTGCATGAATGTTATATTGTTGTTGATCTTCTGTGATGTGAGTTTCCATGTGTCTCAAAGAACCCGTTCAAGAATAGTGCAGCCCGATGGGTGACTTAGATTTCGTGCCTCGTAGCCCAAAGAGCGAACGAAGTTAAACTCGCAGGCGAGGCGAGAGTAGTTTCCTGCAATGGAGACAGGTTGCAAATTCTCCAGTGTCAACCCAATCCTTACTTCAGTTTTCCCCTCACACGATCTTCCGCATGACAGGCCTCATCTCTGAAACCATTGTCCAGCCTTTATCGGACAGATTGTCAGTTCGTGTGTGCGTGCCTTTGAGCAGGAACAGCAAAGAAGCCCATTTATACCGGTCGACGTTCTCATCTGTCAACAAATTTATCCTTTGGAAAAAAGCCTTTCCGAAGTGCAGGCCGCAAAATCTCTGATAAATGCGGCCTTGCACGGACGAACACCAGTCTTCAACAATGTCAATCCTCTGACGGTCGTGCTCACACAAAGATGTCCAACCTTTTGCCTTCCCATTAGCAAGAAGACATCTGCTGCCGTTACATCTTATCTCGGGAATTCTTGTATTTTTGGCTTGCTTGTGAAAGCGGTGTTCAAAAGGAATTTCTGGTTTTCGTTTCCACTCGCACTGTCTTGCACAGCCCGAACAGAGAATGTGTTGATTCTCCAGTTCATTTCTTCTGGTGCAGGCTCTCTGAAAAGTTTTCATTTCAGCGCCTGTTTTGCCTTTGTTGTCTCAATGTGATCTCTTTTCCCATTACCCAGATTGAAGATTTCCATTCCGCTGCTCAGACAGAACTGAAGCTGAAGCCACGCTCGTGTTAAAGGTGGCGTGAGCTGCTTGTTGACAAACAAAGATGATTCCATTTCGTTTGTGTGATGCTTCTGTTTGACGTCACGAGACTGCCAAAGGATTACTTGCGACTGCACGGGTGAAAAATATCCTGCGCTTCTTTTTCAGAACTCTCAAAGATTCAAATTCAAACCAAAACACCCAAAAGAACTGAGAAATCGAAACGTCAAACGTTGGTATTTTGTGGGAAAATTTGCCAGAAGGAATCTTTCGGACGAGCAAACACGTTTTGAAGAAAAGGGCAAAGTGCTGACCGTTTGGTAGGCGTCTGGAATATCGGCGCCGTGCGAATGGTTCCTGCAGTTGAGAGCGCCGTTCGTAATGAACGTGTTTTTGCAAATCTCCGGGCTCCCCTCCTGGCACCTCCCGTTGGCGAAGATGGCCGTGCCGAGTCTCTTGCGCATCTGTCTCTTCTGCCTGTTGCCGATGTAGCTCACGGCAGCGTACTCCAACAGCGAGGCGAACACAGTCACGAAACACGTCACCAGGTATACGTCAATGGATTTGAGATAAGAGATTTTAGGCAAAGCGGCATTTGTTGAAGATATGAGGGTCGTCATGGTGAGTACTGTGGTGATACCCAGGGCAACTCTGGCAGGTACGGCCTCGCGACTGAGCCAGAAGGAGACCCAGGAGAGCACGACGATGAGTGTGGAGGGAACGTAGATCTGGATGATATAGTAGCCCAAAGAGCGCACGAAGTAGAACTCGCAGGCGAGGCGAGAGTAGTTTCCTGCAATGGAGACAGGTTGCATTGGTGAGAGCTGGGAAAACTTCGATTGAGCTGTTCGTGCATGCGGATTATAAATGATTGCCATGTTAACACGAATGCAATTGGGGAAAATTTTATGGAAGATGACAACAGATCGAAGGAGAACAATCGCCCCTGAGGGCACAGACGTGGACAGGCAGGGAGGCACAGAGAAAGAGAGAGACATGTGAAAAGACTGACCAGTAGTCAACTCCTCCGTCTTGGTTTTGAGCCTGTGTCCGCGAACTTTAAACTGCGGCAGCTGCACATCGGGTCGGATGCCGACGGACTTGACCGGCCCGTCCTTCCACACATACGCGATGTCTTTCACTGAGTACCCATCTGCATGTCGGAAGAAGTCGCTACGTTTTCTCACTTGCTGTTTTCACTTCTCTCTGACTTGAGCAGAACTTTGTTCTTGGGAACACAAAAGTCTGGACAACACTGATGCTGGCGCTGCCAAAGCTGAATCGCGTGTGGGAATTGTGTTCGTGCCACACAGAGACACACAGAACTTTGGTATACAGAAAACAAAATCAATGCAATTTTAACAAAGGGCCTTTCCGCTGTTCCCGCGCTGTTGATAACCTCACTCAGCAAGTTTCAAAGCTTGTCATCATCTCACACCCTTCCGTTGTGCAATCGCCATTTTGGAAATTAAAACTTTCAAAACTTCAATTCTCACAGCTTTCAATTTCCAGGGAGCAGATTTGGCTGTCCATGGGGAAGAACGTCAAATCCATGGCGCACTGTGCGGTGACTGTCAATCTGAAATGAAAATACATCACCCAATTATCAAACCTTTCACAAAGACCCATTAAAAAGACAATAAATTTGGTTCCCGCGCGGAAAACTGTACATCTTCATCTTTCTTAATGGCATCATCCGACGCGGCAGCGCTTTCGCTTCCAGGTTCAGTCGTTCTGTCTTTAAGAATTGTTCCATTTTGTGTCCAACAGACATGCACGCTTCAACTTTGAGAAACCGATTCAGTTGAGAAGTTCTGCAGAAAATTTTGAACGTTTTTGTGACTCGCGGGTGATTTGTTTTGAAACAAACGTGCATTGCAATCTCCATGAAAATCTGTCAGCAGAAAACCAACTGTTTTGGCACGAAACCAAGAATTGGCTCAAAGCTCAAAGCTGCTATTGCATTTCAAAGTGCAACTCGACAACTAAATCTCACTGCGTTGCGCGGAAGCTCCACTGTTTGCATTCTGGAAATAACCCATAAAGAGTAGAGTTACCCTGGTGACAGCTTCTTTTCTCTTTCAGCCAATTATGCAACAATTTTGCTGCTCTTGGAGGAACGGATTGAGCGGCATGTAAACAACGAGACAAAAGCTGCGCCTGCCAAATCCACTCGAGGCGTTGAGGACAGGGAAACTCGATGCTGCGGGATTCGCGTGAAGCTCGACATTCTTCATTCCCAATGGGCATTGAACTCGATGAGCACTGTGGGTCTAAATCACGTCGTTGTGGATCCTATGCATGGGCTCGACAGAAGAGCGAATTTTACCAATGAAGAAAAAGTTTGTTTTTATTTTTGAAACACAAGCGATGGCCGGACAAAAGCGGGGCATTTCGCACTCTGGGACGTCAGGCTTCTACCTGGTTTCCATGCAAGGCGTTGCCCACATTTTTTCCAAGGTGCATTTCGTGTGTCGTGCAATCAATTAACTGCAGGGTGCCTCAGCCGATGTACTGTGTGTTGTATGTCCTGCAAACTTTTTCTTGCGTTTTTCAGTTCTTGGAAACAACCTCTTGATTTCTTTTTCACGTCCGCCTGGAGGCAGATTCAGATCTCAGTGTGCGCTGGATCTGCATTTGATGTCATTCTTAAAACAACTCCAATGCCTGAAGGCAGTACAGGCGGCATGAAATTAAAATCGTACAACAAAGCGCCAGAGTGATCCTTTCTTTCATTTCGATTTGCAATCATTGGCGTTCAACGGTGCTTTGGAAAGTTGTGACTGTGGCAAAACCATCATGTTTAAAAAACGTATTGACAAGGTAACTGGACAATAGTCTGTTGTTTTGCCCAGATGACACAACAAAAATGGATTTCCAGCATTGATCTGTCTGGCCCTGAACAGCGGTTGACTGGGTGCTTTCCGCCGTCAACCACAAATCACACGGGATGCAAGTCCCATTCCAATCAATGTTTTTTGTCAGAAGCGAGACGCAGTGTTTGTGCGCTCAGTGTCACTGACTGATTCAGGTGTCATACCGTGAAAACGCAGTTCTTCTCACGCATAAAATACAAACGAAATTTCCAACACCATGCGGAATCAGCTGCATCTGGCGGAATGAACTTTGATGCAAATCGTCTGTGCAGTGTGTTCATGCCGATAATGTTCAGACCAGAAACAGTGTGTTGAGGCGGGGCTCCGCAACACCGAAAAAGAATCAACACCATTTGATGACACAGGATACTTTTTCGAACAAGTTTTCAGCCGAAGCAGGCCTTGTTGCTGCACAGAACGATGAACACATCAAACTTGTCGCAGACCTGAGCGCACCTGCAGGATTTCAGTAATTTCCCTCTCTCCTTTGAATTATTTATCTTCAGTTTGTGTTTCCCTGTTTGAAAATAAAATAAAATAAATGAAACCTTTCACACCACACGTCACGAGTTCGTCTTTTCTCTGCGAAAAATCGCAAAAGTTTTGCAGCGAAAGAAAACAGCTTCAATTGTCACGAACAACAAAAACTTAATTAACACGAGAGTGCAGGCAGAAAGAAATTATTTCCTGTGTTAGAAGTTCTTTTTGGAGGCAGCCATAATGGATTGAGGCAGTAAAAACCAACCTATTCACAAGTCTGCATTGATATTTCTGGATGAGGAAACTTGGGCTTTTTGAGAAGGTTGCTTCACGCCGCCCACGGTGTGACTGAGACTGGGGATGACAAGTCAATGGGTAGCAGCCTCAGAACCGATCGTACAGATTTGAAATGTAGGAGCAATGGTCACCGAAGGGTCAGAACCTTCAATCACTTTTCGCCTTGTACATGAGGCGTTTCCGGAGGCTGCGTCTTCGTCGTCGACCAGTCTCAGTCACACTCGGATCAACCCCGTCAGTTTTTGCACACTTCTTCAAAATGTACTCAGGACGCTTCTGGCACCCCTTTCCTGGGTTAATGCACAACCGGACAACCAATTCCCGAAGAAACACCACAGCAGCTCCGCCGAAACTCTCCATGATTGAGTCACATCAAAGAAATAGGCCATTCATAATGTGGATTCCCTATCTGAGTCCATTTCGCCTTCGTCTCACAATTGCATGACAATCAAACTTGTTTCTTGAAGAAAAGCTTCTTTTTAGGATGAGAAATTCTATCAAGGACGAGCACAAAGGAGACACAGCAAAGCTTCTCGGGTGATGTTTACAAAAGCTGACAAGCTCAGCAATTAAGCCGAAAAGGGTCTTTGAGGAGAAACTACGGTTCTGATCAAAACTTTAGGAATTTTCTTTTTCGTGTGGATCTCACTGATTTGGGTTGTCTGTCCTTTCTGGATGTTACCAACTCTGGTTCAAAATTTCATTTTCGACTCCGTGCTTTTGGCTGACAGTAAAACTCGCTTGCAAAACACCAAAGTTCTGTCTTGGAACACGCAACACGCAACACGCAAACCCTTGTTTTGTTGCCCTTTGCTCTGTCCAGAGAATCGAATCTTTTGGGACTGACTTCCATTGTCGGTCTGTACGACTTGATTTGCCAACAAGAAGTCACGTTTTCGCACAATGAATCAGGTCTGTACGAGCTTGTAATCTTCACGACGTCCGCTCAGCACAATCAGCTTGCACAATCAACTTGGGTGACCAAACACACACACACACACACACACACACACACACACACACAAACACACACACACACACACACACACACACACACACACATTTGACGAAAAGGGAAACCGTTTTTCTCAGGCAACAGTTTGAGAGGGCGGCACTCTGTCCGTTCCATGGACAATATGATTGATCCTGTCGTCTGGTCTGTCTTCTGCCTGAGTGAAAAGTAAGCAAGCCATTGCTGCTGTAGTCCACTTAAAATCCATACATCAAAGGCCTGGTAACAACTCAAAGCTGCCTGTAATTTGTGGAATCCCATCAGAGACTTTGGGGAAAGCAAGTCAGACAGCAAAGATTTGGAGAAGCACTTTCCAGCAAACTCTGCACCAGACGAGAGAACAGAAGCGTTGGCTGAGTGGAAGGGAAGCCCGTCGCTGCACGATTCCCGCACCTCGCTCGAACAGAACAACTCTTTAAAAATCTATCATGCCGAGTAAAGGAAAACGAGGTTCAGAACGTTTGGCTCACGACTTGGCAATTGCAGTGCAACTCCACGAAGGGAAACTTGAACGAGTTCAGATCACGACTTCATTAAGTTGGAGAGCTTGTGTTCTCCCTCTTCAATCCCTGAAGCGAGATCAGCATGTTTCAAGTGTGCTTTGTCACTTTCCTTGCAGGAGTCTCGGTGGCTCTTGACAAAAGTGTGAAGCATTATTCCTCAAACGTCATTCTCTTGTCTGACATTTCGAACATGTAAGGCTCCACACCACAAAGCTCGAGATTCCATTGAGTTCGTAACTCTGAACCTTGTTGAGAAACCCCACTGCAACGCCAACACAGAAAGCCCGACATGTCTATTCTCCGTGTTCTTTGTAAATCTGAGTGAAATGCAGGTTTCAACCAGCTGTCATTTGCCACAAAACCTCGGCAATGAAAGAGACGACCTGGATGGTTTTGAGACACTCCGCTGTGAGGTCCAGTCATGTGCACCTGTGTACGCAGGTGGCTGACAAGAGTATTACCGCACAAATCTGGTTCTGAACCAAATGGGAATTATAATTCGCCGAACAAGTGCAATGCAGTGACAATGCGAACGCCTGCACGACAGCCACATGACAAATTGGCAGAGAATACATTGCCTTGATTAAAGTTTGTCAATTTGCGAGTTTTATCACGCAGAGCTGTTGCTGAGGATTTGGCAGCTGTTACTTGCGACACCAGATGAACGATGCCATTTACACCTTCGCTGTCACAGCCAGTTTTGAAAAAAATATCACGCGGTGATTTGAGGACCAGAACAAACAGCGACCGAAACACAGTGACCGAAACACACAGTGACCGAAACACAGTGACCGAAACACATATCGACTGGAATGCACTTGTAAATAATCAAATTCAAAAAATTTAGAATTATTTTCGTTTTAGAATGCACCGAAATGTACCCAAAGTATTTGTTCCTTGTATACTTGTTACTGATAGACACAGTTCTAAAGCTGACCAAAATCTTTACTGAGCCCATTTCAAAAACTTTAATCCCTTGATACTCAAACTTTAACCCCACCTGAGAACCATACACAAATTTTTGAAAATGAAAGACAAATCATGCCAGTCCAAAACCTGACCCACGCGACACACATCATTCATCAAATATTTGTTCTTTCTGAGATACTTTGTATCTATAGTGAAGTCCAAAATTTTCTTGCCCTGAAAATATCAGCTTTTTGCCCTTGCAAACTTACCTTGCAAACCTTGATAAATTGCTTATGTTTGCTATTCCTTGATCTAAATAAATTCAAAAAGACCCTGAAGATCCAAATTTGAATTCATCTTCACGAAGAAATGGGTGTTCACATCCTTTCTGTCGACACTGCCTGTTGGTGATTTGTTCTGGTCGCCCACTATTTCTGTCGCTCAAAAAGCGATGGCACAACCTCCTCAAATCACCAAAAAATCATGAATTTTATGCAATAGGTGGTGAAAAGCACCACATATGTTCAGTGGAGGCTGGGAAGGCAAGCTTTTCGTGAACAAGAATGGTTTTTGTGCGAGGATTCAAAGCGGAACCAACATGGACTGGGTCATATGCAGGTCGAACCACTGGCTTGACCGCAGGGACCGGCAGAATCCTCAATTTGCTCCTGGAACACTCACCAGAACAACACTTGACAACTCGTGCAAGCGCAAGTCTGACTAGTGGCTGGTGTTGTGGATGAATGGGATGTCAGCAAACTGTCAGGACACTTTGCTCAAGTTTGGATGCAGCTTCTTGTTCAATTAGTCGAGTTGATCAGGCGTGCCTTCACCGTGGTAGCGCGTGTCTGTGTGCGCCGGCTGAGTGCTGTGTCACGCCCTCAATGGAACACAGACCATTTCCACCGCGATCGTTGGCTTTGTGCTAATACTCGTATCACATCGACATAAAATCGCATCAAGATGATTTGTTTATGTTTGAAGACCTTGTTTGGTGCAGATACCAGTCAAAAAGTCACAGCCCTTGCGGTGATTTGAACTCATTCGGGTGGCAATCGGGTTGCATTTTTTGGCACAAACATGAAATTCAAACGACGTCGCTCAGCGCCCAGAACCAACCTCCCACAATTTGGTATTCATTGGTTTGAGAGCCACTTATTGACTCTCCAATACCAAATATCAATGAGAACCTTCCCGCGATGACCCGTCAAGTCCACCAGCAACCTTCTCACACCAGCAACACGAAAAATAAGACAAACAATTTTGCAAAGAGTTGGGGGTACTGACCACATTTTGGTACTTTTTGCTTGAAACCCTTGAAATCCTCACATGAATAACCAAGCTCTGTGAGGTCTGAACCAATTTACAAGATCAAAATAATCATCTTCAAATGTACATCATTATTTTAACACACAATGAGCCATACAGCTTTCCTGCCAAAGTAAGATAAAGTCACATTGCAAAACCATTTTCTCAACACAATTTGACTTTGACTTTGACCCCCCACCCTGCCTCAAAGAGGCAAAATGAAAAGACTTCAATACCATGGACATACTTTGCAACCAATTTCCTTCAAAACACACACAACTTCAATACCACACACATCCTACGTGGATAATCTGAATATTTGTGACAAGGCTCTTTGTTCGCAGTTTAGCCAGAACCCCAATCAAGCCAAGACCAAGCAAAACCAAGGATCATGTCATTCCATGAACAAGGGCAGATCTGTCAGGGGTAAGGAACTTCAGGCAAACAGCCTGACAGGTCCAAGGCTGGGGGAATGGCAACGCATGCTACTGCATCTCGTGGGTAAGAGAATTGTGATGCAGTCACAAGAGTTACCGGTTCATTGGGGCCACAATACAGGCAACCACCAGGGGAGGTTGTGTGTGTGAGTGCCTGTGTACGTAGATGTACGCACACCAGGAGAAGAAGGTGAGGCAAGTAGCAATGACGGCCCTCAAACTGATGAAGATCAAATTGTTGGGGGTTGGTTCAATGCGCAGAACGGCGTCGTTTGGGTTTCAAACGTCACGAAATTGATGTCAGATCTGTGAGGAAAGCGCTGAATCTGTGTGTGGTGTTGACTTTTTGAGGTCAGTCTTGTGCGTGTCGTCTGACCTGAGGCTGTGCAGCACGTCTCCATTCGGCTTGATCCTGAGGAACGCGTTCTTGGTGGTGGCGATGTGGAAGCGCGCGTCCTTGGCGTTCGCAAAAAAGGTGTCTGGCCACCAGATCTGCGCGAGCATCTCGTTGGAGATGCAGAGTTCCTCCTCGACCTCGCCGCTGAAGGCCAGGCGCGGGTCGTGCCAGTGCTGCCGGAAGTAGAAGTCGAGGGTGAAGTCCTGCGGAGAGAAGAGTCCGAAAAGAGTTCAATCGGGGTCTGTAAGTGCGACCTGAGTGCAATGTGGAGCACCAGCTCGGTGGATCGAGTGCATTTCGTGTGCTTGGTACTGCGCCCTCGCCCCCAGACGTTTTCACCTGCCTCTCGGAGCAAAGTTCTACAAACATAACCCCTTTTCAGCGTTTGTTTTGGGAATTTGTTTCTGAATTGCTGTTTGCGCAGGACCCTGTCGATGGTACCCACTGTGGGCATGACACGAACTTGGTGTTTCTCCCATGTGCTGCATTCATGACAACAGAGATCAAAGGCTCTCTCTGTGCACTGCAATTCCATGATAAGTTTGGTCCCCTGCGGAACTCTGTCAGCCAAGCAGGCAGGGCTTTTCGTAAATGGCAGGGCAATTATTGCAACATGTTTCGACCGCACCAAGTTGGTTGAGGTGATTGGACAAGATTTGTCTGAGTTGAAAGCCATTTGGTTCAGGAGAAGAAGAAACATTGCAATATTATGAGGGGAAGGTGCTGCTTTTGCTGTCTCCGGGCGAAAGTGGCTGGTGATGTCTCTCCGCAACTTTCCATCATTGCTAGCCCACGCAACTAAACGAGTTACGCGTTGACTTGAAAACAAAAAAGCCTGTCCAAAAAAGACAGTTCTCTGGTCTGAAATTCCATCCCGCATGCAGCAAAAACAAATGCCGAAACCAGGAGCAGTTGGGAACCTGGAGTGACCCCAAAGCCCTCGGCTAATCCGCACTCAACTTTCCTGATGGATCCTTGGTCACTTTCTGCCCTCGTGAACACTTTTGTGTTGCAGAAGCAACATTTCTCACGTCATTTGGCATTGCCCGTCGAAAACTGGCACCTTACCTCTGGCTGAGCGACTTGGTGATTGACAGTGTGCTGGTAGCTGGCGCGTTGCTCTCAACCAGCAAAACCGCCGAACCCCAGAGACTCATTTGTCTCTGAGTTGAAAGAGTAATCTGTCATGCTTTCTTTGTCATCCAACTGATAAGTTTGAGTTCACAATTTTGCGCTGCAAAAGTTGGCAGCCCTGTTGAACGGAGACCAACACTCCCCTCTACTTTGTGTCAACGGCCGCTCGCACATTTCTCAAGAAAGCTCCGTCACCGCGACATGACGCGTAGCGTTGGCCACATATTCCCACAACAGCTGAATTGAGAAGAAGACGCACCATGTCGACCTCGGAGATGGAGCTGACGCTGGAGACCCACATCGTGACGCCCACCTCCACCGGGGCACCTGCAAGCACAAGTTCAACCTTTCACAGGCACTTCAAATCTGAGGTCCAACCTACAAGTTACAAAATGTCAAAATTGTGCAAGACGCTCAAAACGTCTTTCAGCTTCGTAACAGGAGCCCTGGGTCGATCTGTGGAACAAAGGTTCCCCGCCGGACCCTCACTGAGCTTCAACAAGAACTTGATGAAGCAGGAAGTCAGACCTCGGTGAGGCCCCGCCCCTTCCATGGATCTCCTTGAGTTTTAATCACTCACGGCTGAGTATGTGGGCTCCTTTAACAACGACCTGGTCGGATCTGAAACAACCATTCCGAAACGGAGCCAAGACCAAAAAATGCGCTTTTGCTGACGCTTCATGCAAGGGACAGGGTCCAACACTGCACACACCACACAACTCAGAGAAGAAAATGGGATGAGTTTTTGGTAGAAGGCTTTTGCATTTCAACTTCATCAGAGATCCGACACAGCAACTGGCTGTACGAAGCAACTGGTACGAAAGCTTGGACAATGAAGGCACAACAAGTGGGCGCACATTGGTCACGTGCAAAGCAAGACTTTCATCGAGAAAAAGGAGCGAAAATGTTTTTGCCGATGGAATTTCTTTGGCCGTGTGGTTTTCGACGTCAGTTCTTTGTGAAATGCTGCATCGCGTTTCGCACTGAACTTTCGTCCGGGCGGGCACCAGCGCGACTCAAAACATTTCGAATCACTCGTCACATGAAACAAGGCTGTCCACTGGCCCTCTGCAGTTTTGTTCCGTGTCCGCACATTGATTGTACGAGTATTGACCACTGTCGTGGTCAATGAACACTGCTGAAATCTCACATTTTGGGCCTTGTCGGTGAAGACAAGTTTCCAGAAAACAAGTATTTCAGGAAGCTCCAAGCTCCAGCTTGTTAACCACGACAAACCATCTGCCGTTCCGGCCTCGTTGTGACCCCGCTTCACTATGTCGCGCGGAAGTTTCCCGTTCCTTGTGCAAGCCCCACGACCTGTTCTGACGGTGACATCGTTCACTTGTTGAAATGACACTGACAAAGTTGTATGGACACTCCACGCCTGGCACAAATGCGCTGCATCGGTACTTGCTGTGGTTGTTGTTCTCCTCCGAGTTTTCATTTATCGAACGGTTTGGCAAGTTTGTTTGGCTAAAATGTCAGAGAACAATTCAGCACTGGCATTTTCACGAAGCAAAGCAGATTTTCTCAGGCAACTGTAGTTGTCACGTTGAATTAAAGAGACACCAAATGCAAACCAGTTAGTTTCACACTTTTGTCTTTTCGAAACAACAAACGGTGCAGCACTCAAGTCTCCGAGGATTCGAAGCAATTCCTTCCACCAGCGCCTGGTGTCCCGGAAATTTGGACAAACATTTATTTTCATAAAAGCGCTTTCATTTGTGCAGATACAGGCCGTACTCGAAGAGTCTGCAGCAGCTGCTGCAGTGAGGAAACGTCAGTGACGATTAATTCTGATGCCATACTCGGATTGGGTCTGACAAAGCGGGGTGTGTTCGTGAAGGGGGGAAAGCTTCTGATTTGGCTGATCTCGGTTGAGCCTGCTACGCGCCTACTGTTTGAGGCAAAGTTCAGTGGACAAACTTGCAAAAGGAAAGCACGTTCCTTGTTTGTTTCGGGAATTCTCAATTCACCCAGGAGCGGCTCCGTATTTTTCTAGTTTTTGCGTGAGGCGCGATCCCACGGAACCATGGAGGGCATTTTGTTGAAACAAAATATCAACATGCCTCATTTGTGTCACAAAACTCGAGCGTCTGCAGCACATGCAGACGTTAGTATCAGCGGAACAGCCGGGAGAGGTGGGTTCCCTGTGCACCTGAGCACCACTCTGTCTGCTCTCAAAGAGGAAATGTGCATTTGTGCTCACGACGTTCGCGCCGCTTTGAGGCCGCTTCAAAAAGCAATTTCATGTCAGCAGTGTGAAATCAAATATTTGCTCAGTGATTCCAATACGCAATTAGGGTGCGGACTCGGCGGAGTCCCAACGAGGGGTTGGAAACTGGGAGGTGGAAAACTTTCAAAGGAAAGGTCTCAGATTTTCGTTCTTGCAATTTGACAGCAACGGAAACCAACAAGATCATTCGAATCCGACACACATTCTGCTCTTCAAGAGACATAAACAATTAAATTTACAGAAGGGTTTGTTTGCAGCAAGTAGAAATGGATAGGAACAGACAGCCTGGACAGGGTTGTCTCTTTGTGCCCCTCCCTAACTCAGCCAATCCCAAGCTTACCACTGAACGAACCTGAGAAAAAAACTTGAAAGCCCCATCCAAACCTTTCTGAACCGGACGCCCTGCCCAATCTTGACTTCAAACCCTGACAACACCAACCCTGAGCCCCATCCGAAACAAACGTCCAAAGCTGACCGGAACTCAATCCCAACCTCAAACCATGAACTACCCCCAACCCACCTTCAGCCCAAACCCAACCCCGAAACCTCAACCGCAAACCCAACAACTGCATCGCCAGCCTCAATCCCAACCCCAGCCCCAAGCTATTCTTGATCGGAACCCAAACCTTCACCCAACACTTTCAAACACCAAACCCAAACAAGGCAACATTGTGCGCACACATTGATTGACCAGACCTAATCATTGCCGTTCTCACTCAAACATGCAGCTGGACCTGATCCCAACCCCAAGCTAACCCGAACCCAAACCCAATCCAAACCCTGACCCTCAAACACACTCTGTGCACATGTATCCTGACCTGATCATTCAACGACTCGTTCAAACATGCAACTGGACCCTGTCCCAACCCGAACCTGGACACTGAACCCTGACCCGAACCCCAACCCCAACCCGAGTCCTGACCCTCACCCTCACCCTCACCAGAACCTTTCCGCAACCCTTACCCTGGCCCTCAAACACTCTGCACGCTGTGCACTTGTCCAAACTTGATCACATTGCATGACTCATTCAAACATGCAACTGGACCTCACCCAAAGTCAAACCCCACCGCCCAACACTTGCCCTTACCCTTGCCCCAACCCAAACCATCAAACACACTACAGTGCACTGTGCACTTGTCCAAACCTGATCATTCAATAACTCATTTGAGCATGCAGCAACAAGAAAGCCACAGACACCATTTTGCTCAGAAATGAGAGTTCTGAATTCTGTTTTTTTGAGTACATTGAAAAAGGTTCCAAGAGCACGATTTGAAATTTTTACGGTCTGGGGCTTCAGAACGGCACATATAACCACAACCATTACCTATCCCAAACTAGACTTTCAAGTAGAGAATCAGCCGCGGGCAGCGTACATCGGCAGGACAGCACTTGTCCCAATCTTCCAATACCCCATTCAGAAAATGTCGGAGTTGAAATTTTTTTTTTTTGT
>JAAUXT010005451.1_pt1 | contig 13861 bp, 16 predicted proteins | sample 7278171 | NCBI WGS metagenome assembly JAAUXT01 (sample SAMN14350112, study PRJNA611818) | marine sediment metagenome | isolation source: surface marine sediment (1.8m) | place: French Polynesia: Moorea | collected 2018-08 | reverse complement strand
ACGTCAAATAACATGTTTGACATCGTACCTTATCATGGAAATCGTCTCGACTGTCTCGACGATTCTGACCATGATAAGGCACGACGTCGCACACGTTATTTGTAACATAATTCACAGGAAACCTGCAGTATCGTCAGGTGCGCTGCGTGTGTGTCTAAAATTGGGCAGCATACCGAAAAGAGGCGCGAAACATTTCCAGTGACTGCTCGTACCTGGTTACTGGTGGTGGTATCCGTGTTCCTCGGACCCGGTGTAACAGGACCAGAGCACGACCAGGACCAGAGCACGACCGGTCGTTCTCTGGTCCTGAAATTTCAGGACCACAGCATGACCACCCAGGACTGAGCTCCAACCAGTCATAGTGTGGTCCTGGATGAATTGATTGGACCAGGACCAGCGCACTGTTGCTGCTGTATCAACAAAAATGTCGAACACTCAGCAGCAGTATGAGCTGCAGCATTTGCAAATTGATACAAATGAGGAGCAATTGCCTGCTGTGGAATCTTGTTGTATATTCGACATCGCAGAGCACATGCTTATGGCACCAAAGCCAAGATTGAGAAAGCTGTGAAGTATGTACCTTCCAAGGAAGAAATTGAGTTGCAGCCTCTGACCCTGCAGACCATGAATGCCCAGGTGCAACTTGAACCTTCTACCAGCTCAATGGTTCAGAAAGCCCCTGTCACCCCTGGACTCCTCAAGAGGAAACTTGAGAAGGAATTTGGTGTTGATTTCACAAGTTATGATCATAAATCTCAGACCAGGAGCCCTACAAGGAGACAAGTAGACCAGCTTGACTCCTTTATCTGATCATGATCCCTGTTGGATAGATTCTCTCATACATGTATTTTGCAATATTCAATTTGCAGGCAATGTGTAATGGAAGTGGAACAACTAGTATATATATGTGGCTGTGGGCCCACATGCAGAAGACATTATCATCAGGCCCATATTCCTGAATACCTTGTGACATGCATAGATGACAACAGATCTCTATGCTACCTGGAGTCTGCTGGAGACACCAGGCATGCCATATTGACTGGCCAGCCAGGCAGCACTGGCAACCAAGGAAAAGGGAGCCATTGCTGCTCCCATGCACCATTGCTACAGCAGTAGAAGCACCTGCACAGAAAGAGGACAAAGTACAAGTCAATGTTTAGTGGTTAGAATGTTGCTGGTGAAGCTGGAGTGGAGTTTTGGAGTTGTGTTATACCCAGGAAAACTACTTGTCCACATATACTGCTACAAATCTTGTTGAACTCTACATAGTGATGTTGTTTCCAAAAAGAATAATGAAGTTGGCATGTTCTCCTTGGAGTATCTCAATGGGTGGACTTCTTTCTGGTTCCACTTGACTCATGTTGGTTTGCAGACCTTGTGATTCATTTCAGCCTTTCACTTTTCAATGACTTATGTATGATTGCAAGGACACTGATCTCCCTGAACTGATGATCTTGGTATCAACATATCATATGATGCAATGCTCACTGGGATCATCAACTCCATACCAGATTTGTGGAATTGATGATTTGAGGACATGTATCAACTGTTATCTTGCAAGGAACTTTGTGGTATTATCAAGTGGAAATTTCAAAGTGAAAGGAACATGTGGAAAACTTTGGACTTTGGACTTCTGAAATGAACTGCAACTGGAACTGCTACAAACAAAGACTGTATGATCACAAATTGGATGCCCCATGAAAACTAAATTAAAATTGATGAAATTTGGAATGTGAAAAGTGTGAACCTTGTAATGTGGTGAACCACAATGTGCAACTGATGAAAAATCTAATTGTGAACACTGGCCAATTTGCCCCAGGGGAGGTTTTTCCCAGAGAGGGGAGGGATTTGTCATAGATCCACCTCCACAGTGTGGGCATCTGCAAATTACCCGCACATTGGTTCTGTCTCATGCAAATTGAGTTGGAAATGAGTGTGGGCTTTGGCCAGAAGTTCATTCAGTTGTGGTTTGTATTCTGTACTGTCAACATGTACTTTTGTAAATATATTTTTCTGTAGCAAGATTGAGAACTGTGTGTCTTGAGTTTTTCAGGAGATAGATTTGGAGGAGAATCTATTTCACAGACAATGACTGCTTCACTGGGTTGGTATGTGGTCCTAGGACTATGCCCCAACCACTTTAGAAATGGTTGAATGTTCTTGCAATTGATGCTGTATTTCACACTTCTTGGTAGACAAGTACTTTCAACACTACATGACACCACAGCTTCCCATTTATCACCTGCTCTTTGTTTGGCATATCTCCAAGCTGTCTGGTCTTAAAAATTTATACTTGGGACCACAATATGACCAGTCAGAGCTCAGTCCTAGGTGGTCATGCTGTAGTCCTGAAATTTCAGGACCAGAGAACGACCGGTCGTGTGGTTCTGGTCGTGCTCTGGTCCTGAGACACCGGTCATCACAACCATGGTGCAAGCAGTCTGCTGTTGTCCTTCTGTTGTTGGATGCCAAATTATACGTTTGTGGAAATTTTTCGCGAAACAAGAAGACTGTCTTGTGCACGGAGGAGCACTTCTCTTTTGCGGAAAGTCACACAACTCTTCATCGGCTTCGAGCAAACTTCAACGCACCTCTTTCTTTGCAGCAGACAAAATTCACTCCAGCGAAGTCTGGGAAATTCAAAGAAACAGAACACACTGATTCTTCTCATTTCAGTTGGACTCGGTGAATTTTCGTCAAATGGCTGACATGAGTCGGTTGCGTTTCGGAGCATCTGCGCCCAACGCGGCGTCACCCAAAGTTCCGCTCGCCAGGATTTCCGAGCTGTACGACGATGACTTCACACTTCCAAGTGGCGACAGAAACCACAACAATGTTTCACCAGTCGGAAACAACCTCGATGAGCCCATTGACGATAAACACGCCCCAGACACCACTCTCAATCAATCTCCGAAGCAAACCTACCTGACCTCGGATGGAGTTGCTCTGGTGCCTCGGCGAGAAGGGGACACCGGCTTCAACCCAGTTTATCCGGTCAACATAGCTTATTTTGGTGCTGCTGCTTTCTTCCTGCTGTTCATGAATGTCTCTGGACTCAGTCTGCTGTCCTTTCCAGTTGTGGGAAATTTATTGCGGGAACAATACCAAAACACCCACTTTCCCTACGGAATCATTGCGCTACAGTTCATGTGGTGTGGTCATTACATCAGACGCTTTGCCGAAGTTATGTTCGTGCACATCTATCGACGGCGCATGCCTTTCTTCGAATCCATCGGCGCTTCCATTTACTACTGGATGTTCGGGATTTGGGTCGGATGGTCAGTGAATATCTACATGGGATACATCGTTCCGGATCTGTACTTCTTCGTTCCTGGGGTGTTGTGTTTCCTGGTCGGTGAAGCAGGCAACGCCTATTGCCACTGGATTCTACGACGCCTTCGCCTGCAGCCGTCGGGTCACACAACCCTGTCCGCGCGCAAGCGAGCTGTACCCACCGGCTTTCTGTTCGACTACGTCTCCTACCCGCACTACTTCTTCGAGATCCTGTCCTGGGTCGGCTTCTACCTGGCCTCCCACACCATGGCAGCTGGATTTTTTCTCGTCGCGTCTGCGCTCACAGTCATAATACGCGCCGTGCAAGGCCACAGACAATGTAAAAAAGAATTTAATGGAGTCGATGGAACCCCGATGTATCCAACGAAGCGCAAGGCCATCATCCCTTTTGTTCTCTAATCACGTCGAGGTCGACTTGCCATTGAGTATCACAGCTTTACGAACCACATGTTGTATCTGTTTCCAACAAGTTTGTGCGTGTCTGCGTAGCACATAGAATGCACTTCTTGCCAACCGCACGCAATGTCTCAAAATCATTTAGAAACAGTTTCTCTGGGACAAACATGAGAACTGTGCGGAGCATCAAAACGTGAGACGACGTGAATTTACTTGTGCACGGTGAACAAGAGAATTTGCATTGATGGTATGCGTTTGCGAAATCTCAACATGAGCTGTGGAACTGAGCCACAATCGATTTTGTCTTTTGCACCTGTGGCACTTCACCGACGTCACGGTTTGAAACTGGTTAAATCTAACGTCACAAAGGACGGTCTTTCGCTGTAAATGCTGCTTCGCAGAACGTTGTGGTTGAAGATGGACTCCAAAGCAAGAGCACGATGTCTGACGCGTCTTACAAGACTCATTTCGTTCGACAGCCTTCCATTCACTTGATTGTTGTTGTAATTTCTATTTCCCCAAATAAAGTTACATTTGGTGCAAAAGTGTACGAAATCTACAAATGTATTCTTCAGCAGAAAAGGCAACAAGTTTGTGTACAGAAAAAGGGCATGGATGTAGAAGGTCCATCTCAGCAGTTTATGGGCTGTAAATGTTGCGAAGGAAGCCGGCCAGTTTGGCACTGTAGAAGACTCGTTCTGCTGCAAGTTGTGAAGATTTATGCGTCTCATGCTGGTCTGCTGAATTGCTAATGGAGGTCTGGCTGGCATCCAGAGCCACCCCTTGCATCACAATGTCTCTCGAGGAAGCAGCAAATCAACACAGAAATCTCACAAGTCTTTCAACACGAACCAGGTTTTCTCGCTGTCATAGCATTTCTGACTGGCCAAATCTTCACTGCAGGTTCGGTTCACAAAAAGCACACAGTTACGTTCAGTTTGACAAAATAAAAGCATCTTTGTCAAGATATCTTTTCAGGCAGGCAAAAGATAATGAACACAGGTCGGCAATTTGAGGTAAAATCGGTTCACAACAGTTGAGGTATTTTGCGGAAAGTTCTTTTGTTTGCAATTTTCATGTCAGTGTCTTTGAAGAAGCTGCGAGACTAGTCACAACCAGCCTCAGGCTCCTCTCCGACCAGCTCCGGTTCTGGTGCAGCTTCGGGCTCAGCCTGCTCACATTCTGCAGGTTCAGCTGGCTCAGTGGCAGTAAGTTCTTGGCAAGCTTCTTCAGTGCCAGTTAGTTCTTGGGAAGCTTCTTCTGCAGGTTCCGCGGCTTCCTCTGATGCAGGAGCTTCAGCTTCTGCTGCCGGTGGCTCTTCTGATTCAGCAGGAGCAGCTCCCGTCGTCTCTTGCGCTTCTTTAGCTTCTGGTTCAGGTGCAGCACCGGTCGTTTCCTCGGCAGGTTCGGCTTCTGCTGCCTCACCGAGCCCAACCGCAGCCATAGCTCCTGCCAACTGTTCTGGTGCGTCTTGAAAGTTCTCTTCGACTGCTTCTCTCACCGTGTCAGCCGCTTCCTCCGCTGCTTCCGTGACAGCTTCTGTTGCTTCAGTCGCTGCAGTTTCTGCAGCCTCAGCCGCTGCTTCTCTCGCAGCCTCTTCAGCTTGATCCGTCACGTTGCCGAGGAAATCCATTCTGACGTCTGAAATTGTACAAGTTTGTGATCGTGAAATTGTACATCATTTCTTGAATACAACAGAACAGTCCTGTCTGCGTCGCAGGTGGTCGAGTGAGGCGAGATCCCCAAGAGAGAAACCTCTGTCACGAAAAATCTTCAATGTGGGAAGCTGTAATCACTGTGGATGTACCTTCTTGCACTGAAACTGACCATCAAAATAACAAAAAAGAAGTCTTGGGCTGTTTTTTATCATCGTTTTAATGGCATGTTGGTTCCAGAAAATGGGGGCAAAAGGCATGCAGGGTGCGTGAGCAAAAGAAGAACATCTTTTATTTCGACACAGAAGAGTTGCCTCTGGAAAAACTCTGCCAACTCGAACGTTTTCAGACAGAGAAACTGGTGCTGAATGGCATATTCGAGTGGAACAAGACTGCGACTAAACTACGGACCATGTTCTTGGATTGGCTGTGCTTGGTTCAAACTCATACGGTTCTTGCAGAATTTCCTTCAATCGATCGTCAGTATTGAACTTTTCGCACTCAGAAAGGTGTGGATTAAACGATTGGGCCACTGTTTCCAGATCCAGGCTCAGCAAGAAGACTTTCTTTTCGACCTACAGAAACGAATTGCGCAGAGATGAGCTCATACTAGACTCTAGATCAAGATCTAGATTCCAGAACTTCGAGAACCCAAACGGATCGATTGTCTTGTCGGCCAGAAGCCTTCATCACGACAAAGGAAATCTCGTTCTGTTGGACCTCAATGTCGCACATTTTTGAGAATTTTGCATGAAAAAGTCATTCTCCACAGATCTAGACTAGACTCAACACAAGAACGAAATCCTCAAATTCAAGTAAAGAAGAGACTCAAGATCGATGTGCTGGCTTCAGACAGTTCAAATTCGAAAAATAGTCGTTCACGCCTAAAATGTCATTTTGGGGAAAAGTGTTGAGTTGTCAAGCATTAAGAGTCATTTCAAAGTTGTCCCGCCATGTTATTTTGTTACAGGATCACATTTTAAGCAATGTAAGTCCATATTTAACGTTCACACAGAGAAAATACGTACATTTTCGAACGAAGCTTCGTTGTTGTCGGATCTCAAAGCGTTGTGGTGCACGTGACCGGAGAGCTATTTTTTTGTTGTCAAGGCGCTCGATTAGTTTCCAAATACTGAACAAGGATTTTGTGTCAAATTGTCAGATGTGTGACCAATTACTAACTGCCAAAATACTTATTCGTTAATACAATGAAAAAGATTAATTTTTTATCAACCGTTCTTGTTTCACCTCAGATCTTTTTTCTAGAAACTAAATTTTGAATCGGGTTTTGGGCGATGGTGTTTTCAGAAAGAAATATGTTTTTCAGTAGTTTCTGCAATCTGAGAAGTACAAGACTCAAATCGGGCTTTCTTTCCAATCAATTCGATTTACTTACCCAGAGGATGTCGAAATAAGCGTAGTTTAAACGCTTAACTCTGGCAGACCTGACAAAAATCAATGCGATGTTGGGTTTCCCGGTCATGATGAAGCTCCCCGGTTGATCGGACAAGAGCAGACGATGGATTACAAGACTATCATTCAACAGAAACTTCGTGGTGAAGAAGTGTGTGTTGGCATATCCTTTTCATGGAACAATTCCACGAGTGTCTCGTACCTGTATTGAATTCGGCACGTCCGAACTTCCATTGCTTGACTGGCAATTCACTGGTCCCGCCCCCGAACCCCGAAAGGTATTTTGACCAGCGGGATGGTGTTACACTTTGCCTCTGGCAGACCTTCCGTGCACGGACCGAAGTTCTTTCCCGGACCTGGTGTGTGGACAGCAGTTGCGTGTACGAGGTGCGTCGTATTGGTCCACCCAGTAACCTCTTTGTCGAGCTCAGCTGTGTTCCCTTCGTGGTGTCCGAGTGGAACGTGAATCTCGACAAGAACCTGAAGCTCCAAATGCAAACGCGCGTGCAGTGAATGTGCAGATCTGCATCATCTGTTCTGTGAATTTTTCCTGGAAAGCCAGGCGTGATCAACCTCAAACTAAAAGTCTCAAGAAAGATAAACTCAAGACGAAGTCAGAGCCTTGACTGTCCTCACTGCATATCAGCGTCGGTCCTGCAAGGAGATGCGAAGCACCAGCGAATTGTAGCTTTGATACAGTGTAAGGACGAGCACGGGTGAGTCTTTTAAAACTGAATTCTCAGAAACGTACCACTACTTCGCTGTGTTTGCCCTTTTTGCTGTGCGACAACAGAAACATTGGTCAAACAACATGTACGAACAGCTGTGTTTGTCGCGAACTCTGCGTGAGTGAGTACAAGGGAATATCCAATCATGCTTTCCAAGGTCATGTTGAATTTGGTCACTGCGCGGTCCAATCAGTCAGTTTACAGTACTCAATTGCTTTGAAACAAGTCAAAAATAGCGCAAAATTTGGACGTGTTGAGTGAGACATCGGAAAGCAGAATTGGATATCCCCTCGTACAGTTCAGATATCTAAGTTAGGGACACAGTTTTCTTTGAGTGACGCATTGTCTTTCATTTCGCTGATGGAAAATTCTTGGCGTTTCAGCGTGTTTGTGTACAGCTTTGTGAAAGATGCCACCGGCAGTCCTGTGTCGCTACACGCTGCTTTACCGATTGATGACTCATTCAACTTGAACATAGGTATGTCAAAACGTGCAACACAATTGCTATTTTGGTCGTGAAGTAGATTGGGAGTCCCCGTGTGGGAAAATACTCGTACATTCTGTTTGCAGCCCAGGCATCTCCTGCTGGCGGGTATGTGCCAGTGAAGTTGGGAAATCACCACATCTCCTTGTTGGTTGATCTGCCTCAAACAGAACAAGCTGGAGATTTGCTGGCACAACTGAAAAATGCCAAAGCATGTGAGTAGTTGGACAATCGAAAAACCCTGGATGCGTTGTGTTTGTATTGTCGTGAACTTTTCCCCTTGTCAGAATTCCTTTTTGGAATTTACGGCATTGCATTTGCGGTCCAACAAGAAGCAATCCGTCACTTTCACCCTCAGCCCCGGAATTCTTCTTGTGAAAATTTACTGCTTACAAAAAATGGGACGGTGCGAACATTTTCACCTGGAGGAATTCTAGTACTGGGGAGAATAATCTTTGCCAGTTGTTGTGAGAGGCGGGAATGTTCCGCAGGTTTGGTTTCATGTGCAACTCGAAACAAGAACTCGGGAACGGTGTGTTCAGTCCGTGAACAGATCTCAAGTGAAGTGGAGTGGAGTGTAAATTTCACGTTGTTATCTGTCTCTCATTTTTTCGAGCCTTCAATTCATCTGAAAGTTCTCAAAACTAGGACAAGGCGAAAATCTCATTTGGCGACACAAGGAGACAACAATACTTTTTGTTTCAGTGCATACCCAAACTTCAGGGTTCGGATTACCATCATCATTTTCTTGGATCGACAAGTACCAGTCCAGCGATTTCCCAGACTCAGATGGCAAGTGAAGTTTCTGCTGAGGATGGGACCAAAAAAATTCTACTTCTTCACGATTTTTCGGGTTCAAAATGAAAAAGAGCAGTGCCAAAATATCGAACGTTTGAATCGGGAGAAAAATGTGCCGCAGTCATTCTGCCTCAAAGTTTCGTGTGTGTGATCCGGATGTTCAGAGGCTCGGCTTGTCGTGTGACGTGAGACTCTCAAGTCTTGATTCAGGTGTAAATTCTTTTCGTGAGAACTGTTCTGACTGCTGCAGACGTGTTCGATTTTGAGTCTGTTTTCCCTGTTTTCGTGATTTGTGACAGACGACTCTTTCAGTTGCATTCACACTGAGGAAACGGACGGTGTCAACCAACGAAGCTTCAGTTTCATGTTTGTAAAGCATGTCTCTCATCCTTTCTGACGATCGTGTTGACACCTTTGGTTTGGCATGTTTTCTGGTCGCAGGGGGATGGATGCAGGATATGTTGTTACAGCCGAGTACAGCTGAGTGTCCCGTGATCACAGCTGCAGACCCAGGTAAAGTGAGTGCGGCACACAGAAACAGGGAACAACATTTTTTTCTGACGCACACTGAAGTTGAAAAACGCACCCGAGTGATGATCACACGCCTCATAGTTGTGCCAGCGTGCATCTGGATATAGTTTGCGTGTGCGTGTGCGTGTGTGTGCGTGCGTGCCAGCGTCCAAATATCAAGATCTCCACGGCTTTCTGAGTCGGTTTTATTTCAGTGAAATGCCTCCCCCTCCCTCGCCAATTCTTTGTCCAAACGAAGATTTCTGCCGAGTTTTAGTTTTCTGGACTTCTCGGAATGAAAGCTGTTTTGTTTTTGCTCAGTGAACATTTTCAGACTTGTCACATTTCCTTGTCATTCGCGTGTTTACAAAGTTTTCAAGCCCGCGGCCCTGACTTCCCCAGTCACTCCATTGTACGTGGATGCAAACCAACTTGATTTGTTCCCCCCCCCCGGGGGGGGGAGTACAACTGAGTTGGTTACACCCCCCCCCCTCCCTTGTGGAAACCAATTCAAGTTGGTTTTGGGGTGAACCAATGAAAATATTTTTGTCAAAAATTGTCAACATCTCGTCTTGCTGCCTGTTTGTGGCCGCGGGCTCGTTGATCTTTGATCTCTTGTTCTGCCGAGAACCAGGTAATGAGTTCGTGTTTTGTCTGTTCTGTTGTCATTTCCACAGGTATCTCGCAACCCCATGTTGAGCCGCAAGTACATCGACTGCGGGACTTTTCTTTTCAGACGACCAGGACGAGGGGCTGCTGTTCCAAGGCTTCTACAGCACAAACCTCGGCATGTCGTCTCGAGACAGTGACTCGAATCTGGTCGGTAAAACGTCAGGCCTGACAGGCGACGCGTCAATAAAGCGGTGAGTCCAGGGAAGAAAGAACGCTCCGGTCATATCCATCGCCGCAAATCTCATTTCAAACTGCAGACTTGTTCCTCTGAAGTTGTGACACGCGTGACAAAATTCGGCACTTTGCTGATGTGGCTGCACCCTGTTGACAGGAGTTTTGAGAAGGGACTGGACGAGGACTTCGGAGAGTCACTGCGCAGCGGAAAGGGTTTGTCGGGCCGCGAGAACATCCTGCGCCTTGTGCTCAAACAGCACGAGGATGAGTACACGGATCTCAGAACATTCACGTGAGTTTGTGTGTCAGAACAAGTGTTTGGCTTGTAAAAGGCATTTTGCTTCAGAGAAAGCCTCTTACTGCCACAGTCTTACTGGATGCAAACAAACCTCGCAAACGAATTGCGTCTGTGTTTGAAATGAAATGTGTTTTATTCGGTGGACTAACGACAACAAAAGACAGCGAAAACGAAAGTGACGATTTAGTGCCAAATCTTTCTGACAAGATAACGGAACGAACTGTGCAAACGGTTATATTCTCACACGAGTGAACAGCAGGAAACAAGTGAAAGTGGACAGCTTTGCTGGTACATCTGGCAGCCCAATTGTTAGATTCTTCCAGTGTCGTTTGATTTTGCAGTGTGTTTTGTGGAACATGGAATGTTAACGGTCAGTCAGCATCTGAAAACTGTTCTCCGTGGCTGAGCTGCGACGCTGAGCCGCCTGATGTTTACGCTATTGGGTACGAAGAGTTTATTTTCACAAACGTCGGTTTTTGGAACTTGCACTGGTCGCTTTTTCGTTTTCATTTTGACGAAACTGGAACACTGTATTCAAGCAGTATAATTTCCATACACAACTGTTTACTCTTCTGAGACGGTGGAACAAAATCAGCCACTCAACAGCGGGCATCCACATTTTTTTGCGTCAAGCATTTTGCACGCAAATTATTTCATCACTCTCTGTTTGTAGATTTCAGGAACTAGACCTGAGCAAGAACGCGTACATCTTTAGCGAGTCGGTGAAAGAAGAGGAATGGTACCAAAAAGTGAAGAAAGCTTTACACCCGAAAGCCAAGTACAAAAAGGTCAATGTTCACCTGTAACGTGATAATCAGTGTCCACTCTCAGAACCACTCTGTTCAGACTGGAGCTGAGAACAGATAGTAGAGTTTGCTGAGTGTTCCGGCGTGCCGTGATGCAGGTCTTCTCTGTTGCCTTTGTCCAGCCTGCACAAGATCTGGATATTTTCGCTGAAACGCACCGAAGGATTCCCAGAGGACGAAGATCTTCTTGAACAGTAGTTCGTTCGCATCACCGTTGTGGTCTGCGAGGTCAAAATCCCGAAGTGCGATGGCCATTTTCAAAGATTCATCCACAGCATAGTCTCCAAACAGAACCACTCGTTCCGGAACAGGACTGGATGTCTTGTAGACTTGGTAAAAGAGGTCCACTTGCTCTTTTGAGCCCGCTTTCCAGGCTCGAGTGCAGGCGTATTCTGGTTGGTGTGGAATTTGCCTACAGTCCAGGAGAACGCACGACGTCGAACTCGTAGATTCCTTCACCAGCGGCTTCAGATCCTGGGAGTATGCGAAAGTGATACCTTTGTACTGCGGATAGCTGAATTCGGGCACCTCCATACCGTTGTTCGGGGAAGGTCCGCTGGCACATGCTGTTGAAGTCATCGTTTGTGTTTCTTTGTGGTCTCCTTGGCCGTATGTTCAAAATGCTCCCTTGTAGCGTAGTGGCTCAAATTTTGTGTGATTTTGCCCCACTTATACTTCACACGCGCTTTACGCGGCGTCGGTTCACTTCACTCTTCACGTAAAATTGCAATTGTTGTTCAGATAGTCGGCTACTTGGGTTGGTTTCAAAATGAGAAGTTCTTTCATAAAATGCCGAAGTATCAGTAGTTGACTCCCAAGTGCATTATCACCTTTGTCTGCGGATTGAATAGCAGTATGGATCCTCCATCGCATCGCTTGTGACAGATTGAGTATTTCCCGTCCACCTTGAAATCCACCCACAATTCTGAAGTTTCCTTTCTGCCTCATCCAAAGCGACAAATTGGCGGAGAGTTGTCACCTCCAGCTGAAGGAAAGAGACAGAGCCCAATTGAACAGTGGAAGCAACATGTACTGGTGACAAGCGAGGTGTGCCTCAAATCGCATATCAAGCTGAAATACGACCTGCCTGAATGAACTGAGATGGCGATCAACTGTGGGCAACTAAACCAGTCTGCTTTGTGTGTGCGAACGGGACAACGGGAATGTACCCAAAACTGCCTCGTCTGTGTGGTGTGGTGAATGGGGACTGCAATCAGACGGTTCATTGAAATGTGTGGCACTTTCCGGTGGGAGTCTGGAGTCTACTACGACTCTCCACTTTTCCTCAAAACGGACACGTGTTTGCTACTTGAGACATTTGTTTCAAACTTGTCTTCCTGTGTTCTGCAGGTGCGCTTGGTTCGGCTGGTGGGCATCATGCTGATTGTGTTCGTCAAGAAGGAGCACGAGGAGCGACTCTACGACATCTTGAGCAGCCACGTCGCCACTGGCCTCATGGGCATGATGGTGCGTCATTGTGGGTTTGGAAACCCCCCCCCCCCAAAAAAAAGCAACAAAACAACAAAAAACAACAACCCAGATTGGGGTTGACATTGTAACATGGCTGTCGCATTTCCTCAGTGCAAAGCCCACCCCACACCTCAGACGTTTGGTCAGGTATCTTTGCATGCTTACGTACCTTTCAACACCTCTGTGTTGTGTCATTGCATTGTCACGACAAGGATGCAACACTTATCCCCTGAACCCTGACTGCTCGGTGCGTTCACACACCTGTTGATTTGATTGAATTAACAACAAAAAGGTGATTGTACGTCTGTGTGTGTTGTGTGTACGAGCACACAGGACCCCTGCGAGTCCCCGAGGATAGTGGAGGGATCATATGTTGTGCCCCTCCCCCAAAGAAGGTTGCCCTCATTACAAAACCCCTCCCCCTCAACTAAAAGTGAGATGATCCCTCCTGGGATTTCATGGGAATATTTTCACCCGCCGTTTTTCATCTAATGCTTTGCAAATTCGAAATCTATGGCCACCATGGCCAGAGCCGTTCGGTACTTGTGCGGTGCAGTGCGTGTCTTCACCAGTAGGTGTTCTTGTTGATTTGTTTTCCAACGAAGACACTCGCGAACTGGGGTCACCAAGTATGTACGAGGATGTTTCAAGTCAAGGGTCTCTCTGCATGTTCAGCGATGTGCACCCATTTGGACACAGATGGGCACATTCTTTGTTTGCAACAAAAGAATTGTGCAAGCCAATTGCTTGGCGGTGTAGTCTGCAAGTAGACAAGAACATGCACAGGGACACTTTGACTTGAAAGATCCTCGTAGACTGAACTGAGTTTTTACTCGCGCTTCGCGCGACTATTGCAATGACCGTTGATCTGTCGTTGTTGTTGCTGTCATTCTCATGACCACCACCACCCCTACGGTCAGGCAGCATCTACTCCCAAGTCAGAGTATATGCTGTGTGACTGGGGGGGGGGGTGTGTGTGTCACACAACATCTACTCCAAGTTAGTCACCTCAGAGTAGATGCTGTCTGACCAGGGGGCTGTGGTCATGCAGCATCTACTCCCAGGGGGTCACACAACATCTACTCCAAGGTAAGGTGGTCACCTCAGAGTGGATGCTGTGTGACCCCCTGGGAGTAGATGCTGCATGACCACAGCCCCCTGGT